>Ga0129327_10001855_pt1 | contig 12411 bp, 6 predicted proteins | sample CPBDNA_6_FD_111799 | JGI IMG/M metagenome (GOLD analysis project Ga0129327, IMG submission 111799) | Freshwater to marine salinity gradient microbial communities from Chesapeake Bay, USA - CPBay_Spr_31_0.8_DNA | ecosystem: Environmental > Aquatic > Marine > Coastal | place: USA: Chesapeake Bay... | reverse complement strand
TTTCCTAAATAAACCCTTAGGAGATGATGTGAAAAAACATAAAAGAGATCAGGACCACCGGTCGTATGTGAAAGGCTATCAGGCCGCGATTCAAGAACGTTCATTGGCAACATGCCCCTATCAGGAACAATCGATTATGGCGTATCACTGGTCAAGAGGTTGGCGCGAGGGACGCGAGGATTACTGGAATGGATTTAATCAGGCTTCTTTCCAGCAAAAAGCCGCTAGTTTGTAGATAGGCTCTCTCAACAAAAAGTATTAACAAGAACAAATCGCAAATTAAACTTAAGCGGAAATTTATTCCGCTTTCGGCTCACAGACAAAAGAATTTGATGAGCCACCAAAAAGGCCGCAACTCATGTGAAGTTGCGGCCTTTTTTCTATGCTGCCGTCTATTACTTTTTATTGGCTTGTTACACAAAGTCCCTAGGACTGCTCCGCTTCCACAGATGCCTGAACCAAATCAAGAAGCTCTCTCAGAGCCACGGAAATCATCGCAAAATCTGGCGCGGCACCGCGCCGCAAATCTCTGACCATGGACTGCCAGCGACTAATAAGGGGTTGCTGCTGAATCTGCCAGTCTTCAAAGACCAACTGCATATTTCCAGTATCCGGGGCCAGCAGACAGGCGGTTAAGCGACGGCGCTGACTCTCCAAATCATCCACATAGGACTCCCGAGCCAGATCCTGCCAGCGATTATCCGGCTGCAGACCCACAATCTGGGCCATAAACCAGTCCAGAGACAGGTACTCACCCAGCGTAAAATACAGCTGCGCCGCCTGCTCTACGGGCCTGTCCTGCTTAAGCGCAGTATCCACAATACCCAGGCTCAAGAAGATACTATCGGAGGCTGCCAATCTGGCGGCCAGTTGAGATTCTACCGATCTGCTGATCAGCGAGTCTTTTTCTACGCCCCAGAGTGCCACCCACTCCTCTTGCTCTCGCTTGGGCATCTGTTCAATCACCGCCTGCATGGGCCCGGCAAACTGCTGAATAATCAAGTCACAATCCAGATTGAGCCGCCGATTGCGCAGGAACCATCTGGTGGTTCGGCGCACCAGGCGAATCAGCATATGCAATAGATCCAGCTGCACATCGGCGGCCAGGATATTGTCGGCTTCGATGGTTTGCCAAAGCTTATCAATACCCAAAATATTGATCACCATGGTATAGGCTCGAATTACCTCGCCCGCAGAGGCACCGGTGGACTCCATCTGCCTGAAGAAAAAGCTAAAGCCCATTCGATCGACCAGATCATTGGCTAACTGAGTCGCAGCAATTTCATGGCGCAGCTGATGTTGTGCAACTGCATCCGGGTATTTATCAATCACCTGTTGAGGAAAAGCCCGGTTGACAGATCTGGCCAGCCAGGGCTCAGACAACAGATCCGCCTCCAGCAGTGCCTCTTTTAACATTACCTTGGAATAACAGATCAGCACAGACAGCTCTGGCCTTGTCCACACCGGCAGATTGCGATTAATACGCTCACTGAGTTGATCGTCACTGGGCAAAAACTCCAGCTCTCGATCCAGACGACCCGCCTCCTCGAGCCAGAGCATAAATCTCTGGTATTCCGCATGCTGTTGGCCACTGCGGTGCATAGCCAGACTGATGGCCTGAGTCTGACGATTATTATTGTGCAGCACCAGGTCTGCCACAGTATCGGTCATAGAGGCCAGAAACTGATTGCGATCGTCCATGCCCAGGCGACCTTCCATAACCTCTTTGTTAAGCAGTATCTTGATATTTACTTCATGGTCAGAGCAGTCAACGCCGCCAGCATTATCAATAAAGTCGGTATTGCAGAGACCGCCATTTAGACAGAACTCAATCCGGCCGCGCTGAGTCATGCCCAGATTGCCCCCCTCACCAAATACACGACAGCGCAGCTGGTCACCATTGATGCGCAGGCTGTCGTTGGCCCGGTCTCCCACCTGCAGATGACTCTCGGCAGAGGATTTAACATAGGTGCCAATACCGCCGTTCCATATCAGATCAACCTCGGATTTAAGCAGCGCGGTCAGCAACTCGGTTGGGCTGACCTCATTCTTATCTATATTAAAGCGCGCCTTTATCTGTGGCGTTAGCTTCAGGGATTTGGCCGAGCGGGAATAAACCATGCCGCCCTCAGATAGCAGGGACTTATTAAAGTCATCCCAGGTAGTTCGAGGAGTGTCGAACAGACGCTTGCGCTCTGTAAAGGTTGACCCCGCATCGGGATTTGGGTCCACAAAGATATGCAAATGGTTAAAGGCTGCCACCAACTGAATATGTTTGGACAGCAGCATGCCGTTGCCAAATACGTCGCCGCCCATATCGCCAACACCAATTACACTAAAATCCTGTTGTTGAATATCCATGCCGATTTCACGGAAGTGGCGCTGCACTGCAACCCAGGCTCCTCGAGCCGTAATGCCCATACCTTTGTGGTCGTAGCCATTGCCTCCGCCTGAGGCAAAAGCGTCTCCCAGCCAGAATTGATTGGCTTCGGAAATTTCATTGGCTATATCCGAGAAGGAAGCAGTGCCCTTATCGGCAGCCACCACCAGATAGGGATCATCGCCGTCGCGGCGCACCACATCCTGCGGAGGTACCACCTGACCCTCCACAAGATTATCACTGATATCCAAAAGAGCCTGTATATACAGCATATAACTGGCTATGCCCTCTTGCAGCCACGCCTCTCTGCCAGCAGCCATAGAAGCCTGCTTGGCAACAAAGCCTCCTTTGGCCCCCGTGGGCACTATCACGGCATTTTTAACCTGCTGGGCCTTAACCAGCCCCAGTACCTCGGTGCGATAATCCTCAAGCCGGTCCGACCAGCGCAGGCCTCCGCGGGCTACCTTGCCGCCGCGCAGATGCACACCCTCGACACGGGGTGAATAGACAAAAATCTCATACGCAGGTCTGGGTTTTGGTGCCAGCGACAGTTTCGCTGACTCCAGTTTGACCGAAATATAGGATTTGTGGGTGCCATCGGCAAAGGTCTGGAAAAAGTTGGTGCGCAGAGTCGCCTGAATCACCTCAAGGTAGCTGCGAATAACATTGTCTTCGCTGATATTGTCGACGGCGTCCAGAGCTTCAAGCACGTTGTTAACCAACCCAGCCGAACGATCACCGCGACTATCACCGGCATAGCGGGGGTCAAAATAGCTTTTAAACAGGGCCACCAGATTGCGGGTAATATCCAGATAGCGGGATAATGTGTCTGCTATAAAATCCTGGCTGTAGGAAATACCCAGCTGCTTAAGATAGCGGGCATAGAGGCGCAACATGGCCACCGCGCGCCAGTCCAGGCGCGCGCCAATAACCAGTCGGTTGAAGCTGTCATTCTCTGCATCGCCCTTCCACACAGTGCTGAGGGCCTCTTTAAAGCTGCCCTGCACTGCCGAGACATCCACGTCCACATCCAGGGAAAACGATAGATTAAATTCCTGCATCCACAGCTGATGTTCACTGTCGGGCCGAATCAGATAGGGGTGTTCCATAACCACCCGGAAACCCAGATTTTCCAGCATGGGAATCATATCTGAGAGCTCCAGAGGCACATCGCGGTGAAACAGCGCTAACTGCAAGTCATTATTTTCCGCCTGATGCTGGTGCCTTAAATCGATAGCCAGCTCAGTGGCATCCTCCAGACCATCAAATAATTCAATATGCGCCAGGGCCTCCTCTGGCCCATACAGCTCTCTGTAAGCTGAGGGAAAGGCGGTTTTAAACCGCCGCCCTATAGCCAGACCATCGGCCTCACCCAGCGCCTGCAGAGCACGCTCAGCAAAGGTATCAGACCAGCCCCTGGTAACCTGCTTAACCAGCTCTTCAAGCTCACTGCTCTGCACCTCAATATGTTTTTTATTATCAACCTGATAGACCAGATAGATTCGCACTAACACAGACTCTGGCAAAAACTGGGTGCTGTACTCATTTTCTGTGGAGTCCAGCTTTTCGCCAATAACCTGCTGAATTTTTTCTCGGGCACTGGTGCTAAAGTGCTCGCGGGGAATATAGACAATACAGCTTACAAATTTATCGAAGGGATCCGGGTGAACAAATACTCGGGTCGCTCGCCGCTCATAGATCTGCCAGATACCTATTACAGTCTCGGCGAGAGCTTCACGGCCTACATGGAACAGCTCGTCCCGGGGATGGAAATCAAGAATCGCCATCAATGCCTTGCCATCGTGGCTATTGGGGCTAAATCCGGAATGCTCCAACACCCAGTTAACCTTTTTGCGCAACAGTGGAATACGGCGCGGACTGTAGGAATAAAACTGCGAGGTATAGAGCCCAAGGAAACGCACCTCGCCAATAGGTTGCCCGGAATTATTGTAGCGCTTAACCACTATATAATCCGAGTACACATCTCGATGCACCCGCGAGCGCTCGGAGGATTTGGTTACAGCCAGAAGGTCATCACTCTGATACAGCCCACTAACGCCTGGACTTAACTCATCAATTAACTCGCGGCGCGCCTCGCGCCCATATTTTCTAAACAGGCCACAGCGGCTCTCTGGCGCTTCGCACAGATACTGCTTACTACCCTCATTTACCAGGTTATATTCAACACAGCCGGTAAAAGTAAAATAACCATTGTAAATCCAGCGCAAAAACTCCAGAGACTCCTCTAGATCCTCTACATCCGGGGAATTTTCCTGTAGTTCGTTGATCAGGCTATCGACGCGCTGACGCATGGGATCAAAGGCCCCCACAACTTCCTCAACATCATCCAGAACCGCCATCAACTCCAGATGCAGGTCGGCCAGTTCTGACTCGGAATGAAGGTCGACTTCTATTCGAATAAGCGCTTCGCGCTGGGCACCCTCTACATATTCTTTGTGAGTACTTTCCAGCAAGCCCTGATCAGTGCGCAGAGCCCAGACCGGATTACTCTGCAATGTATAGATATTAAGTCCGCGGCGATTGAGCACAATACGCAGGGAATCTACCAAAAAAGGCATATCTCGCTGGTTGATATAGATACTGGTATAGCGACTTGACCAGCCATCACATTCAGGGTCAGGGTTAAACACTCTCAGCGCCGCATGACAGCCATCGACGGGCTCTGCCGCCATGGCGCTAAAACTGAGCAGCCCCCACAGACTGTGAAAAATCTCCTCTGCAGGGCGATCTAAATAGTCAGCATCGGGATAAAAGTGCATGGCGCTAACAATAAACTGTTCAAATTGTTTGGCCTGAGATCTGTTGAGTTTGTTCTTGGCAATAGTGCTCAACGACTTTAATAAATCAGTGCGCTGACCTTGAGTTTTTGCATCCATGAGCGGGTTTTGAAACCTTTTTAAGTTTTATAAGTCTGTAACTTGGTTTTATTCAATTTCCTATGTCTTCTTGCTGTTTCTAGGGTAACAAATAGCCATTGAATTTAGATACAAAAATTTAATAAATTTGTTATAAAAATGATGTCATTATTACTGCTTAAATATAGACCAAAATTAGGCCTCAGCAGGCCAATTAAAACTGCATTTGAGACTTGCTCTCTTTGCAACTAAACTCTCCTCCCGCGTCCACAACTGAACCAATTTTTAGGGGTTACTTTTGCATCAGAATATTAATCAACTCAAGGACTGGCTCGCCAGCAAAATCGTTGGCCAGGAACATCTGGTAGAGCGATTAATGATCGCCCTGCTCGCCGACGGGCATCTTCTTGTAGAGGGCGCCCCCGGGCTAGCCAAGACCAAGGCAATCAAAACACTGTCCGAAGGCCTGGAAGCAGACTTTCACCGGGTTCAATTTACGCCAGACCTGCTGCCGGCAGATATTACTGGCAGCGATATCTACCGTCCCCAGGAAGGCAGCTTTGAATTTCAGGCCGGGCCTCTGTTTCACAATCTGGTGCTGGCCGATGAAATTAACCGTGCCCCGGCCAAGGTGCAGTCAGCTCTGCTTGAAGCCATGGCCGAGCGACAGATCTCGGTGGGCAAAAATACCTACCAGCTACCAGAGCTGTTTCTGGTGATGGCCACGCAAAACCCCATTGAGCAAGAGGGCACCTACCCGCTGCCCGAGGCTCAGATGGACCGCTTTTTAATGCATATAATGGTCGACTACCCGGCGCCAGAAACCGAGCGCATCATTCTTAACCTGTCCCGTCAGGAAGCGCTTAAAACCGAGCAATCCGGGATAGAGGCTCTGACCCAGGAAACCCTGTTTGAAGCTCGCAAACAGGTGCTGGCCGTGCATATGGCTGAGCCAGTGGAGGAGTATCTGGTGCAACTTATACTGGCGACCAGAAATACCAGTGCCTATGGTGGCGACCTGGCCCTGTGGTTAGATTTTGGCGCCAGCCCCAGGGCTACCATTGCCCTGGATCGCTGCAGTCGCGCCCTGGCCTGGATGGAGGGCCGAGACTTTGTGACCCCGGATGATATTCGCGCCGTTGCCCAGGATGTATTGCGCCATCGCCTGATTCTTAGCTTCGAAGCAGAGGCAGCAGGTATCACAGCCAATCAGGTTATCGACAAGCTATTAACCACGGTGCCCTCAGCCTAGCGGCCTGCCATTGATGAATCAGGTCGACGACAACCATCCAGCGATTGCTAACCTTGGCGATATGGTCAAGCTTCGCTACGGTGCGCGCGAACTCACAGGGTTCCCAAAAATACAGGCACGGCAAATGCTTGCGGGCGGACATAAATCCCGTTTCCGGGGCCGTGGTATGGACTTTGACTCAGTGCGTATCTATCAGCCCGGCGATGATGTACGCAGCATCGATTGGCGAGTAACAGCGCGCACCCAGACGCCCCATACCAAAATTTTTAGCGAAGAGCGCGAGCGCCCGATTCTGGTGATAAGCGATCTGCGTAGCTCGATGTTCTTTGGCAGTCAGCGACTTAAATCAGTTGTCGCCTGCGAGATATCTGCAGCGCTGGCCTGGGCCGGCCTGGCCGCCAATGATCGCGCCGGGGGGCTGGTCTTTGGTGCCCAGCAACAGACCGATGTCAAACCACGCCGCAGCCATCATGCGGTGCTGCAATATATTCATAACCTGCAGGAATTTAGCGCCAAGCTGCTGGAGTCAGAGACGGATCGCTTTAGTCTAGCCGAGGTACTGGAAGAATCCAGGCGCTTTATTATGCCAGGTAGCACCGTCTTTATTGTCAGTGACTTCCATGATCTGAACGACAGCTGCGAACGCCATCTATTTGAGCTGTCGCGCCATGCCAATCTCAATTTCTGCCATGTTTTTGACAGCATTGAAACCCAGCTGCCACCGCCCTCTCTATATGCAGTTACCGATGGTCAACAGCAAACCATGCTGGATACCAGCAGCCAGAAATTGCGTCAGCGCTATGCCGATGCCTTTATTCAGCGCGGGCAGATCCTGCGCAAACTCAGCGAGCAACTATCAGCTGGCCTGCTGCCCTTTGATACCTCGGATAATGTGATGTCGGTGCTGGCCCGCGCCTACGGCAAGCGTCGCAGTTCCCGCAGGTCAGCAAAATGATGAGTGCCCAACTATGAACCCCGGTGATCCTCTAGCCGAACTGCGGGATATTCACCTGCCCAACAGCGTATCAGCATGGCCACTGGCCCCAGGCTGGTGGGTTTTAATCATTGTCGTCTGCGCTGGCCTGGCCGCACTGTTGGTGCTCTGGTCTCGGCGCCATAGAGCCAGGCTCTATCGCCGTCAGGCACTGTTGCAGCTGCAGCAGATTGAGCACAGCAGTGAGCAGCAGATTGCAGCCCTGATAGAACTGCTTAAGCAGGCAGTTAATAGCGCCTACCCAGAGCAACATTACAGCAGCCTGAGTATTAATGAGTTTTTTGCCTTTCTTCGACATAGCTGTCCGGGGGCAATTTTTGCCAATCTGCCAGATAACCTGGATAACCTGCTCTATGCAAAAGACAGTGAACTGGACCCCCTTATTACTGAACAGCTAACGGAAAGCGCAACAATCTGGATCCGCCAGCATCTGCCCAGCCACAAACTGAATTATAAGCCCCCATGCTAAATCTACTCTGGCCCTGGGCACTGGCACTGGCCCCAATACCTTTTATCTATCGCTGGTGGCGCAAACCAGCCGCCACCAATATGCGTGCCCTGCGCGCGCCACAACTAGCCAGTGCCGCCGAGGGCAACAATAGCGCAGGCGGCGGTCAGCAATGGCTGGGGCAGCTGCTTTTGCTGCTGCTCAGCCTCTGCTGGCTAGCCAGCCTGTTTGCTCTGTCTCGACCCCTGTGGATTGGCGAACCTGTGGCCCTGCCAGCAGAGGGTCGCGACATCCTGTTGGCGGTGGATATCTCCGGCAGTATGGAGCGAGATGATATGGAACTAAAAGGACGGCAGGTCAACCGATTAGTGGCGGTAAAATCTGTGGTTGGTGACTTTGTAGTGGAACGCCAGGGCGACCGACTGGGGCTTATACTATTTGGCGAAAAGGCCTACCTGCAAACACCGCTCACCTTTGACCGCCTGACCATGCAAACTCTGCTCAACGAGGCGCAAATTGGCTTTGCTGGCAATAACGGCACAGCCATTGGCGACGCCATAGGGCTGGCCGTTAAGCGCCTTCAGGATCGCCCGGAAAATCATCGGGTAGTTATCCTGCTTACCGATGGCGCCAACAATGCCGGAGAACTGGATCCCCTAAAAGCTGCCGACCTGGCTCGCCGTGCCAAGGTAAAAATCTATACCATTGGTATAGGCGCTGAGGTACAGGAAACCTGGGGGCTGTTTGGCAAGAGGGTCACCAATCCCAGCGCCGACCTGGATGAAGTGGCCCTGACAACTATTGCAGACACCACCGGCGGCCAGTTTTTCCGCGCCAGAAACCCTCAGGAGCTGCAGGCCATTTACAGCGAACTCAATCGTCTGGAACCCATAGAACAGGATGCTGAAACCCTGCGCCCCATAGCCACATTATTTCACTGGCCCCTGGCGCTGGCCTTTGCTCTAAGTCTGTTAATCGCCCTGCTGCGCTTTCTCGCAGGCAATCCCCGAGGCGAACATGGCTGACTGGCTGACGACTTTTAGCGAATTTCACTTTCTGCGGCCCTGGTGGATTTTAGGCCTGGCCCCGGCTCTACTGGCTGTTGGCCTTTACCAGTGGCGCAAGCGCAGCGCAGGCAACTGGGAACAGATTATCAACCCGGAACTGCTGCCCTTTTTAATGCAGGGCGAAAATAACAGCAGCCGAAATTCTAGCTGGCTACTAACTGGTCTGGGGCTGACCTGGGCAATCTGCTGTATCAGCCTGGCTGGCCCAACCTGGCAGCAGTTGCCTCAGCCCGTGCTTAAACAGGACAGTGCTGCCATCTTGGTATTTGATCTATCACCCTCCATGCTGGCAGAGGATATCTCTCCCAGCCGTCTGATTCGCGCGCGCTTTAAACTGATTGATATTCTCAAAAGTCGCCGCGAGGGTTTTACTGCGCTGGTGGTCTATGGGGGGGAGGCACATACGGTGTCGCCACTGACCGAGGACAACAATACAATTATCAGTCTGGTGCCCATTCTGCACCCTACTCTATTGCCAGAATATGGCAGCAATACCGAAGAGGCCATAGCTCTGGCCATTGAGTTGGCTGCCAATGGTGGCTATGGCCAGGCCGATATTATTTTAATCACCGATGGTGTTTCCGGGTCAGCCTTTGGCACCATTCAAGCAATGATAGCCCAGGCTGGAAAATACCGATTGTCGATACTGGGCGTTGGCACTGCCGAAGGCGCACCTATTCCTCTGGGCAATGGTGGTTTTGTCAAAGATCGCAGTGGCAGCATTCTTATCCCCAAACTGGACTCATCTTCGCTGCAGCGACTGGCCAGCAGTAACAGCGGCATCTATCGGGAAATCAGTGCCGGTGACAACGATATTAATGATCTGCTAAAAATCACCGAACAGATTTTTGGCGATGCCACCAGAGAGGTAGACCGCTCTTTTGATCTCTGGGATGACCAGGGGTTCTGGTTGATTATTCTGCTAATTCCAGCACTAATTCTAAGCTTCCGCAAAGGCTCTGTGGTGGTGGTAATGATTGTACCCATGCTAAGTTTAAGCGAACCAGTCAATGCCTCCATCTGGCAGGACCTGTGGCAAAATCCAGATCAACAGGGGCAGCAGGCACTGGAGTCTGGCGATGCAGCCAGGGCCCAGAGTCTGTTTAAAGATAGCCAGTGGCGCGGCAGCGCCGCCTATATCGCCGGTGATTACGAAAGTGCCATTGGCGAGTTTATTAATCAGGATAGCGCCGATGGCCATTACAATCGGGGCAATGCCCTGGCTAAAGCTGGCGACCTGGATGCAGCTATTGAAGCCTACGATCAGGCGCTTGAACTTCAGCCAGAGATGGAAGATGCTCAGGCCAACCGCGATCTGATTGAAAAACTAAAACAGCAGCAGGAGCAACAAAAGCAGGAGCAGTCATCGGATCAAAATAACCAGCAGAATCAAGATCAGCAGCAACCTGACTCCAACCAACAGCAGAAGCAGGATCAAAATCAAGATCTGAGTGAAGAGCCTCAGCCAAGCCAGGATAAAGAGCCTCAGCCAAGCCAGGATAAAGAGCCTCAGCCAAGCCAGGATAAAGAGCCTCAGCCAGAGCAAAGTGAGCCTCAGCCAGAACAAGGTGAGCCTCAGCCAGAGCAAGGTGAGCCTCAGCCCCCAACCCAGGAACCCAGCGAAGAAGAAAAACAAAATCAACAGGAGATCGAGCAGATGCTGCGCCAGGTACCCGACGATCCGGGCGGCCTACTGCGAGAAAAATTTCGCTACCAGTCACGACAACGTGCACTGGAGCAACGACGACCCAAACCACCCAACGAGCAAGAGCGCTGGTAAATGAAAGTACAGTCTTTAAAAATATTTATCGCCCTATGGCTACTGGCAGTCTCAGCATTGAGCTGGGCAGAACTTACCGCCAGAGTTGATCGCAATATTTTAGATACCAATGAAACAGTGCAGCTAGTGGTGCGCTACAGTGGTCAGGCAATTACCTCAGAGCCTGACTTTACAGTTTTGCAAAAAGACTTCGATATACTCAGCAGTAATCGCCAACAGCAGTATTCCTGGACCAATGGCCAGTCTCAGTCCTATACCGACTGGAATATGGTGCTTATGCCTAAGCGCAGTGGCGTGATTTTAATTCCCTCTATCAGCTACAAAAACGAAGTCAGCAATGCGCTGGAAATAACCGTGCGTGCAGTCAACAAGATTACCGCCGGAACCGGCAAACAACCCCTGTATACCGAGACTCTGGTAGATAGAGAGGCCGTGTATATTCAGCAACAGATTATTCTCACCCAGCGGCTGTATACCTCAGTACAGCTGCAAGATTTAAGTCTATCTGATCTGCAGATTACCGATGCCCTGGTGCAGCGTATTGGCGAAAACCAGTTTCAAAAAATGATCAACGGCCGCAACTATCTTGTTATCGAAGTAAAGTATGCCCTGTTCCCCCAGGTCGGCGGCAAACTGGATATTCCCGCCATGCGTTTTGGCGCATTTGAAAGTAGCAGCCGACAGTTTGGTGCCTTTTCCAGCCGCGGCAAGCAGCTATTTCGCAACACTCAGCCTAAGACCATTGATGTAATGGCTAAACCTGCCCATATACCGCCAGCTGAATGGATGCCCAGTAGTAAAGTCGAACTGCGACAGCAGTGGAGCAGCGATCTTAAAGATTTAAAATTGGGTGAGCCAATCACCCGCACTATTACACTGAGCGCCCAGGGTCTCACCGGAGCTCAGATTCAGCCACTGCCGAGCACCGACAGCCCGGATTATAAAATTTATCCAGACCAACCAAAAATTGAAGAGCAGGCGAGCTCCGCTGGCATTCTTGGCATACGCACAGAAACCCTGGCTCTGGTACCCAATCGTATGGGAGAGATGGTTCTGCCACCCATTGAAGTGCGCTGGTGGGATACAGAAAAGCAGCGTATGCAGACTAGCGCACTACCAGCGGTAACATTGCAGGTCGGCGCTGCCGCCACTATTGCATCAGCGCCCCAGTCTCAGCTGCAGCCAGATGCGTCGAGTACACCACTGGCACTGAAACCCCTGAGCATAGAGCCACAAAACCCAGAACCGTCAGCACTGATCAAATGGTCGCTGGCGTTTAATGCACTGCTGCTCACCGCACTGATTACCCTGATTATAATGCGCAAAAACCAGCCCAGAGAGCACATCTCTCAACAGGCAGCTGATAATAGTCTGCAGCTAAGCCTCAGCCAAAAACTAAAAATGGCAGAAAAACAGGCGGGGGAAAATAACCTTACCGGCATGCGCGATAGTATTTTGGACTGGGGTAGAACTCTGTTGACCAACAACCCCCCCAGCAGTTTAAGGCAGCTAGCAGAGCAATTGCGAGACGATGACTTAAGGCTAGCCTTCGAGCAACTGGATCGTCAGCTTTACAAGGACGATAATGCAGCTGACAACCTGGATCTTAAACAG
>Ga0129327_10001853_pt1 | contig 12423 bp, 8 predicted proteins | sample CPBDNA_6_FD_111799 | JGI IMG/M metagenome (GOLD analysis project Ga0129327, IMG submission 111799) | Freshwater to marine salinity gradient microbial communities from Chesapeake Bay, USA - CPBay_Spr_31_0.8_DNA | ecosystem: Environmental > Aquatic > Marine > Coastal | place: USA: Chesapeake Bay... | reverse complement strand
TGTTGTGGCGTTACCAGCATTACCTGCGTTAGAGGAACCAACAAAGGCGAATTCTACGTCTTTCTTGATCTCTTTTAGGGCTTTTGATAGCTGATATGCTGTCTCTTTAGCTCTACCGTATGCTTTTACAGCATCAGCGGTTGCTGATACTTGGAAAGTCTTTTGTAGAATCTGGGTGTTACCAGTGATCATGGTTGTTGGGATTGCTGTACCTGCTGACGCTGTAAAGCCCTCAAGCTGTGCGTTTGCGGCTGCGGCGGCAAGTGAGTCTGTCTGATATTGATACTGACGCGCATGTACTTTCTCTGATTTGATCATAGAGTACATAGGTGTATCAGTTGGTGTGATATCAGAAATGATGTTAGATACGTCCTCAGCGAGGCCGATCTGTTCGTAGGTTTTGTAAATTGCCATTGTGGGGTTTTTCCCTTCTTATCTGGCTGTGTGGTTTTATGCTTCCCAGTTACCTAAGATAGCTGCTGCAATGTCATCGAGGTCACGACCACCACTCTGCACCATGCGCTGCCGAGCTTTCTCGGCTGATGCTTTTGCAGATGACTTATTGTCTGGTGAGCGTTTACTGCGAAGAACCGTTTTGGAAGCTGCACTCTTTTTCTTCTTTACCAAGGCTACTTTCTTACCTTCGTCATACAGTCGAGCCTTGTTGATCAACATGATCACCGCTGGGTCTACATACTGGTCAACTTGGTCTTGGGGCAGTCCGTTGGATACAGCGTAACTACGAATGTCGTCATACAACTTGTTACTCCAGTCTGGTAATTCCTCTTGGAGCTTAGATACGCAATCTTTAGCAGCGTCCTGCATTGCGGTCTTTTGTTGTTGTTTGATGTCACTGTAGAAAGTGTCTGCTTCTTCATTAAGAAACTTCAAGTCATTGAAAGCGTCTTGAGCTTCTTTTCTGAGTTGAGCAAAGTCTTCCGTTTCCATTGTCTTGCTGGCAACAAGCATGTCTACTTCTGAGTAGGGCTTATAGCGTTCTTGAGCCTTTTCCAGCATCTTTTGGAAAACGATATGGTTCTTCTCGATGCTTGCCTCAACATCTTTACGTTGAGAAGCGACAAGCTGAGACTTTTGGGTGAGACTAGCTTCTTGACCTGCCAATCGCTTGAGATTTGCCAAAGATACCTTTTTAGATTCCCCAGCAACGACAACATCAATCTCAAGATCATCAGACAGTTCAACAGGCTCATCACCAGCCTCATCGTCTTCTGTATCATCATCTGTATCATCGTCTTCTGTTTCCTCTTCATCAGGGTCTTCTGCATCCTCATCAGGATCGTCAGTTTCCGTAATCTCTTCTTCCTCAACAATGTCCGTGGTCTCTTCTGGACTCTCTTGAGGTGCCTCTGCTTCGTCTTCAGATGGCTGGTTCTCAGCGTCTTCCCACTTCGCAAGAATGGCTTCTTCTGCATCGAGGGGGAAACCCTCATTCGGGTTGTTGTTTTCTTGCACGTTAGACATGGTGCTATTCAACCTCTTCGTTGTTGTCACGATCATTCTTGGCGATAATCTCGTTCTTCACCGATACTTGCTGCTGCAAGGTCGAAACGATATCTACCAAGGCTCTGTAATGTGCATAGCTACGCTCTCGCGCCTCTGTATCCTCTGGCTTAGAGTTTACAAACGCTTGGAAAGTGCTTTGCACCATTCTGTCGATAGTCCCAGAGAAAGCCTCAGTGCCTAGTATTTGCTCTGATGCTTCTCCGTGACGAATCAACTGCTCTTCTTCGTTACTCATTGTCTCTCCTTATCCCGTTGGGGATGCGATACCTCTTAGGTCTTCAGCAGTGCGGAGTATCTGTAGCTCACTTGAATCAATGAACTGCTTGAACTTAAACTGCTGCTCTTTGAGGTCTTGGTTGTCGCTCTGTAGAGCGTGCTGTGCTTGTGCTTTCATCTGCTCAAGCTCCATCTTCATCTGCGCGATCTGCGCGTCTACCTGTGCCTTCGCCTCTGCGACTGCTGTCTGGCGTTCTTGAAGCTCAATCTGCTTCTGTGCCATTTGCATCTGCATCTCTTGTGCAGGGTCAGGCTGTGGAGGCGGTAGCTGATCAGGCGATGTTAGGTAATCACTGACATTCATGATGCCAGCCTTCTCCATTACATCCTTAACCAGTGCGTAGGCGTTCTGAGGCTGGTACATGCCTTGCAGGATTGGGTCTTGTGAGAACATCTGGTGCATCATTAGATGCTTCTGGCTCTCTGCTTCCTGCTCACCATATCCGAGGTGTAGCTGAACCATAACGTCTCTCTTACTGTCCCATACAGAAGGGTTCACCTGCACATACTCACCTGACAAGTCGATGATCTTCTGCTGATCTTCATTCTCAACAACAAGCTGGTAAATTAGGTGGAAGAGTGGCTTGACGAACTGGTTAGCAAAGTTCCTTGCGATGATCTTCTGCCGCTGCTGCGACATGGTGGCAAGCTGCTCAACCATTGCGGCACTATTTTGGTGGCTTATAGCATCTTTGTTCAAACCTTGGCTGAGTCTGCTGACACCTGAGTTGTCTTCTTTGTCTTCATCAAGAAGCTGTAGTGTCTGGAATACAAACGGGTTCAGAGATGCTTGCGGCATTGGACTGATGGCATCGACCCTGCTGACATTTACCAGACCTCCCACACGGTTGTCGATAAGTTCGCGTGGGTTTGTTAGGCCACCTTTGACAACCATGTACCGTGGGTTATTGGTGATCATTGCGTGGTCTAGGATCGACCTAGTTAGGATTGTCCGTGCGTTCTGGGTTGCAACTAGCTTCTCTGCAAAGTTGCTGCCGTAAAAAGCATGGGGGATAGGAAGAGGTGTAAAGACCACAAACGGTAGGCGGTCTACTTCTTCTTTCTCTAGGATTGCGTTTCCAGCCTTCAAGATACGATGCAGCTTGGCAATACCAGTACCCTCGATGTCGAGGTTGATGTAGATTTCATAGACCATGATTGTGCGAACTTGGTCTTGGTAGCCTCGACTGCTATTGCCTCTATCTGAGCCAATGTTGTCAAAACGTGCCAAAAGCTCTGCATCTGTCTCTAGCTCTACATCCTCATGAGACTCACCTATGCTGTCTAGGATATCTTCATCGAAGCCCATGTCCCGAAGCTCTGAGAGCGTCTTGCGGGTTCTGTGCGCTACGAAGTTGGCTTTCTCTAGGCTTACAGCTTGGCTCTCTATCAAGAACTCTTCTGGTGGAATAGCCTCAACGACAACCTGACTGGTAGATACTGGTGAAGACACCACACCATTGATTAAGCCGTTTTCGTCCTCATCGCTTTCGACAAGTTCAACATCGTCTTCAGCTAAGACCATATCGAGTTCGCTTTGGGAAAGACCCTCGAACTCTTGTAGGTCTTCCTCACTACTCTCCTGCCAGAACACTTTTGCAATACCTGCTCTGGCTACAAGGCCATCGTGAATCACTGAGCGAAATAGACCGAAACCATCATTTTGCCGGAACAGTACGAAGTCTGTATATGCGCTACAGACAGACGCTAATTGCACATCCTCTGGCCCTTGCGGTGCAAACTTGACGATGCGGCTACCGCTTGAGAACGTCTCCAGCAGCGCGGCTTTCATGGACTCTACTGTGTCGTAGACATCCTGAGAGACGTAGCGGCTGTTGCCATCATGTGCTGGCTTTGGAAGCGCGGCATTGTAGTAGTCAGTGACCTTCTTACGTTCACGGGCTAGATCACTATCGAATGAGCCGATGGACTGCCGTATGTTTGAGTCCAGAATAGCTACAATCTCATCGTCTTCTAGCTTTTCGTATTCTTCTACTTTTGCCATATCTTAGACCATTTCCAAGTAAAGTTCATGTGGTGTCTCCACGGGTTCCCAAGCTCCTTCGTGAACATGGTTTGCCAGAGCAAGAGCCATCACACAGTCATCAAAGCAAGAAGGTTCAGCTTCCATCGCACCTGTTTCGGTAACGATGTAAGTCATGAGTTCTCTGATCGTCACAGCATCATTTAGCTCTAGCTCACCCTCGCGTAATGCTGCGCGAAGCTGGTCTATGATCAGAGGTTTTGTCTTTGAAGATGTAGTGAAGCCGAGCTTGACTGTTTCTCGGTCTGTGAGCTTGTCTACCTGCACTTCTGTGTAGAAGTTAGGATAAGCAAAGTCTTTCCCAAGTCGTGTGCAAGTCAGGATGCCGTGAGAGTTGTTCTCAACAATGATAAACGCTTCATTGTAATACTCGCCAAGTGCTTTAAGGACTTGGGCGAAGTAGTCAGGGTGGACATGACCACGCCATATGGCAACCTGACGTTTCTTCGAGTCGAGTACCTGTGCAACGGAGTAGTCTCCATTTCGGATACCCATACTTGAATCTGCGCCAATGACATACTGCATACCCTCATCATGTTTCCGGTAAGTGGTAAGTTCTCCCCTGATATTAGGCAGAAACTCCTCACCCTCTAAAGCCAGCCTGTCTTCTACATCCCTTGAGTTATCAAGTGACTTCTGAAGCTGCTGGGGATTGAAAACGGGACGACCAGTCGTCAAGAACGCTTCAGAAGGCTCCGAAGGGTATTCTTGATGAAATAGGTCGATCCCGTTTTGAGCGATCTTCCGTCTGCGGAACATAAGTTGTTCATCTGAGAGATTGTGTTTCTCAGAGAGTTCCTGCTCATCTGGAGTTCGCTCGAAGTTCAGTGGTACTTCCTCGATGTAAGTGGGGTCCACAAACCAAGGAATAAAAACAGGTACAAAGCCGTTTGTGCCTTCTACCGCGCCTCTCCACATATCATGGTAAATACCTGTTACACCATTCGCCGTGCTTTCGATAAAGATAGCAGTGCCAGCAGTATTCGGTACAGCTTGAGCCAGACCATTCCATATGTCCTGTGCGGTTGATTTAGGCCAGAAAGCCAGTTCAGAGGCATGGACATGAGTGAGGGTTTCCCCTCTACCAACGGAATCGCCACCTGCTGTGGCAACGACATAGCTCGAATCAAGGACATCAAAAGACAATTCCCTTCTACTACTGTATTTGGTGTGAGGTTTCAGTATATCGGGACAGTGTTCATGGTAACGCTTCGTTAGGTCGAACAAAGCCCGTGTACTATCGGCATGGTGGGTAATCACCATTGCTTTTCGGGCTTTTTGTTGAGACACAGAAAAGTAAAGGTAGCCGCCCGTGTAGGTCGAAAGACCCTGCTGCCTTGCCTTTAGGATAATAACCCTAATCTTGCCTTCATTTTGGAGTTGTTTGGTTACAGCTTCATCTAGGATTTGCTGTGCTGGGTTGAGTTTTAGCGGAGCAATCTCACCAGCTTTTGTTCTGATAGATAGCGCAGAACGCGCATAAAAAGGAAACTCAGATAGTAGACGCTTACGAACCTGCTTTAGTTTCTGATCCATCATCATCTTCAACTAGCAGTGAAGCTAGGAAGTCTTCTGCCCGTGCGACTGCAACTTCAGATTTAGCCACAGGCTTCTGTTTACAAAAGTCTAACACTAGCCGTGCGGCTGATAGACGCTCACGGGTTTCGCCCTGCATACGCATGACTTCGACCGCTGTGCCTAGTGCTTCTTTTGCATACTCATCTTCTACGCCATACTTTTGTGACATGATTTCTACTACCTTTTCTGCTTCCTTTTTAACTTTCGCTCGGAGGTTATCGGCTTGCTCTTTCCGTAAACCATCTGGAACGCCTTTAGGCCGACCAGCGTTTTTCCTACGCTTGGTTGACCACTGCTTTCTTAGCTCTCGACCCTCTGGGGTTTCCATTAGAGTCGAGAAGTAGTTTTGTTTAGGTGCGCGTTGGGGACATGCGCCGTTGCCCTTTGTGGGTGGCGATTTCAATCGCGGGTTCTTAGGTGCGCCCATCGGGAGACAACTTAGAGTTAGGTTCTACACTGACTTGGCCTATAACACGGTGCATAAATGCTTCTAACTGTTCTAGTTCGTCAAAGTCTAAGTCACCGTTATTCTGAAGCTCATCAAAAGACACGTTGATCTTTTTAACATCACTGTCAGTAAGGTTTTCACCTTTCTGTAGCATGTTTAATATGTCAGCTCTCAGCTCGCTCATTTTGGAACCTTCCCATCCTTGAGTATGGATTCTATCAATTTCACAAACACTGGGTCAACTCTCTCAGTGTTTCCCATAAAGTATGTGGCAAAGTTCTCACAGAACCATTCATGACTGTTCCACTGTGCGTAATGTTGGAACTGACGAAGATTGTTTTCGCTGGTGTCAGCCTCAATGTCAGCTATGGCTTGCTGAAAGGTTTTGTTGTTACCAGCTTTTATTGAGACAACCTCGCTTTTATGGTTTCTCAACCAATCCTCAATAGGTCTGGTATAGTTTCGCCTGTTTACTTTTCCACCGAGATGGTTCTCTACATAAGTGTTTCCAAAGTAGGCGTGAACGTGATGACCCATTTCATGAAACATTGTATGTCTAGCTTGCTCTAATCCGGTATCTGCATAAGCATCACCGACCACTGGGCGATCCCTAAGTGGGTCTCCTAGTTTCCAATTAGACTTGTTTAGATTATCATTGGTAAGACCACGCGCCTCAAGAAGAAGGCTCTTACCCTTGTTATTGTTTTCGTTTATTTTACTAGTTAAGTCGGCTCTTTCGTAGCTTCCCTGTGGAAGTGACTCTCTTTGCCTTCGTAACTCTTTGTTCTGTTCTTTGACATCTCTGATCTGTGATTTTAGAGCATCTACCTTTGCTCTTCTTTCTTCTACACTAATGTCAGATGTAGACTGATCAATACCAATAGAGTAGCGGTAGAAAGAGTCAGCGTTTAGCTGCATTACCCCGTCACCCATGTTTGCACCGTAATTTCCAGTACCGTGCTTAATCCCTCTAATACGCGGTATGTTGAACTTGTCTGCTATTTGATCAATTTCATTTTTAAGTGCGAGGACTATAGAAGCACTTTCTTTCGTCCAATGGGCTTTTGGGAAAGTTACCGCACCAAAGTCTGCCGCCGTGCGACCCCCATACTGCGAGGAATCCTTGTTATAATAACGGGGGTCTTGTGCTGCCTCTTTTAGTTGTCTGCGAAGTTCTTTTGCTGCCTCAGTAGGGATCATAGTATTAAGAGTCTCTGGGGTAACGCTTGGGGTAATTGCATTACTGTTAGATTGCTCTTGCGCTGGTTGTTCTGGCTGCGGCGGCTGTTCTGGTTGAGGTGGCTGCGGCGGCTGTGGTGGCTGCGGCTGTTCTGGTTGAGGTGGCTGCGGCGGCTGTGGCGGCTGCGGCTGTTCTGGTTGAGGCGGCTGTGGTGGTTGAGGCGGCTGTGGTTGTTCAGTACCCTGCTGGGGTTGCTGCTTCATGATCCGGTCAAGGTAGGGAGCCATGTACTTCTGCACTGCTTGCATGTCTGCACCCTTTTGGACTGCACTTTCCATGTCCATCTGGATAGCTCGAACAGGGTCACTACCAATAGTTCCGTTAGCGTATTCTTGCAGTCTCTCTAGGATAAGACCTCTTGTTAAAGGGTCTAAACTACCGTCCTGCTGCACAGCGTCTATCAAGGCGTTAGCTGCCGCAATGTTCTGGCGTTTGCCTTCTTCGTATGCTTGGCTACGTCTTTGTCCTTCTTGGTACTCACGAAATGCTCTTGGCTCTGGTGTATTAGGCTGGACTGCACCTGCTGCTGCATAACTATCTTTAACAAGAGTAATAAGCTCGTTTAGATACGTTATATCACCGCCCTTCTTTAAGCTACGCATTGCGCTTTTGGCAGCTATAAATGCAGAAGTGCCATTAGCGTTGTTGCGGATAATATAAGCTAATGTCTTAACCAGATTTGGTATGTCCATACCTGTGGCACGGAGAAGAACATCTTGTGGGCTACCACCTGTGTAACCTTGTCTTTCTCTTGCGCCTGATTCCCAAAGCTGTTCATTGAGAGCCTCTTTACGCAGTTTTTCTGCTTGTTTCTCAGCAGCTTTTCTTGCGTCTTCTCTTTGTCTATCCCTCTGTGCTTGTAAGCGTTTAAGTCTAGCTTGTCTGCGCTCTTCTTCCTTGCGTCTATAAGCTGCTAAACCTCGCGCGCGCGCAGAGTCGATAGAGGTGACTGCGCTACCTTGGCCTCTGTTGTCCCTAATGTACTTAGCGACACGGCTTCTGCGTCCAGTTACAGCATCAACAGCTCTACCTGCTACAAATCCGGCTGTTTGGCCTATAAGGGACACACCACCTGTTTGCGCGGCTGCTCCACCTGTTAAAAGTGGGCGAAGTAGACGTTCAGCGTTGATTGCGCTTCGGTCGTACCCTGCACCGCCGCCCATTGGGGCTAAAAGGTCTGTGAATTGAGATACACCGCCGACATATCCAGACTTGTGGAGAGCTGTGAGTTCGTTACTCTCACGCATTAGGTTGATGAGTTGCTGGCCTTCTGTTGTGCCACCCACTAGCTCTTCCACAGCCTTTATCTGATCAATGGTTACGATACCTTTGACCTTATTCTTTGCGTTCTTGATACCAAGCCTTGCAGTTTCTTTCTTTGCTGCCTGTTCTGCCGTGTCGGTCTTGCGTCTGCCTAAACTTGTACCCTGTGTCTGGTTCAAACCATCAACAGCAAGGTTAATGTCACTAACAATCTCGGTATGAGCGTTGTCTACAGCGTCAACGGCTCCTTTTGAACCCATCTTGCCGACATTCTTGACGTTCATGTTGTTTTCGTCAGCAATACGTCCGACACGATTGGCTACATCAGTCCTAGCAGCCTGTTCTTCTGGGGTTAAAACCTCTGGGGCTGTGCCTGTGACATTCTGGATGCCTCTGCCTGTCGCTTTGGCAGTTTCAACAGTGGTTGTGACACCGCCACCCATAGTTCCACCGAGTACGAAGGCTTCTAAACCTCGATCAATCAGTTCATCCTTGGTGTACTTGCCGCCTCTGACCGCTGCGCTACCTGCAATCGCAGCTTCTTGGGCTGTTTCTGTTGCACCCTCGCTGACTGTAGATTTGAGGATTCGTTTACCAATAGCTTGGGCTGCATTTGGCTTACCAGCCTTGATTAGCTTCTCGACAAGCTCTTGTCCTGAGAGTTTAGCTAGGTCTGGCTTCGGGATAACTTTACCGGCACCGAACTTGTCTAAGATACCGACAATAACACCTGTGCCAGCAGCTAGTTTGCTGTCGTAATCACCTGTCTTTTCTTCTTGCTCGAAGGCTGACTCACCGGCACCCATCGCAACTGATCCAGCAACCGTGGCTCCACCGATAAGAGCCGATGCTGTCAGGGAGAAAGGAGCAGTTACCGCTGCTAAACCTGTACCAACAATAGCTGTACCACCCGATGCTGCGTTCTCTGCTGATTTCTCTGCAATCCAGCCGACAGCTTCACTGAAGCCGCCTTTTTCGTAGGTCTCACGCAAGCTGCCTGTGTATGTTGGAGTGTAACCACCCTCTTCGATGTCCTTGTCCTGTTGGGCAACAACATCTGTACCAAACTGTTTGACAGTATCGGAGCCAATAAGATCACCAAACGCCTCTACACCCTTGCCAGCTAGTCTTTGAGCCTGATCGACTGAGTAACCCAGTGCGCTATCAGTCTGCTTTGGTGGCTCCTTGGAGTAAGGCATTGGTGGGGCAGATATAGACTGCTGCTGTGCAGCCTGCGGTTGAGCCATGCTTTGCTTTAGAGCTTGAGCAAGTTGCTGTGCAGCCTGTGTATCACCTGCTGCATGTGCATTTTGCAGGGCAGTCGCAAGTTGTTCTTGCAAACCCATATCTTACTCCTAAGTGTTACTGAGTGTATGTCTGGATAAGACCCATGATGTTGGCATCAGGCTGGAACGCCTGTGATTGGGTCAAACCGCCGCCACCTTGCATCTGTTGATAACCTTGGCGTTGTGCGTTGATTGCTGCCAGTGTGCGTACATACTGCTCACGAACTGCAATTAGGTTCTCACGAAGCTGCTCTGGACTCTGGGACTGCTCTAGGTTGCCCATAGAGGCATTAAGCTGCCTAAGTTCCATCTCTGAAACCTGACCAAGTGCGCCGCCTGTGGGAGAAGCGTCACGCATTGCTTGTAGTTTGTCGAAACCAATGTTGGCTTTGATTGTCTCAAGCCGAGCCTCAAAGTCACGGGCTTCAGATCCGTAAATATTAGACAATACCTTGCCCCCAAAACCAGCGACATTACTAGGCCACCAGCTTGCAATGTCCTCATCTAACTGAGGGATTAACTTGTCAATGTTGTCTGTCACAACTGGGTTCTCGATAATAGGGGCAAGCTGTTTCTTGGGCTTTACTTTAGCTTGCGCTTTAGCGAGGGCGGCTGATGCTGCCAACTCTCGATCCTCGATGGCACCGAACTCGGCTGCTCCCGCACCCATAGCAGCTAGACCGCCGCGCTGAGATGCTTCTACCATAGCACCGCCGATACGGATGCGATCATTAGCGTCACTGCCGATGTTGCGTGTAGGGTTTGTGGTGAGCATAGCGTTGTTGCGCCGACCACTTGATGCGTTTAACTGGCCTAGCTGTTCGTTAGCTTCTTTTAGCAAGGAAGCATCAGGACGCTGAGAAGTGTTATCGGATTTACTATCAAGCGGAGCTTGGACACCGAGACTGCCGGTTGTGAATGTGTCTTGCTGGTTCCTTGCTGCATCCATCGCCAGTACACCTTGGTCTGTAGGATCAGGTACTATGCTTTCATCATCAGGCAATGTTGTGTTTGGAAGCTCAACAGGGTCAGGAGCGTTGTCGATCTCGGCTGACATGATTTTCTTATTTTCGGCCTCTTTTGCTCTTTCATGCCTGTTCTTGCCGATTAAGACCTTTCGAATGTCAGTGCCAACCTTCGCCCAAGTAGCGTCTGGGTTGTCGTTGCCGTACATAGGGTTTACACCACCTGCAAGCATGTCATCATCAGGAGACATGAGGCTGTCGTCAGGGGTTGCCAGTGCAGCTTGTGGAGCTTGTACACCGAGGCTACCACTTGTGAATGTGTCTTGCTGGTTTCTAGCCGCATCCATAAGCCTGTCCTGCACATCTTGTTGTGCCAGCATACCTTGTGTAGCGGGTTGCGCTGGTGCAGATAGGGCTGGTTGTGCCGCTGCGGGGGCTGCTGGAAGACTGTTGTAATACTGGCTGCGTTGAGCAATGTAATCAGAGATGACATCTTCTGGCACTTCGTTGTTACGCATCTTGGCGACATCAGCTTGTAGGTCAGGGTGCAGCATTGAAGTCTTGTTCGTGCTTAGTGCAGCGTTTTGGTTAGGCATCATGTCGTTCTGTCCTTGATTTAAGAATACGGATGCTCTCGTAACGTACTCTTTAGTTTCCTGTGGCAGCTTGTTGAAGTCTGCGCCATCCTTGATCCACCTAGCAGTCGCTGTTGGACCCATGTTGAAAGCAGCAAGAGAGTGGAGAGGGTTATTGAACTTGTGATGCTGGTTGTAACCAGTGACGTACTTGGCTGCTAATTCTCTCGACTTATCAATGTCAGTCGCATCTGCCTCACTGATGTTCGTAGGCATCTTGTAGCCCATCTGATGCAGGTTCTTACGGAGAAGCTGGTAAGGGCCGATAGCGTCTTTCTTGCTGACTGCTCCTACGGCCTGTGCATCGTTTAGATGGCCTGTCTCACTGTGCCTAATAGCATCGAGCAGCATAGGCGTAGGGCTACCGTCACTGCGAAGCAGACCACTTGGGAATTGCATAGGCTCTAGTCTCCACCACCGTAGCCATCACCATATAGGTAAGGACTGTTGTTGCCCGTTCCACCAAAGTTAAAGCCTGTGTTTGGTCCACTGCGGCCAGCAACGGAAACAGACGGGCCTTGGTTAAAGAAGCTGCCAAAAACATTACCCATCTTCTGACCAATACCTGACCCAGCGTATGCACCGCCCATAGCGGCTGCTGTAGGATCGACAAGATTAGGTCGGACTGTTCCTGCTGTTTGAGGTGCGCGACCAAGGATGCCAGCGTTATATGAGTTGTACTGCTGCATGGCAAAATCGCGGTCTGCGTCAAACTTGGCTTTCTGTGCATCGTAGGTGTTCTGCTCGTCTTTCTGGAAAGCACCACCAGCGTTGATCATGTTGCCAACGCCTGTGTTACCCATACCAAAGGCACCCATGTAAGATGCACCAATACCTTTGTTAGCGTTCATCATGTTGTTGAATGAAGCGTCTTGCTCACGGAAAGACTTGTCCATCAGATCACTACGGATACCCGCTGATACGTCAGCAGCCCGATCCATGTAGTCACGACCTGCAACAGCTTCAGCGATACCTGCTCTGGAACTGTTTGTGTTCCCTGTCACAGATGCACCCATGCCGATGTTACGCAAGGTGTCTTGTTGTAGCGTCCGTGTGCTGTCCCGCAATGCGCGGTTTATCAGTGGCTGGGCGTTTGCGTTGGCATAGTTAGTCGCAGTCGCTGTGCGGTCTTGTCCTGCCGTGTTGTATAGGTTGGCGTAGTTA
>Ga0129327_10001852_pt1 | contig 12425 bp, 9 predicted proteins | sample CPBDNA_6_FD_111799 | JGI IMG/M metagenome (GOLD analysis project Ga0129327, IMG submission 111799) | Freshwater to marine salinity gradient microbial communities from Chesapeake Bay, USA - CPBay_Spr_31_0.8_DNA | ecosystem: Environmental > Aquatic > Marine > Coastal | place: USA: Chesapeake Bay... | reverse complement strand
TCGATTCCTCTTTTGTTTAAAAAAATTGGAATAAACGTGCCAATTAATGCGGCGATTATAATGACGCCCATCATCGAGCCAGCAATGGTTAGACTGATGCTAATGTCTTGATTGATGAGGAGTCCAAAGATGATTAGAATGATCGCCAAAGCAAATCCGTTGATCAGGCTTAGACTCACTTCCTTGATGAGCAAGGATAACAAAGATCCTTTAACAACATCATTGGCAAGACCTTGGACAATAATTGCCGAAGATTGTACGCCAACATTTCCTGCCATTGCAGCAATTAGAGGCGTGTAGAAAAACAGATTCCGCAACTCGGGATTTTCCATTACGGCTTCAAAATCTTTTAAAATAAAAACACTTCCCAAGCCTCCGAGTAACCCCAGAAAAAGCCAAGGAAGTCTTGCTCTTGTTAGTTGAAATATGGTGTCACCTGCCTCTACATCATTGGAAAGACCGGCGGCCAATTGATAATCTTTTTCTGCCTCTTCTTTTATTAAATCAACAATATCGTCAATGGTAATCCTACCCAACAATACTTTTTTATCATTGACAACCGGAATGGCTTCTAGGTCATATTTGGTCATGATTTTAGCCACTTCTTCACCAGAAACATCAGCGGTGACAAAATCTACTTTAGGGATGTAAACGTCTTTTACAATGGCCTTGGAATTGGCTGTAATTAAATCCTTAAGAGAGAGCCTGCCTTTGAGTCTGTTCTTATCATCCACAACGTAAATGGAGTGAACCCGTGTGACTTCTTCGGCTTGAGCCCGCATCGCGTTGAGGCATTTTAAGACACTTAGTCCCTCTTGTACAACGACCATCTCTTTTGCCATGAGGCCTCCCGCAGTGTTTTCATCATAAGCAAGCAACTCGCGAATATCATCCACATGGCTGGTGTCACTTATTTCGGACATCACCCGCTCTTGGCGTTCTTCAGATAATTCAGCCATCAAATCTGCTGCATCATCCGAATCTAACTCTGATATTTCCTCTGCAATTTCTTTGACGGATAGTTTTTCAAGAATTCGTTCTCGAGTATCTTCATCCACCTCTGCAAGTGCTTCTGCTGTTTTTTCACTGTCCAAAAGCTTGATAAGATAGATCGCTTGGTCAGTAGAAAGTTCATAAATTATTTCGGCAATATCGGCATAATGAAAGTCTTTGAGTTTAACACGTAGTTTGGCATTAGCACCCTTTTCAATGAGTTCTTGAATAGAATCAATTACTGTTTTGTTGATTTCAAACCTTTGCATTGCCTATTAATTTTGTCAATTCGATGAACTGATCACTTGATAACCTTTCGGGTCTTAGGTCAAAGATACTATCTTCTAAAATAGTTTTAGGAATATCCAGACTTTTTAGACTGTTTCTTAGCGTTTTCCGACGCTGCTGAAAACCTGTTTTGACCACTCTAAACAATAGTTTTTCATCAAAATCAATCACTAAATTTTCTTTTCGTCTCAATGCAATTACTCCTGAATTTACTTTAGGCGGAGGTGAAAATACATTGGGGGGAACATCAAAGAGATAGTTTGTCTCGTAGTAGACTTGACTTAAGACAGAAAGGATTCCGTAGGTTTTATTTCCAGGATTTCCACAAATTCTGAGTGCTACTTCCTTTTGAAACATTCCGCAAAAAAAAGGAATACGAACTCTGTTTTCTAAGGTTTTAAACAAAATCTGACTGGAGATGTTATAGGGAAAGTTTCCAATGATTGCAAAATCCCCTGAAGGAAAAATAGTGGTTAAATCTATTTTTAAAACATCCCCAAGGTGAATGTGATTTTTAAGCTCAGGAAATTTTTGATGAAGATAGATTACGGATTCTTGGTCAATTTCAATGAGATCTAAAGTTCCTTTTTTTAAATTTAAAAATTGGGTCAAAACTCCCATACCAGGGCCGATTTCCAAAACTTTATCGTAGCCTACAAAATCCAATTGATCCGCTATTTTTTGAGCGATATTTAAATCGGTTAAAAAATGCTGTCCTAATCTTTTTTTTGCAAATACGTCTTTCATGAATGTTGACTTAGAACTTCAAGTTGGGTGCTAAATTGTAATACATTTTCTCCAAATAATTTTAGCGATTGTAATTTTAACTTTTGTTTATTTTCTTTCAAAAAACGATCAAGATCATCATGGTTATTGGCGGAATATTGAATAGCATAAGCTGTTTCTGCTGCTTCAAATCCATCATAAACCCGCAACACCAATGCTGAGGTAAAAACACCAGTAGCCATCATTTCTGGGAGGTGTGTTTCGTTGAGCCATTCCAGCCATTGACTTTCAATTTCTGGCGCTACGTGACTGGTGACATTATAAAGAATCATGGGTTAATTAATGAGATCAAAACCGGTATAAGGAACAAGTGCTTTTGGGATTCGAATTCCATCTTTTGTTTGAAAGTTTTCTAATAATCCAGCGACAACTCTTGGCAACGCCAGTGCGCTTCCATTTAAGGTGTGAACGGGTTGTTTTTTGCCTTCTTTGTCTTTATATCTCAACTGTAATCGTTCTGCTTGGAAGCCGTTGAAAGTAGATATCGAGCTTATTTCTAACCATCTTTTTTGAGCGGCCGAATAGATTTCAAAATCATAAGTCAATGAGGCAGTAAAACCAAGATCACCTCCGCAAAGTCTTAAAACTCGGTAAGGAAGTTCTAGTTCTTTTAATATCTCTTTTACATGTTCCACCATTTTATCCAAAGCAGCCATTGAGTTTTTAGGTTCTTCAAGTCGAACAATTTCTACTTTATCAAATTGGTGAAGTCGGTTGAGTCCCCTCACATGAGCACCATAACTTCCTGCTTCTCTTCTAAAGCAAGGGGTGTATCCTGTCAAACAAATGGGCAAATCTCCTACATTAAGTAGCTGATCTCTAAATATATTGGTCAAAGGAACTTCAGCAGTTGGAATTAAGTAAAGCCCATCATTTTGTACATGATACATCTGACCTTCCTTATCGGGCAATTGACCCGTCCCAAAACCCGATGCTTCGTTTACCAAATGTGGGACTTGGTATTCTGTGTAACCAGCACCAGTATTTTTATCTAAAAAATATTGAATTAAAGCGCGTTGCAACCTAGCACCTTTTCCTTTGTAAACGGGAAATCCAGCCCCTGTTATTTTATTTCCTAATTCAAAATTTATAATGTCATATTTCGTGGCCAATTCCCAGTGGGGGAGTGCAGCTTCCTCTAATTCAGGAATTGCTCCCGATTGAAATATTTCTTCGTTATCATCTTCAGAATTACCGCTAGGAACACTTTCATGTGGTACATTCGGAACTTGAGTTCGCACTTCCAATAAAGCTTTTTCAGCCTCTTGTAGCTCTTCTTGAAGACTTTTTGAAAGCTGCTTGAGTGTTATGGTTTCTTTTTTTAAGATGTTGGCTTCTTCTGCCTTTCCTGTCTTAAATAAAGATCCAATCTCTTTGGCCAGCTTGTTGCTTTTCGCCAAAACGTCATCTAACTCAGCTTGCAAAGCCCTTCGCGATTGATCTATTTCAATGATCTTGTCGATGAGTTCAGGTTGAGCAAAGTTTCTTTTGGCAAGACCTTGTTTTAGGGCCTTTTGATTTTCTCGAATGTAGATGAGCGGTAACATGACTTAAATTTTAGTGTTACAAAGGTATAAGAATGCTTTTGATTTTTTCATTTTTTACTTGTATTCGGCAATGATTTTCTCACAATTAATGCGATCTTTTTTTAATTGTTCAGTCAATTCATTTGTTGAGTTGAATTTAACTTCTTCTCGGATTTTTTCTAAAACTTCAAGAGATATTTCTAGATCGTAGAGGTTTTGGTCTAAATTAAAAAAATGAATTTCGGTCTGTGTTGTTTTTCCCGATACCGTTGGGCGCATTCCGATGTTCATCATCCCAAAAAACGCGATGCCTGATAGTTCACTTCTTACAAGGTAAACGCCGTTTTGAGGCCGTAGTTTATAATCTTGTTTGACTTGAATATTGGCGGTTGGAAATCCAAACTTTTTTCCAATTCCATCTCCTTTAATGACTGTTCCTGTTAGACCGAAAGGTCGTCCCAAAAATTGATTGGCGGTTTTTAAGTCACCCTTATTTAAGGCATTTCTTATTTTGGTAGAGCTTACAGCGATCGATTCGATGTCTTGAGAAGGAATCTCATCTACAGTGAAATTATAATCCAAACCAAAAGACTTTAAATCATCAATAGTTGCCTCTCTGTTTCTCCCAAACCGATGATCGTACCCAACGACCAATTGAGAGATTTTTAGTTGATTTACAAGTAGGTCACGGGTGAATTCGAGGGCTGTCAATCGAGAGAAAGCTCTTGAAAAAGGATGAACTATGAGCACGTCGACGCCCATTTTTTCTAAAAAATGCTGTTTTTCTTCAAGGGTGTCAATCATCTTTAAATCACTGTCTTTCTGAAGAACCATTCGAGGATGAGGAAAGAAAGTAAGGACAATTGAACATAAATTATTTTTTTTTGCAACTTTCACCAAATCTTTGATTATCTTTTGATGACCAATATGAACACCATCGAAGGTTCCAATGGTTAGAATTGAGGGGTTTTGAGCGGAATAGTTTCCTATGTTTTGAACTACTTGCATTAATAATTTTGTCAGTATGCAAAAGTACGTTTAAATTGCATAAACTTTTAAAGCAACAATTAAAAATAGAAACATTAAAAAAAATAAATTTAACACCTGCCCAACTTCGGTTTTCTGCTTTATATTTTTTATTTTCTGTGGTGTATCTGTTAACGCTCAAAAGTATTGGATCAAGGCGTCTGCTGAGGAAATTGAGCAAACACTTGAAGTAAAAGAAGAGAGTTGGAGTTTTTTTAAATTTGACCAACAGCAGTTGAAAAATGAAATTTCTAGTTCAAAATCTCAAAAAACTAGAGTTTCCTCAGCTGAGATCTTATTGACGCTTCCCAATGAAAATGGAATTGAAGAGGAGTTTATTCTCTTAAATTCTCCCGTACTTTCCCCAAAACTTCAAAAAATACACCCTGATATTAAGACTTTTATTGGCAGGAGTAAATCTCGTCCCAATGTTAAGGCGAGGGTTTCCTATTCGGCCATGGGATTAAATGCGTGGATCATGCTCGCTGATGGAAAGCATCATTTTATTCAACCTTTGAGGCAATTGGAAAATACTTATTTTTCTTATCCACGTTCTCAAAAACATGCTGCTTCATTTAGTTGTAAGACAGCAAGTGAAATTGAGAATACAGTAGAGGAAGATAAAAAACCTAATGCTTTGACAGCGCGATCAAAAATAGCTTCTGATTTAAAAACATTTAGAATTGCAGTTTCAGGTTCAGGTGGTTATACTAAGTTTTGGGGAGATGATAATCCTGAAAACGGAACAAACGAAGAAGATGCATACGCAGCAGTAATAAGCACCATCCATAGAGTAAACGAAGTTTTTGAAAATGATTTTGGAATTCATTTAGAATTGGTTTCTGATGTTAGTTTGATTTATCCAGACTCCGATACCGATCCCTACACGAGTAATTTAAACAGTGAATTACAATCCACGCTAGATGAGGTTATTGGTTCTGAAAATTATGATTTAGGACATCTTTTTGCTTTCTCAGGAAGTGGTAACGGTGACGCTGGGTCAGTTGGAAATGTTTGTAAGGAAGGGAAGAAAGGAAGCGCTTTTTCATCTCACCCTTTTCAAGGTTCTAATTCTGATCCTTTTATGAATGATTATTTTGATATAGATTTTGTTTCTCATGAAATAGGGCATCAATTTGGAGCTTTTCATACTTATTCCTACACCTACGAAAATGGAAGTAAAAGTGCAGAGCCTGGAAGCGGAACTACCATCATGGGTTATGCAGGGATTACTGGGTCAGATAATGTTGCCCGTCACAGTGATCCATATTTTCATTATTACAGCATTCAAGACGTTTTAAGCTATATTGAGACGGCTAATTGTTATACTAGTTTGCCGAATGAAAATCAAGCTGCTGTAATTAAGGCAGGGCCAAATTTGACAATACCCAGTGGCACAGCTTATGAGTTGATCGCCACTGCTGAGGATCCTGAAGGAGCTCCACTTCATTATTGCTGGGAGCAATTAGACAAAGGTCAAGTAAGTCATGACAACTTTGGACCCAACAGACCTGTAGGGCCTCAAGCGCGTTCTCTGCCTCCTGGTCTAAGTCCAACAAGAACTATACCTAGAATGGAATCTGTTTTGACGGGCAATCTTACCCAGAATAATCCCAGTGTCAATCAGGCGTGGGAAACAGTTTCAAATGTAGAAAGAAGACTGACATGGGGACTTAGTGTAAGAGACCGATATGCGCAAACAATTGGTCAACAAGGACAAGTAAGTTTTGATACTCGAGTGCTTACCGTAAACGCAGCTGCGGGACCTTTCATGATTACCTCTCAAAATGAAAATGGAGTAATATGGGAAGCTGGCGCAAGGGAACAAATAACATGGGAGGTAGCCAACACTAATCTAGCGCCGATCAATACTCAAACTGTAAACATTCTTTTGTCCACAGATGGCGGTCAGACTTTCCCAACTACCTTAGCTTCGGGTACGCTAAATGATGGAATCGCTCACATCATCGTTCCGAATACTATAACCACCAATCAGGCTAGAATTAAAATTATCCCGAATAATTCAATTTATTTTACCGTTAACACTCAGGACATTGAAATCAAAGAAATGCCTTTTGTGATCTCTTTAGATACCCATTCTCATGAGGTTTGTAATCAAAATATTGTAACATATAATTTTGAACACAAAACCTTTTCTGGTTTTAATGAGGCTGTGAGTTTAAGCCTTTCGAACTTACCAGATGGAGTTGTGGCTCAATTAAATCCAACCAATATTTCAGCAACTGGAAGTACAGGAAGTATTCAGTTGTCTGGGCTTAATGCTATTGGTTCTCAAGATTTTATATTTAATTTAGTTGCAGCTGGCGCAAGCGCCTCAAGAACGATTCCCTTGGAGTTAATGGTTAGAAATGAAAGTATTGATCCCGTTCAATTGTTGCTTCCGTCGGATCAAACATCCGAGGTTGGTCGAACAGTTGATTTAAGTTGGACAAAAGACGTTAAGGTCAATTCTTATCAGCTTGAAGTATCCAAAAGCGAAAATTTTGAAGATATAATCTTAACTGAAAACACATCGCTTACGAGTTTTACTTTAAACAATTTGGCTTTTGCAGCGGATTATTATTGGAGGGTAAAATCAATTAATTCCTGCGAGGAAAGTGATTTCACCACGAATAAGTTCAGCACCATTATTGTCAATTGCAACACTTACACTGCTGATGATCTGCCCCTCAGGATCAAAGATTCTAATAATTTCAGTGGGGTAACGAATGTAGCTATTAACATTGTTGATTTGGCCATTATTGAAGATTTAAATGTACATGTTTCAATAGATCACACTTATATTGGTGACATTTCGATTCATCTTTTAACACCTGACAATACACTAATAAAACTTACACAAAATTTAGGGGAAAGCTTAAACGATTATACCAATACTATTTTTGATCAAGAAGCTGAAAATCCTATTATTTTTGCAATTCCACCATTTACAGGTTCCTATCGACCTATTGAAAGTCTTTCGTCTCTGAGAGGTAAAAATCTAAACGGAAGATGGAGGTTGATTATTGAAGATAACTTTGATGGGGTTTCGGGTTTCCTCAAAGATTTTTCCATAACGGCTTGTTATGAAGGAGAGGTCTTATCGGATTCTGATCTTGACATGATCGCAGACATCGATGACAATTGTCCCAATACTGCAAATACAGATCAATTGGACAGTGATGGAAATGGGATTGGAGATGTTTGCGATATAAATTCTCAAAGAAACTTTACGATTTCGAAAAAAGATGTGACTTGCATTGGCAAAAGAAACGGAGAAATATCCATTAATGCAATAGCCCAGTTTAGTTATAACTTGAGCGTTATTGGATCTAATGGTCAAAAGGCTGAATCTACTTTCAGTGCTCAAAATGAAATCATGATCAGCAATATTCCTGTCGGAGATTATAGTGTTTGCATAACAGCAATTGAAGATCCTAATTTTGAAAGATGTTTTATCACGACAATAAATGCCCCCGATCCGCTTAGTGTTCAGACCCAGTTAAATGTAGCAAAGAAATCCGTTAGTGTCGAATTGGAAGGTGCTTCAAAATACAACCTTAAAATCAATAATCAACAGTATTCACTGAGCTCTGGCAGACACGACTTTTCTCTGGAAGAGGGCTTGTCTACGATCGAAGTCACTACTGAATTGTCTTGTCAAGGAAGTGTTAAGCGAGAAATATACCTCTCTGATCAATCGAGCTTATACCCCAATCCAGCCGGAGATGTTGTGAATGTTTTGGTGGGCGGAAAAGAAAATCAAGTGAAAATATTACTTTATAAAACGGATGGTACTTTACTTAATGAAACTGATTTGCAACTTTCCGAATTGGAGCGCGCATATCAAATTCCTCTTGACGGTCAAGCATCAGGACTTTATTTCATTGTGGTTAAAAAAGGGGGCGTTTCCGAAAATTTAAAATTGTTAAAGCTGTGAATTTAAAACTCTATTTTCTATTATTAATTTTAATCTTGGGTTGCAAGAAAGAAGTAATTCCTCTTCCTGAAGCTGCTGTTTTAATTGGGCCTGAAAACAATAACTCTTGTACGACTGCCTTGCCAATTGACGCAGCTCGGAGTCAAGTGACTTTTGACTGGGAGTTGGCTTTAAATTCTGATTCTTATCAACTTGTAATTCAGGATTTGACCACTGGAACGCAGACCCTAGAAGCTACATTTCGAGTTTCTGAAACTACAGTTTTAAAAAGTGGGCGTCCTTATTCGTGGTGGGTGATTTCAAAATCTGAACGTACAGAGGAAGTTGCCAAAAGCGAAGTTTGGTCGTTTTACCTTGAAGGAGTTCAAGAAGAATCTCATCTTCCTTTTCCAGCCAAATTGATTAGTCCTAATCCAAACGAACAAGTGAGTCTTGAGAATGGAGAATTTACTTTTAGATGGGAAGGGTTAGACTTGGACGGAGATATCGTATCCTATGACTTTTATTTAGGGGAAGATCCAGAAAGTTTAACTTTAAATAGCAGTAAGTTGACCAATTCCTTTGTAAGTATTCCTCTAGAAAGTGACACTTATTATTATTGGAAAATTTATACTCGAGATCAGATTGAGAACGGGTCCAATTCTCTAATAAATGTTTTTAAGACAGAACCTTAATCTTTCTTTCCATTAAATTTGTTCATTGTATTTTCCAGCCCAGCGAATGAAAAGGAAAAAACAATTTCAATACTCCTTTTAATGGCTGGCGCAATGAAAGCTAACTCTTCCGGCGAAAATTTTCCTAAAACAAAATCGACCTGATTGAAGCTTGGTTTTTCACTTTTTATCCCGAAACGTAACCTCGCATAAACGGGGGTGTTTAACTGAGCTTGGATGTCTTTGAGACCGTTGTGTCCTCCGTCACTTCCCTTGCCTTTGAGTCTTAAGTCTCCAATGCGTAGATGTAAGTCATCGGTAATGATTAATATATTCTCTAGAGGAATATTTTCTTTAAGCGCCCAATATCTAACCGCTTTTCCGCTTAGATTCATAAATGTAGAGGGCTTTAAAAAAATTAATTTTCTGCCTTTATGATTCTTGCTTCCTTTTTGCCCGAGTTTGGCTTCGGTCATTTCAACTTCAAATTGATCGCTTAATTCATCAATAACTTTGAAACCTATGTTGTGACGGGTGTTGTTGTACTCATTTCCAATATTCCCTAACCCCACAATTAAATACTTATTCATATCAATAGGTTTTGATTTTCTGAAGAACCATTTGTATAACATGCTATAAAATTAAAAAAAGCATCCCAATATATGAGATGCTTATTTTTAAATTGAAAACAATTTTAATTTATTCAGCAGCAGCAGCTTCTCCACTTTCTTCTGTAGCACCTTCCGCAGCAGTTTCAGCAGCTTCTTCTTCTTCTGTTTTAACAGAAGCACGAGAAGTTCTTACCTGGCAAACAACCGTATTGTCTGGGTGAAGAATTGTAAAAGCGTCATTTTGAAGTTCGGAAGTAGTAAGCTTGTTCCCTAGTTCTAGTTGAGAAATATCTACCGTAATAAAATCTGGCAGATTTGCTGGTAAGGAACGAACCCTTAACTTTCTCTTGTTTAAGCTCAAAACTCCACCACTATTAAGGACTCCGGGAGCAGCACCCTCAAAGTTCAATGGAATATTCATGGAGATTTCTTTGTCATCAAACAATTGATAAAAGTCAACATGAAGGATTTTGTCAGAAACAGGATGAAATTGAATGTCCTGTAAAATTGCATTTATTTTGGTGTCATTGTCCAAAACGAGTAAAACTGTGTGTGCATTAGGCGTGTAAACTAATTTGCTGAAATCAAGTTCTTTTGCAGAAAAATGAAGTGGTTCTCCCCCTCCATAAATCACGCAAGGAACCCTCTCAGCATTACGTAAGGCCTTTGTAGCTTTCTTGCCTACGCTTTCTCTTTTAGATCCGTTAATTGTAATAGATTTCATTATAGTTATTGATTAAAAATTAAATTATATATTTTTCACTTATTGATTTGTTGTGATGAACGTTGTGCATGATTTCAGCGAAAAGCTTCGCACAACTCAATACTTTTACTTTTTTACTTTCTTTTTTTGGAGGAATAGAGTCTGTAACAATAAGTTCTTCCAATTTTGAATTTTCAATTTTCTCGAAAGCATCACCCGAAAGGAGTGCGTGCGTACAAATCGCTCTCACTGATAGTGCACCTCTTTCCATCATCAAATCCGCTGCTTTTGTAAGCGTTCCTGCGGTGTCAACCATGTCATCGACAAGGACAACATTTTTGCCAGTCACATCGCCAATTAATTCCATGTGCGAAATGACATTGGCTTTTGCCCTTTGTTTGTAACAGATGACAACGTCAGAGGCTAAGAATTTTGAATAAGCATAAGCTCTTTTTGAACCTCCCATATCTGGTGAAGCGACGGTGAGGTTGTCCAAATTCATTTTTTTTAGGTGAGGAATGAAAATTGAAGAAGCAAATAAATGATCTACAGGTTTTTCAAAAAATCCTTGAATCTGATCCGCATGAAGGTCCATAGTCATTATGCGGGTTGCACCTGCAGCCTCTAATAACTTAGCAATCAATTTTGCTCCTATCGGAACCCTAGGTTTGTCTTTTCTGTCTTGACGCGCCCATCCGAAATAGGGTATTACAGCGGTAATGTGTCTTGCAGAGGCCCTCTTGGCTGCATCTAACATCAGAAGCATTTCCATGAGATTGTCCGAAGAAGGGTGGGTAGAACCAATGATAAAGATTCTTGCACCACGAACAGACTCTTCAAATGAGGGTTGAAATTCACCATCACTGTAATGGGAGAAATTTACGTTTCCTAATTCTTGACCAAAATGCTCAGAAATGGATTTTGATAATTCCTTAGATTGAGTACAACTAAATATTTTTACTGGAGTTTCCAATGTTTCCTATTTTTCAGGTTTGCAAATTTAGAAATAAATTTAAGTCATTAAAGCTTATTCTTTATTAATTTAGAACGAAACTTCATTTATTTTATTAATTTTACCGCCCTGCCTTGGTGGCGGAACTGGTAGACGCGCTGGATTCAAAATCCAGTTCTTTCGGGAGTGTGGGTTCGATTCCCACCCAAGGTACAAAAGGCTCCACACAAATGTGAAGCCTTTTTTTTACACCTAAAATATTTTGAAATTTAATGTTGAATAAAACAGGTAAAAAAAAATTATATACCAAGACCTTGTTCTTTTCATCTCTCAAATCGTTTAAATGGCTTTTTTTCTTCTCCTAATATTCTTAAGCTCATGGCTTCAACTTTTAGGACTAGTAGAATCAAACGATAGTTTTGCCTGATTTTTAACTAAAAAAATAAAACACTGTAAATCATTCTTTTATGATTTTTTTGAAACAATTTACGCAAACGTTTGCGTAAACATTTAATTCGTTTTCATAATTTATTAATTATATAAACATTAGCTTTATTTTAAATTTATTAAAATATTAACACTCAAACAAATCTATTAATCACATGAAAAAAATTATTTTTTACGTTTCTTTTCTTTTAGAAAAGCATCGTAATTACAATTTGAAAATTTGTTTTGTTCTAATTTTATTTACAACAAACATCTATCAAATTCGCGCAAATCCTGATCCTACATTTGGGCAGGATGTTTTAGAAATTCAAAAGACAACCATTACGGGTAATATTACTGATGCGGATGGACTGCCACTCCCAGGAGCTAATGTTATAGAAAAAGGAACCACCAACGGAACACAGACTGATTTTGACGGTAATTATTCCATAACCGTAAGCAATGCAAATGCAGTACTGGTTTTTTCCTATGTTGGTTTTGTAACGACGGAGACTGCTATT
>Ga0129327_10001849_pt1 | contig 12445 bp, 5 predicted proteins | sample CPBDNA_6_FD_111799 | JGI IMG/M metagenome (GOLD analysis project Ga0129327, IMG submission 111799) | Freshwater to marine salinity gradient microbial communities from Chesapeake Bay, USA - CPBay_Spr_31_0.8_DNA | ecosystem: Environmental > Aquatic > Marine > Coastal | place: USA: Chesapeake Bay... | reverse complement strand
GATTGTTGTCGGGAGGAGGAAAGAAGAAGACGACAGTAACATCTTAGTAACTCTTCTTCTCTGAGGAGAAAAGGGAGTTACGAAGGGGAGAAATAAACAGACTCATTATTAAAGAGTAAGAACGAAGCACTTACGAGTAAGAAAGAAGCACTTAGAAAGCTAAATTTGAGTAAGAAATACAGACTTACACCCTAAACTCTTAGTACGTACTTCTTACTCTCTTCTGCCTGCGTGTGAAAATGCATCAGATTTTTTTCCCGCCAAAATCTCTCCTCATTAAAAGCAGATACAAACGTAATTTACTGCGCGCGAATAATAAACTACTCGCCTTTCGCGACGAACGCCTCCTCTCTCTTTCTCGAATTATTCAAAACGACGACCATTTACACAGCAGAGAAGAGTCGGAAGAGAGATGAAGAAAAAGAAGCTTTCAGAGAAGGAAAACGATGAAGAAGAAAAAGATGAATCTAAAATCGATTCATTTTTGCATCCAATCGATGCGTCGTTGACACATCTCGCCTCGAAAATCGAACGAGTCTGCTTCCCGTCTTTACGAGCGAGAGAGATTCTAGGCGAAGAAAAAGAAGCGAGCGATGGCGTGGTGCGTTTTTATTTATACACATTCTCTCTCTCTTTCGAAGAACGTTTCATTAAGCGCTGCTTTTATTTCTTTTCTCTCTCTCTGAATTGATCTCTCTAACGAACTCTCTCTCTGATATATAGACGAAAAACCTGTGGCATTGCGTCATCGCGTACGTCGTACTCACATCTCACGCACACACAAACGAGTACTTCGTGAAGAAAAATTTAGGGGACGTTTTGATTCATTTTCGCGTGAACGCGGCGGATTTCTTCACCGCGTGTCGGACCTTCGCGTGCGTGTGCGCCAAACCGCTGAGGAAGATTTTGAGGGAGGAAACGAAACATCCTCTTTTGAAAGGAGATGAAAGGGACGAGGACGAGGACGAGAGCGAAGAAGGAGATGAAAACGCGAGGAAGAGACAGAAAACCGAGGACAAGAAGGACGACGAGGATACAAAAACGAAGAAAGCGCCGACGAGAAAAACGAAATCTCCGAAACTCAACGCGGATGATTCCGAGGACTTGGAAATTGCCGAAATGAAACGATTGGAGCAATTTTTAGGCATGGATAATTTGCGAGCGTCGTTCGCGTTTAGCAAAGTCATCGCGACAAAGTTCGAGCAGTTTTGTAAGACGCACTTTCGCGTGGACGAAACGTTGGGACGAGCGTATTGTCGGTTCGCGTGGAACGCGTTTTCGTTGACGAAAGTGAAATTAGGTACGAGCTTGTTCGAAGACGAGGATAACGAGGAGGACGGCGACGACAAGAAAGCGAAAGAGAAACCAAAGCTGATGTTGTCCTCGAGACATAAAAAGAGGAAAGGCACGTACGCGGAAAAGAAAGAGACGATTAAAAAAGAAGAGGCCGAAAGAAGAGAGAGCAACAACAAAAAAGTCTTGTCCCATACCACACACGCGGGAGGAGTACCGAATTTGTACGAGCAGTTTCACCTTCTCGTCGCGATTCAAGCGTTCGCGTTAACCAATGCCCCGGAAACGTGTTTAAGAACGAGCTTGGAAAACATGCTCTCGATGACGGAAAAGGATCCGGAAACCGGCGAGCCTTTGGCGCTGGAATCTTTGTGTCGATCGAGCAAGACGAAGCTCGCGAGCTGTCAGAAAATGTTGAAGAACATCGAAAAGTTGCACGAATCTATTTTGAAAGAGAAGAACACGTTGAGAAAGAAGTATTTCGAGAAGAATAAGAAGAATAAGACGGCGATGGAGAACGTCAAGTTAGCTTCGGATATCTTTGAACGCGAGTACGTGGAAGCGGTGAGAGAGAAATTCGGATGTCGCGCAATCAACGAGAAATTGTACGTGCCGTTCCTTTTAGCGGAAGAAGAAATAGATGAGGAGAAGCAACGAGAGAAAAATCTTCCCGCGCCGTTTGATGTGCTCAAAGGCGATTTGCGAGAACAACCGATTGGTTTTGCGCGACTGCGAGCCGCAACGCCGATGCACAAGAAGGATAAAAGTTTCACGTTTCGAACCGGATCCGCGGTGGAAGCAGCTGTAGCAGTAGCTACTGCTGCTACTACTACCGCTGCTGCGACGAATACTACTAACAACATCGGGGGGACTTTTATTCCGCCTACGCCGCAATCGCCGTACGCCGGGTTCAATAAAACTGTCGCCGGCGTGGCGGTTGATTATAACAACGTTCAAAACACGCCGATTTCAAACGTCATGTACGGCGTCGAATGGATCGATCGAATCGTTTCGCCATCATCAAACAACGTTGATAACACGCAGCAAAACGACGAGACTTTACGTTTACTCCGCGAATGCATCCGAACAAAGAACAACGACAAAGATAAACTCCAAGACGCGTACGCGCGCGCCGAGCGTATGATTACCAAGTGCAACACGCTCACTCGCGAAGATGCGTTCACAAATCTCAACGCCGCTGCGAAGCGAGGCAACGTTTCGAAATCACTCGATAACATCGTCGACAACAGGGCGACGGATGCCTTGGCCGTGTTCAAATACTTCTTTCGAGCGATTTTGAGAGACGAAATCAATCGCATGGAGGCGACGACGACGATGACGACGACGAACGCAAACACCATCTCTGATTCGACGAAGCGTGCGATATCGATGCTCGTGGACTCGAAACGATTCGTCGAAGTAGTCGTCGCCTTATCCGTCGAGGTAGTTTCCGTCGCGCGAAACGGAGTCCATTTGAGCACGAGTAGTGGAATCTACGACGTCGGTCCAAGTTTCACCGGGAATGGCGGTAATCGCGCGATTACGTTGCGCTTTCCAGCTATTCCCAACGCGATTGGTTTAAACGCGTTTGATGTTTTGAACGGCATCGAGCCGTTCGTGAGATCGAGACCGGAAATGCCGCGAGAAATTAGAGCGTACTTTGGTCGAATCGAAGAGTCTATGTTAGAAAAGTTAAGCTGGAAAAAAGATTCGAGTTTGTATCCACTTTTGCGCGTGGCGACGACGAAGAGCGGCGCGAAGAAGAAGAACATCGGAGAGACCGCTGCGATTGCTGCCGCTGCTGCTGCTGCTGCTGCAAAGAGCGAAGATAATATTACGAACAACAACAACAACAACGACAACAACGACATCCACTCAAACAGCGCCAATCAAATCGCCGCCGTACTTCTCGGTGGCACGTTAGCATCCGGGCAAAAAGTCACCAAACCGCTCTCAAAACACCACACAGCGCGATCGTTAACGCATATGCAACAATTCGATCGCAATGTTCTCGGGAAAGGAGGAGGAGGAAGAGGAGGAGACTCGAATGATGACTCTCCGATTGATGAAGAGAAGAAGAAGGCGTTAGATGTGGCACAAATGGCACATACCGCGTTGCGTTCGCCGCCTCGAACGACGACTATTATTGGTAGTGGCCATATGAGCGCATTTTCCCCTTTGAAAACAAGCGCGTTTACGGCGTTTTCAACTCCGGCGAGACGAGCGTCCGATAACGCGAACATGGGATCATCGTCCTCAGACGTAGAGCGAATCAGTGGGATTGCGCACGCGCAACAGCAGCAGTATAATCGAGCGGTTTCCTCGCCCGGCGTTGGTGCGAAAATACCGTTACCGTTACCAGACAAGTACGCCGTAGACGACGACGACGACGATGATTTCGAAATCGACGACGAAAAGCGTCGCGCGAAAGCCTCCTTGGACGTTTTTTTCGCCAAAGTCCTCCGATTAGCCGCCGTGCGTTTAGCTGATATTTGTGCCCGGCTCCACGTCAACCAAGAAGTCACCCGACGCGCGTTCCAAATCTGCGAATTCGTCGTGTTTGAAAAAACCTCTCTGCTGTACAATCGACATCTCGATCAAATCATCTTGGCGTCCATCTACGGCGCGTGCAAAATCGCATCCAGCGAACAAGATCGAAACGTGAAATTCAAAGACATCGTGTATCGATACCACAAACAACCGCAATGCGTGGAAGAGGTGTTTTGGAGCTGCCCATTAACGGTGACCAATCCCGGGTTGGAAGTCGTCAGTCGCGGCGATATCATCGCGTTTTACAACAAGCAGTTTGTCCCGAACGTCAGGCCGTTCATGTTGCAGTTACGAAAAGGAGGAGGAGGAGGAGCAGGAGGAGGAAATTCTGACGACGCGCTCACGACAAAATCGCAAAAGACGACGACGACGACAACAACGACGACAAAAATGACGTCGACGCCGAAACGACCAAAAGCAGCAGGGACGACGATGACTGCCATTCAAAGCACGCCGAACCGATCTCGAGTTCACTTCGATTCGGAAGCGTTGCTCAAATCCCCCATACGGGAGGTGAAAGGAACCGCAGGCGCCGGGAACGTGTACGTCTCGCCAATGCGTCCGGAGACGAGAGAAAAAGCCTTCGTACACTCAAACAACAGGGGAGGCGTCCACGACGATGAGAATACCAACGCCGCTCTTCTTCATCACACGTTCGCTTCGCCGGCGAGAAGAACCGCAGGCGGGGGCAGAAAATCTCCGTCGGATACCAAAACCGGGAACATAATCGCGCTCGTCGGTCAAAGCGACTTTCACGAAATCAACGAAACTTTGAGCCAAAAGAGCAAACAAGACTAGTAACATTTCGAGCTGCTCTCTCATCCGTCTCTTTCCTTCCTTCCTGTTAGTGTTATTATCATTATTGTTATTATTGTATTATCGTAAATACGTGTTGCGCTGTTGCTTTTCGCCTCAGAAATTCTAGGAACACTTCTCCAAGAAGAAGAAGACAAAGAACATAATGAATGAAGCTTTAAACGTTCGAATTTCAGCAACGAAAACGTTACATTCCCTTTCTTCTTCTCCTCTGCCTTTTTCCTCGCACGTCCATCTCGTGTCCGTAAAGGACAGCCCGACGGCGTTTCTCTTCGCGCATTTCGTGCACGAATGCCTCAAAATCCAACGCAACGACACGAACGAAGACGAGGTAAACTCTGACGATGATGAGAACAACAAAGACGAGGATACGAAGAACGAGAGGAACGCGACGAAAACAACAAAAACGAGCAGCTCGAGGACATCGAAAAGAAAAAGAGCTGCGATAGTGTTCGTGGAAACGATGAAACCGTTCGAAACTTCAATCAGTCCGCACTTGAGGAGGAAAAAAGCTGAATTTTTGTACCAAAAAAAGGAAAAATTTGGGATCGAATCCATCGATTGTTGGTCGACACCAATGGCGTTTAATTTCAACGATGACGATGATAAAGAAGAAGAAGACGAAAAGGAGGAGAATGTGTTTACGGTGAATGGCGCGCGTTCGAGTGCAACGTCGAGTTTAGATGGTTTGTATGATTTGATCGCGAAGAAGGTATCGGGGACGGTCGGCGACGATACTATCGGAAGAACGATGGAAGAGTGTAGCAGAAATGGTGGTGCGAGTATTTTTATCGACTCGTTGGACGTGTTAGCGGCGAGAACGAGCGAGAAAGCGGTCGTGCGGTTCCTCGTGCGGTTGAGAGCGATGGAGAATGTGGCTTTAGTGACGGGGTGCCAGGCGGCGGAGGACGTCGAGGATGGATTCTTAGACGAGGACGACAGAGAGCGCGGGACGATGCAATTACTGATTGAAAACTTAGCCGACGTGACGTTGACGACGTCCAAGTTACCTTCCGAAGGTGGTAATAAAGGTGAGTTGGTCAAGGTTGTCACGAGACATCGAACGGTGGATTCCAAGTATTTAGACTGGGACGGGAGCGTCGTGGATGGAAATAGAACTTTATTGGACGAAGAGAATGGTGGCAGTCGACGACCGGGCGGAAAGTTTTCGCACGTCACTGCTGGCGTTAGTAGTGGTAGAAATTTTGACGACGACGACGACGACGAGTTGACGTTCTCTTTAACGACTGAGTGCGTGGCGACGATTTCAGAGCTCGGCGCGAAATGCGAGCGATATAGTTTCAGCTTGTAAGTAGAGAGTATAGAAGAGTTTTTAGCGCATAATACACACATACTACGTAGTTATTTCAACTTAAAGAGAAGTTTAATACTCATGTATTAGAATTTACAAATGCTTATTAATCAAGTTTAATACTATTCTGTGTATATATTATCTATTCGTCGAGGTCCATGGGAATCGCCAAGGCGTCGTTATCTCGTCGGTCGTTTTCTTCTTCCGATTTTGAAGAAAGCGAATCTCTTTTGGCGGCAACATCTCTATCCTCTTCATCGTCGTCGTCTTCGTTGTCGTCATCATCATCGCCGTCATCCAAATCTTCCTCCAAGTTAATCGACCCGCTCTTAATCGCTGGATCGTTTTCTATTAAATCCTTATCCGCCTCTTCGTCGTAAAATACACCTTTGTTTGCCTCGAGCGACATCGAAAACCGGCTCGTCTTCTCCTCTTCAACCTTCGCCTGCCCGTCTTTCTCGCGTGCAGTAGAAGGCGGCAGGGCATCGCCGTTCCCGTCTTCTTCTAAAGAGTCTCGTTCGTCGTGTTGATCTAACATCTTCCTCGCCGCTTCGTTCGCCGCGTCGAGCGCATCGAGCTCGGCTTCCGCATCCGCCAGTCGTTTCTTCAACGCTCTCGATTCCTCGTCGTCTTCTTCCTCCTCTTCTTCCTCCTCCTCTGGAATCTCCTCTTGCGTGATTTTCAACTCCATCGCGGCCTTTTGTTCCGCTTCCATGATCAAATCCTCCTTCGCTTTCGACGCTTTTCTCGCCTCTTCTTCTCTCTCTTCTTCGAGCTCCAACTCCGCCATGCGAGCGGCTTCGTTCGCTTCCTTTTCGGCTTCTTGATCGTCGTCGTCGTCGTGGTTAGTATTATGAATCGCTTCGGAGTTCCTTCGCGTATTTTCCTCGAGCTCGTCGTCTCTTTCGTCTTCCTCGTCTTCGTCGTCCGTGTCCGGCGCCAGTCGGATGTGCTTCCCTCTGACTTGTTCGTTTTGTTCTTCCTCTTGGTGTTGTTGTTGTTGCTGTCCGTCGTCGTCGTCGTTTTCATCGACGAGTACTGTTGGATTCTTTCGAGGTCGTCCACGCTTCTTCTTCCCGCTCCCGTTGTTGTTCATGTTGTTGTTGTTGTTGTTGTTGTTGTAATTCGGCGTCGCGCGACCGTTTCGTCCGTAATACTCTTTCGGGGTCTTGGCGAACGTTTTTATCCTGCGACCGTGTTGATCAAACTCGACGCCATCGACGTCCCAGATTTCCTCATCTTCGGCGTCGGAATCGTGCAAAGGAGCGCCGTTTCTGGCGGTCATCAACTGATCCAACGAGTCTCGTCGTTCGGCGCCGATTTTGTTGAACTGTTCCGTCGGTCTCAATTTGAGCACCCTGAATGTTTCCGACGGGCCTCCGGGCGTTTTTCTTGGCCACATTTTGTTTCGGGTTTGCCGTTGCGTGGCTTTGATGGTCGGTAACGATCCATGGACGCGCTCGTACACCTTCTTCTCGCCTCGCCAATACTCCAACGGTTTTTGTCTTTGGCGCGAACTTTTGCGCACCTTTTGTGAGCCGCCTGTTAAATCTTCGACGACGATGGTTTGTAAACCGCCAAAGGCTAAAGATTTTCTTCTGGCCATTTCTTCGCGCAAGCGTTTGTGCGCTTCACCTCTAGGTTTGCGAATAGGGAATCCTTCCTCATCGAACGCGCGGTCGTCAGCGAATTGGCCGCCTACTAAATCTTCTTGGTCAAAGTCGTCGTCGCCGGCTTCGAATCCTCCGCCAAACTCGTCGTCGTCGTTGTTCAAGTTTTCGTTCAACATTCCCACCGGTTGCACTTGCGGTTGCGACTGACCGCCTGCTGCCCCCATGTGCGAGACGCCTTGCCAATCCGGACTGTCTTGATGCAAAACAGCTTCGTCTTCTCGTCCCGGGATGTTGAACATGTTCACCAGCGCTTCCGCAGCCATCGGCGTGTTGGTCACCTCCCCGCCGCTCCCCATGCTGCTCTTGCGTAACATTTCTCGTCGTTTCTCTAATTCCATTTGCTCTCTCTTCAGTCTCTCCTCTTCGATAGCTTCGGCTAACACTCCGCCTTCTTGCATGTGCTGCTCGCGAAGCAATCGTAACTGCGAATTCATCTCCATCGAAACTTTTCTCTGTTGTTGTCCTTTCGCGTGCGGACTCTTCGGTCGAAACATCGGTTGCGCCGTCCTGTTCCCGTTAAAATCGTACCCGGCAAATCCTTCGTTCTCGGCGAACGACCCGGCTCGATCGCCGTCTCTCGATGCCGCCGCCGAGTGTTCGCCCTCACCAGTAAAATTCGTCCCGTCCAACTCCTCGACCACCATCGCCGTTCGTCTTTTCTTCGCTCCTCCATCCGGAAGCGCTGCTCTCCCCAAACTCTCCGCGGGCGCTTTCATCACCAACACGAACGGTCTCGGTTTCACTTGTCGCCCGGTGCCTTTTCGTTTCCGTAACCGTTCCATTCGCGAAGATGACATCGACGAATGTTGGGTTAGATTTTGATGTCGCCTTCTTTGCGCTCCCGCTTGGTCCGTTTGATTCCCCCAAGAGGTCCCAAAGGGTAACTTATTCCCTTGGCCATTAGTATTCGACGATGTTTCTTGTGCTTTCTGTTGCGCCGCTCGTTTCCTCGCCGCTCGCAGTTGCGCTAATCTCGCGCCTCCTTCCACCACCGGTGGGCGTCCGGATTGGAAAGACACTCGTCTTTGTTGTTCGTTCATGTTTTCCATCTGTTGGTGTTGGTGTTGGTTTTGTCTGTACACGAGAGACCGGGAGGTGGATTTTAACGCGGATTTGATTTGCGTCGTTTGTCCATTATTGTTGATGTTATTGTTCATCGGTTGTGCGCCCAGAGGTACCCTGATGATGCGTTTAAAGAGAACGAGAGAGAGAAGATGCGATAGTTTCCCCAAAGCGGCGTGAGTAATAATACAGAGAGAAGCGACAGAGAGGAAAGGAACGAATGGAAAAATTCAAATTTTGAAACGGATCGATTGAAAAGAATGTGAATTGTTCCTATGTTTACCTTGAAACGACGCCCAGAGGAGGATTTGGAGGAGGGAAAGGGACGACGGTATCATCGTTCCTCTCCATGTTGAACTCAGTCTTTTAACGCGCAAAACGAAGAGATGTGGTAGAGTATTTCGTGCGGTTTTTACTCAATTATACTGACGAGACATTTGAATTTTGAGGGGGAACTTAGACACCAATATTTAGGGTTTTTGAATTTTTGAGCATTGGGTTCAGTTTCAGTTTCGAACAACAAACAAGCGTAGTGATACCACATACGTGTGTCGTGTTTATCAGTAGATAATATATATATATATAAATAATTAAAACGTGTAGATGTGTGTAACTCTTCTCTTTTCCTTCTTCTTTTCCGAGGAGGTTGTTCCTTCCTCCTCCTCGGTTTTAGTACAACTTTGTTTGCCGACTTTGACGCGCGGTTAGTCAGATTTTTTATTATTACTTGCGGGTCCACGGATCGAATCCATCACCATCCGAGGATGACGCGCCGCCCATGGCCATTTGCGTTTCGTCGTCGTCGGGGTACCCAGAAGCGATGTCTTCCTCGCCAAACCCGATTCGCGCCACGTCGTCGCTATCCTTGTTATTAAAATCAATCACGGACAACTTTTCCAACGCGTCCTCCGCGGAGGTGCGGTATTGCGTGCTCTTCGCCATCGAGCGCTTCTTCGCCTCTTCCATTTGTCTTTGCTCCTCCTCCAACTTGTACTGTCTCTCCTTGGCAACCTTTTCGATTTCCATCTGTCTTTGGTGCGCTTCCAACACTTTCTGTTCTCTCTCCGTCTCCGCCGCTTCCGCTTGCGCTTCCGCCTTTGCCAACTTCTTCTCTTCGATTTCGCGCTCGGTTCTCGCCTCTTCGTATTCCTTCGCCAATGAAACTTCCAGCGCCGCGGCGCGTTGCTTGGCCGTGTGGGACTTCTTCTTCGTCTCTTCCAACGCCGACGAAGCGGCTTCTTTCGCGGCTTCGACTGATTTCATCGCGTGTTGCACGTGCAAGTTGAAATCTTCCTTGGTTTTCCCAAGCATGTCAAACTCGTCTTCGACTTTACGTCCGGCTAATCGAGAAATGTCTTTTGCGTTTTGCACTTTTCTCTTGGCAACTTCTTGAACTTCTTGGATCTTCTTTTGCGCGAGTTCGGTGATGTCGTCGACTTTTTGGGCGGCGATTTTCGCAACTTCTTGCGAGTGCTCGTAGTTCGCTTCCGCTTCCGCTCTTCTCGCCGCGGCTTGCTTGACTTTCATGGCGGCTTGTTGCGCCGCTTCTTTCGCACGTTCCATGGCTTTACCGCCGTCGCTGAGCGTCGGTTTGCACGTCGTCGCGATGTGTTTCAACTCGACGAGTTTCTTCAATCGCGCGGCGTTGACAAACTCTTCCTTGGATTTGCGTCCCAAGGTGGAAAACAACTCTTTTCTGGTGATGTCCGGCGATTGGTTCGCCGCTCTCCCGATGGCTTCCTCCAACGCTTTCGTGTTGATGGTTTGCTGCTGCTCGCCCATGGACGCTTCACCTTTGGAACCACCCATATTTCTCTTGAGCGTTTCTTGCGCCAAGTGTTCGACTTTCGTGACGTCGTAGTACTTATCCGCGGCGCCGTTCTCAATCTCCAAAGCTTCTTCGTCCGTTTCGCTCATATCAGAAGAAGTCTCGCCTCGTTGGATCTCCAACGCGGATTTCTTCTTGGATTTGGAGCCGTCGCCTTTGTAGACTTTCTCAATCGCTTCGCGTTCCAACGCTTTTTCGCCGTCTTGCGCGAGCTTTAACACCTTATCGGTTCGAGTTTGTTCTTCGGTTTGTTGTTCATGTTCTTCTTCTTCTTCTTTCATTTGTTCTTCTTCTCCTTCGTCGCCTTCGTTTTCGTCGTCGACTTCTTCATCGACGTGAACGCCCATGGATTTGCCCAATCCGGCGGCAACGTTTAAGTCTCCCTTCTTCGTCGTCGACTTCTTCTTATTCTTCTTCGACAACATCTTCGTTTGCTGCGGTAAACCCAACTGCGGCATTTGTCCCGGCTTGACCGGATCTTGACTCGATTGTTCGCCGCCAACCATTTTTTGCAACAAAGCGAACACCCCGGTGTGCTTGATCTCTTCCTCGGCGACTTCAACCAACTCTTTCTCTTCGGATGCGTTTGGCAACGCTTCTTCCAACAACATGCGTCGAGCGCCTTTGGAGGCGTAAGTAGACTTGTCGTCGTCTTTATCGCCGCTGCTGCTCTTGCGTTCGTACAAACGTTCTCTCTGGTTGTTGTTGTTGTTGTTGTTGTCTCTAGAAGAAGAAGAAGAAGAAGAAGAAGAGGAGGAAGAGACGGATCGTCGCTCGTCTCTTTCCGTCTCTCTCTCCACGAACTCCTCGTCGTCGGCGTCCGAGCGAAACTTTTCCCTGTACCCGGAAAAATTCTTGCTTGGACGTCGATGGTCCTCGTCCTCAGAAGCGCTGCTGCGGCTGCTGCTTTTCTGATCCGAAGACGACGATTGCTTCTTCCTCGATGATTGGGGTCGGTGCTTTTCCTCTTCTTCGTCCTCTTCGTCGATATCGTCTTTGGCCAAAGTCTTCGTCAACTTCTTCTCGAACCTCGCGTCCTCTCGCTCTTCCACCGTTCGCTCCCCGTCCGAAGAAGAATCCTCCTTTGCCTCCTCCAAATCATCCTCTTCTTCGTTCGCGAATTTCTTCGTCTCCTTCATCCGTTTTTGCATGTCGTTGAACTCTCGCAAAAACGTATCCGTGTTTTTCGAGGAATCGATTTCTAAATCTTCGTCGTCGTCCTCTTGATCCTCCTTCTTTCCTCCGTTCGCGTTCTTTAATTTGGATAAAAACGCGTCCGCTTTGGCGTATTTCTTATCGTCTCCTTCTTCTCTCTCGCCCATCTCCGACGCTGCTTTTTCTCCCGGTAACAAGGAATACGTCTTCTCGTAGTCACTCAGGGCGGATTTCCCGCACGTGTCCACGATCAAACTTTTCATGACATCGATTTGATCGGAAACGCCCAATAAAGACATCGGAGAGCCAGATTTGAACGCCGCGTCGATGTTATACGCTCCGCCGTTCTTTTTACTCGACGAAGAAGCGCTCAAAGCGAACGCGCCGAGAGATAACGCGCAGATGAATCCAACGCTTTTCGTCGAGGATGATGAAGATGAAATCTTCCCGCGGCTCGTCTTTAATGGTAATGTTGCCGTCTTTTCTTCCTCTAATAAAGAGAGACGTTCGCCAGTATTCTCCTCTCTTTTCAACAGATGACCCATCGTGCCAATGGTGTTCATGATGATGTATATGCTTTTATAGTTTGTTGTGTTCTCTCTCTTTCGAAAGGCGACCTTGATCTCTCTGAAGTAAAGTGATAGCCGCGTTTCGTTTCCCAAGAGAGAAAGTTTTGACGGAAAACACTTGAGAGAAGAAAAAAAGGAGTTTTGGGGGTTTAGGGTTTAAATTATTTACGAAAAAATGTGAAAAAAT
>Ga0129327_10001848_pt1 | contig 12445 bp, 1 predicted proteins | sample CPBDNA_6_FD_111799 | JGI IMG/M metagenome (GOLD analysis project Ga0129327, IMG submission 111799) | Freshwater to marine salinity gradient microbial communities from Chesapeake Bay, USA - CPBay_Spr_31_0.8_DNA | ecosystem: Environmental > Aquatic > Marine > Coastal | place: USA: Chesapeake Bay... | reverse complement strand
GCTCGAGGGAGTCGTGGTGTGCTTGCGGACGTAGGCGATGGCTTGAGCGCGCTGCCCCTTGCCAAATTTCTTGTAGGAGCACCCCGATACCCCGCGGACCAGCCGCTTGCACTCGTCCCAGCTCGACAGAAGGCCGCAGAAACCACCCTTTCCGAGGGCGACCGCGTAGATGTTCGTCTGGTCGCCGTGCATGAGCGATAGGTCGAGGTCGTCGGCTGGATCGTCGCGCGGGTGTGCACCTCGTGCGAGCACCCACTCCTTCGCTGCCTCAAGCTGGCCCCGGCCGAAACGCTTGACCATGAAGGCTGATGGGTCCGGTGCTCCCTGCTCCTTTTTCAGCGCGATGCTCATGCTGGGCACGACGCCGCAGAAGTCGTTCTCGCCCCACCTGATAGCGTAGTAGAACTTCCCTGTAGCATCGACGAGAGAGGTGTCGCAGTCGGCGGTGGTGTGGCCGGAGACCGAACTGAGGTCAGCATGGAAAAGGTCGGAGCGCCCCGATAGTTCGATGTCTTGTACTGCCTTCGATGCGGCCGAAGCGGCGCGGCTCCGGTTCATCAGCTCGGCATGGGATGCTTCGACCTCCTCGGCCGCTTCCTCGGAACGGTTCTCCGCACGGGCAACGCGTACTCCGGCCCGCTCGACGTTCTCTTCTGCCTTGGCGAGCTCTCGGGCGACCTCGTCAGCCTGGTGCTCCGCTTGGGCGTGGTCGGCGCTCCGAGCCAGCCTCTGGTGCTGAAGCTCAGCCACGCGCTGGCGGGCGGCGCATGCGGCGGCCAGCCCAACGCGGTGTTGCTCAACAAGAGGCCCGAGAAACTGAAGCGTGACGCGCCGCGGAGCCGGCTTGGCACCGGGGAGCTCGAAGCCGTACACGCTTGGCTCGCCTCCAGTGCCATCCCCTGGGTCCTGGGCGTCGGAGTCCGCTTCGATACTGTCCGCGTCAGCCCGCAGTAGCCTAGCAACCTGTGTCGCGGTCGCAGTGGCGCTGCTGTCGGCAGCGTCGCCGGCAGCGGTCGCGGCGGTGGCACCGCCGCTGGCGACATCTTCGGTGAGAATGTCGGCCAGCTCGTCCGGGATGACCTCGCCCGGGCTCACCTGCGCGGCGGCAGGAGCGGGCGCGGGCGCGGCTGGTGCGGCTGGTGGAGCTGAGGCAGGGGCGGTCCCAGGCCCGGCCGCGGGCGTTGGATCACGGCCAGACTGCTCAGCGGAGTCATCCTCGGAGGACGAGTGGCCTGTGCCGTCGAGGCTGCCCAAGGCGTCGAAAGCCAACTCGGCGTACTCGTCGGCCTGGTCCTCGCCTCTCCCTTCAACATGTTTGGCCAAGGCGACCAGCGCCTCGTAGCACCTGCGCTGGCCGATGGTCGCGCCCTGGAGCTGTGGCGCATCGGAGTGGGGTTCGGAAGGGTCAATCAGGCCATGCTCTCGCGCGAGGGAGACAAGCTCCCGGCCTTCACTAAGGGCCGCTGCCGACACCTCCTGGGCCTCCGAGTGGGCGGCGGCTAGCTCTTCCTGTACAGACGTGGCGATGCGTTTCGCTGCCGCTACCTTCTTGTCGGCCCTGATCATCAGTGCCTTGATGCTCAGCGCTGTCCTCTCGGCTTCATTGCTCCTCGCCGTCTCTAGCCGTAGCTTGGCGTCGGCGTCCTGTGACGCGGCCTCGCAGGTCGCAGCGCGCTGCCGTGCCGCCTCCAAATCATCCTCGGCGTAGGCCAAGTCTTCGTGGGCTTCGGAGGCCCTCTGATCAGCGCGGGCGCCGGGTTGGTCGGTCGCTGCGTCTGTCCCGGGAGAGGCAGCGCGGTCCAGCACGCCGTCCATGAGTAGCTTGAGGGACCTCCTGCCTCCAGGGGTGTTGAGAGCTGCGTGCGTGAAGGCGTCGCGGAGCTCGTCCCGGGTGGCGTGCCTCTGGAAGGCGGTCATCGCCGCGTCGGTCGCTGCGATGGCGGGGGTCGCCGGGAGTGACGTCATGGCGCTGTCAGAGTGAGCTATGCTAGACTTGGTGTCCTCCAGCTCTTGGACGGCTGCGTCACGTAGGTGCCGAAAGCCATGCTTCTCCACCCCGTTCAGGTCGATGACCGTAGTGGTCTCGTCGAGTAATGGCTGTCGCCCGGCCCTCCCATCTCCTCTGCCAAGTGGGGTGATCTCTCGGAACAGGACCTTGTCGTAGGTCTTTGCCTTGGCCAAGAGTTGCAGGTCAGCTCTGCGAAAAGGCTCCTGGCGCCTGGGGTAGAAGTCCAGTAGTTCAAGTAGGACTTGTCGTCCCACTTCTCCCCAGGTCAAGATCATCTTGTTGAATTGGTGAAGCCATGGTGCTCCTGGCTTGAACTTGCCCGGCAGCGCCCGAAGGTGGAGCTTGCCGGAGCTAGATGAGGCTTTACCATCCGCCTCCATGTTGGTGTTGTGGGTGGACCGGCGCTCGGGGCGCTGGTACCCGGATCCGCGTGTCGGCCCTGGTGAACAGGTCGACGGGCGCAGGCGCTTCAGGGGCGGCCTGCGCAAGGAGGGACTTACAATAGACGGTTCGTTAGTACGTAGTCTGGGGCCCCATAACCGACGGAGTCTCTGCTTCTGCAGAGGTCTGACGAACAGCCCAGTAAGCTCCTTTGCGCCAGGACACGCGGCCGGCCTGGTAGCCGACCGCGGCCGGGCTCCGCAATCTTTAGTTAGGAACCAACCAGACCCCAGGGGTAGGAACCCCAGAGAGAGGCGAAGCCAGCACCACGAGCGCTGGCCTCTTGTCTCTCACTTCACAGAGACCCGGTTCCACTCATAACTCTCCCCCTCCCCACCTCTGTCGCTACCAGACCGCGCCAATGGGAGGCGGCGGTGCGCGGACGAAGCGCGTGGCTCGTATGTCGACCGGCGGCAAGGCGCCCAGGAGGCGCGAAGAGCGCAGTCGAAGCCGGAGCCGTGAACGAGACGGGCGCCGTGAGAATACCCAGGGAGGAGGTGAAGCCGAGTCCAAGGGTGCCGGCGATGAGGACGAGGAAGAGGAGATCGAGCTTGTGGTCCTCTTCATCCTCGCTTATCCCGACGGCAACGGCGTCATGTCCCGCTTCGTCATCCTGGACCAGGGCGGCGCGCCGTCTGCCCAGCTCCCGGTCACCGGGAGGACCTACCGCCTGGAGGGAGTTGTCACCGGCCAAGAGCCGATACCGCTGTATCGGCGCACCGCGCAGGTGCTGCAGGGTGCCACGCATTACCACGCGGCGCAGCAGGGTCACGCCCACGCGTTCCAGCTGCAGCTCATCGACAGCAACGCGGCGGTGCCGGCCCTGGGCGAGTGGGTGTGGGGTTGGTGGCCCCAGACCGCCTCGCACCCCGCGGGATTTTACCGCGGGGTGATAATACTCAAACAGTAGTTTGGAATGGTGCGGTGAGCGCGCTCCCTCCGTGGTGGCAAGCTTGGCGGTGGCTAGCACCACATCCCTGCAGAGCTCCCGTCGGGCTCTCGCGCACCCCCATGGTGTTAAGCCATCGCATTGCGTTGCCCTGCGTGCTCGGGTCCATGCCGCGGAGCTTCATACCCTCGGCGTGCTTAGACAGAGCGTCCTTGTCGAAGGAGAAAAGCCTGTCTGGTGTGCGGGTGCCGATGCGAGTCATGAGGACGTCGCGGCCTGAAGGTGTGGAAGACACGACATAAACCCCTTCGCGATCGAAAACGGTGAACCCAAATTGCTCGATTATGTCAGATGCAGAGACCAGATCTCTTGGGAAGCTGGCTACTCGCCTAGCTGAGCTGATAGGACCATACCACCCTCTGCCAGCAATCTCTTCGCGTTGCCCGTTAGCGACTGAGACGAAACCAGCGCCTGACCGCTCGTGAGAGAGAGGCCTATCTCCACCGACGTAGGTGTAGGAAGCGCCGCTGTCGATGATAGCATACAACTTTCTGACCAACGCTGCATATTGTGTCCCGCCATTGGCGCTGAGAGCGCGGGCTATTCTGGTGAGAGTACGGACAGCCCTTGACATGGACCCAACAGCGCTGGCAGCGACAGCCGGAGCGGATCTAGGGGCGCCCCATCCCTTCGGTAACACCTGGTCGTCGAAACGGTCCGCTGGGTCCATACCTGTTACCGTCAGAGGTCCCCTTGGCCATTTGGAGGGCAGAGATGGTTGTTCAGGGAAGACATTGTCGAACTTCCCTGGGTTGAGGCCTAGCGGCTCAGAGGAGTAGAGCGTGTCGCGTGTGATTGGCCTGGGATCAAAGGGGATAAGCTTGCCCCGGTAATCCGCCAGGCCGTCATCGTGTCGGCTGAACATGATCTTGTTAACCAGGTACTCGTGCGTTGATGCTGGGAGGCCCTTCGTCATTAGATCAGCTATGTTCTCTTTGGTGGGAACGTAGCAGAACGTGCAGTGCCCTGCTTGTACCATGCGACGTACGATGTGGTAGGCGACGTGGATGTGCTTGGACCGCTTGTGTAGCACTGGGTTCTTGGACAGAGCTATCGCGCCCTTGTTGTCCCCGAGAAAGATGATGGCCTTGTCGCAAAGCTTGATGAGCCTCGAGAGGCGGAGCTTTATGAAATCCTTGTCGCAGAACTTGCCGTAGCTCGAGGTGGTAAGGTCCCCATAGCCCAGGTCGGAGACAAGGTAACGTAGCCATAATGACTCTCGCACCGCCCGAGAAGCGGCCATGTATTCGCTCTCGCAGGAGGAGGCAGCTATGGCTTTCATCTTTTGGGACTGCCAGGAGACTGGGGTGCCCCACATGAGGTGTAAGTGGCCTCCCCGGCTGTAGTAGGTGTCCTTGTCCCCTGCCCAGTCGGCATCAGTAACACACGTGAGTGTGCCCTCGAGCGTGCCGCGATCTGGGCCGCCGTACACGAGGCTTAGGTTACGTGTAGTGCTGACGTAGCGCATAAGGTGCTCGAGCCTCTCAACGTGATCGTCGCCTGGGTTGAGCTGGACCTTGCTGAGTTCGGATAGTGTGGCGGAGATGTCCGGTCTGGTGCACTGTTCGATCCATCGAAGAGCTCCAGTCATTTCTCTGAAACGCCTGCCGCGTGGGTTGTCCTCGGGTTTGCATGATGCGCAGTCGAGTACAGTGACGTGCCCTGGCTTGGAGGGTGACCACACCTTGTCGCACTTGTCGAAATCGAACTTGATCATGACCTCCTCTATGTACCGCTCTTGTGAGAGCCTGAGGCAAGTGTTATTAATGCGGCTCACTGCCATGCCGAGATACACGTTGTCGTCGTCTGAGGATGAGTACTCGTAGCCGTGTGTCTTCACTGCCTGTATCAGTTCCTCCTTAAGCTTGGTACCACCTTCGTCTGAGTCGTGGAAGATGGCCATGTCGTCTACGAAGAGCAGTACTCTCACTTGTGACTGGCCTTGTCGCTTGACAAAAAGGCAGGGGTCTGCGGAGCTGGGAGTGAAGCCCCAATCGATGAGATTCTTCTTGAACTTCTCGTGCCAGCGCTTGCCAGACTGCTTTAGTCCGTAGAGTCCACGGTCCAGGCGCATGACCATGCCGGGCTGTGGCGGAGTCACTCCCTTCGGTGGCGACATGTATTGCTTGATCTTAAGCTCTGCCTCGAGGTAGGCTGACCGGATGTCGACGAAAGCGAACTCCATGCCTCTGCGCGCCGCCTCAGCGATGAGGGCCCGGAAGGTGGTAAGCTTGCCGACTGGGGACATGGTGTCGATATAATCCACGCCGTAGATTTGCCTGAAGCCCCTCGCTACTAGGCGGGCCTTGAACTTGGATATCTGGCCTTTGTCGTTTGCCTTGACCTTCCAAGCCCAGTTGGAGTCTATGAGATGCTTGCCCGGTGGTTTGGGTACCCACTCGAACACGTGGTGCTCCCTTAGGTTCTCGATTTCCTTCTCGATGGCCTCCAACCAGTACACCTTGAATTCTCCTTTTATGGCATCTGAGAAGCGCTTCGGGGTGGGGACGTCGCTGCGGCGGATGTGAGCGAGCTCCTTCACAAGGTTGGCGTGGTGTCCGCGTCGCATGCTGCTGAAGATCTCCTCGGCCATGTCAGTGACCGCCTGCATCTCAGACGAGGCCGCGGCGAACGTGTTGTGGTAGCGGTGCCAGTTCGCGAACTCCCTGGAGAGGGTGTGCACTGCGGATAGGGAGCTGTCTATGAAGTCTGTGGACTCACTGCTCGAGTACGCCTCCCAGATGGGGAGAAGACGATCTGCCTCGCAGAGGCCCTCGGGAACGTGCTGGTCGCTTTCGGCTCTCTTCTTCATGTATTCCCTGGCATTTTGAGCATACTCGTTCAACGCGTAGTGCGCCCATTCACGCGCAGTGGAGGCGTGTGCCACAGATAGAGCTCGCTGAGGGGCCAGCCATCCGGGGCAGGAGGGAACCGACGCAGCGGTTTCTCCCGGCGGTAGCAGAAGAATGAAGCCCTTCTTGAGGTCGTGACGCAAATCGGCTCTGGTGCCGCCCAGTCGTAGCATTTCGCCCACTGTCTTGGCGGTCTTGTACTTCTCGTACCGGTCCCGGCACTTCTTGCCTTGTTGCTTGGGATTCACTTCTGACACCATGATGGGCTGATCGTCCCCAAGCGGAGTGAGCCGCCCGACTCTCGCTGGACGTGAGGGAGAGGGTTTCTTAATGCCGCCTCTTGTCTTGACGATCGTGCGTGGGTCTGGGAGTCGAGGCGACTTCTCTTCGCCACCAATGGCCGGCTTGCATTCGATCGGCACGTCCAGGTCGCTGTTGCCGTCGGGGGAGTGATCTATGAACTTGGTAGAGAAGCCAGGGTCGATGGGGACATTCTCAGATAACGTCTTGAGCTTAGGGTACCTGGGACTTGGCAGGGCTAACTCCGACACTCGCTCCATGTCCTCATCCAGCTTGGTGTTCCGACGTGAGCTGAGGGTGCAGGTCTTGGTGTTGAGAATGAGATCTCCCATGCCGTCGTAGCCAACGCCTTCCTCCGGGCCCATGTACCGGTAGGTGCCGTCACCGCCGGCGAAGACTGGGTCCAACTTGTCGCCGTTCTCCCTCTCGTGTGGCTCGAGGTGGACGTAGGCGTCCGCGCCAAACGTCTTGAACCGTGACAGGTCCTGTTTGCGCCCGGTCCATCGGTGCATGGGTGAGTGATGTTGGCGGTGGCGCTTGCTGGGCAGGCAGTTCACGAGGCTCATCGCTACTGTCTCGGCAAACTCCCAGTACTCGAGCGGCAAGCCAGAGTGCCGCAGCAGGCAACGAGTGGTGTCTTGTACGCGGCGGATGAGGCCGTCCAGGAACGGGGTCTGGTTCTTCCCGTCGGACGAGGTCATCCTGTGGTGGATGGAGGCGGCGAGCATGTCCGCCACCGCCTCGTCAGAGGTGAGGTTGGAGTCGCGGTCGCTGGCGAACGCCTTGACCTTGATGTCGTCAGTGCCGTTGAACTCTATCGAGTCCCGCGCCTGCATTGTAAGATGGGCTCGCATGTGTCTCACGTTAGACTCGAGCTCGTCCTTGGTGCGAATGAAAGACGTGAAGCCTCGCTCCGTGGCGGCGTCGAGGTAGAAGACCGTGTAGTAGTTCCCGCCGCCGCTCTGGTTGCCTCTCTTGCCCGTGTAGTGGAGACTGGCAGCTCGGCGTGGACCGGCGACGTCTACGTAAACTCGCTCGAGGATGCGACGCCGCGGGGGGCCAGAGGCCCGATGCTTCGAGTGGGCCTTCTTGGTGCCTCTCGCCTTGGCGCAGGTGGGGCAGAAGAACTGGATGCACGCAAACTGGTCGGCGCTGAGGTTGAAGCCCAGCAGCTCACCGCTGTCGTGCAGTTTCTTCAGGAACTTGAGACTGGCATGCCCCATGCGCTGGTGCAGGAGCCGAAGCTTGACCTCGGCCTCTTCGTCGGACACAACCGGGGTGGCCCACTCCTCCACCATGAGTGCGTGGGCACGTGACAGCGAGGGCGGTGGTTTGCACCAGGGTCGACGCTTTGACGCGCGCAGCTGGTGGTCCCTGTTCTTGCTGCGGCATGCCTCTGCGCCTCGGGCGCGGGCCCGGCACAAGGAGTGGACGGTGGAGTCGGTGTGGCTGGTGGAGAACTCGAACATGGCTCTGCCGACCGCCTCAGCCAGCTCATCGGGCGCGTCAGATGCACAGCTGCATGAAAGGCAGAAGCCGTTGCAGTGCCCCGGGTTGCAGATGGCGTCGGCGCGTGCCTCCGCGTCCGCTACCAGACAGGCCCAAACGCGGTCCGGAGTAGAGGAGGCGGCACCGGTCGCGGTGTGGTTGCTTGCTCCGATGACCCCAGCCGCGTCGGGCGCGTTGTCTTTGGGGTCGGGTTCGTTGACACCCCCAGACGCGCGAGATTCGGTGGCGTCGGCGTCAGAGTCACTGGCACCCCCAGCCGAGTAGGGCGTGGCGTCGAGGCCGCAGGTGCCACAGTCGCCAGTGTCGCCGTCGCCGTTGGCCGTGGCAGCTTCGGGGTCAGCACTCCCGTGCGCGGTGTGCGTGTGGTCGCCCGTGCAGGAGTCTGCAAAGCGCACTCTCCTCGTAGGGTTGGCGATGGGGTTGGCCTTCGACCAAGCCCGGACGTGCGAGTTGCGGGAGGTGACTTCCAGTTCAGGCCGATGGAGTGCCCAGAGAGCGGCCTTGTTCATGCCCACTGCCGTCCCCTGGTCGACAGTTGGTGGATCACCCCCAGTGGGGCTGCGTTCTCCCTCAGATCCGCCGAAAGCTTTTGGCGTGTTATCGGCAGGTAGCTTTACGTCGGAGCATCCACCCCCACAGTCAGCACTGGGGCAGTGATCGACGCCCATGGAGCGCCGTAGCTCAGGGATCAGGAACCGAGTCAGGAAGAACAAGTGCTGCGGTATGATCACGTTCCCGCGCTGCAACTCGCCGGGGATCCCGCGGTGCCGACCGTGCTTGTCGCTGCAGCCGGCGCATGGGCCGAGGGGGCACGCGCGAGCGTCGCTCCAAGGCGCCCACATCGAGAAACCGAGCACGACGCCGACCTCCTGGGGTGTAAGGCATATGGTGTCCTGCTTGTGCGCCTCGTCGACGTCGTGTGGTCGATAGCGGCGAAGTGCTTCCTGCGAGAGCCCACCGCGCTTCCCCCAGCGGGTGGTGATGCACGTGCTGGTGCGGTCCGAGCTGGCGATGCGGCGTGGGCGTCCTTGCGAGTCATGCTTGCAGCGCTTGAGGTGTGGAATAAAGATCCCCTTTATCTTGCCCGCGTCGGGCCGGTATGGTCTGAGGCCGTCCAAAACCGAGACCGACTTGTACTCGCCGCTACGCTCGAGGATCGCTTGCTGCTTGCAGGCCGCAACCATAGGCGACAGGTCGAGGTCGGGGTGGCCGATCATGAACAGCCGGTTGCGTCGGGAGGGCGATAGGCAAAGACGTGCGTCTAGCACCCTGGCGAAGAAAGCGGGGAAGCTCTTGCTGATCCGCAGCTTGAGCGCGTTGTAGGCGGCTGGCTGGCGTCGGCGCATAGAAGAGACGTTCTCGACCAGTAGCATCTTGGGCGCGATGTCGATGCCGAGATCCACCGCGAGCATGCCGATCGCCAGACGGGCGTCGTTCGGGTCGTGCACAGTGGCGGCGTCCGAGGAGGGCTGGCACAGGACGGCGACCATGGAGATGTCGATGCCCCCCACCGCCCGCGCCGCGTCGGCGAGAACAGCCCTGAGCCGGGGGTCGCGGACGTCCGCTTGGATGATGGTGGCCAGAGGGTAACGCCGTTCGAGGATGGCCGTGTCCTCGGGGCAGCAGGTGACGAAAACCATGCGCTTGGGGTCGCAGCCGCTGGCCTCCCACGCTAGCCCGTCCCCCGAGATGCCGCAGCAGACGGACAACAGCGAGGGCCGGTAGAGTGATCGGCCGGTGCTCTGATCGTGCCGCCGTAGTAGCGAGGCGGCGTCGAGGTCGGCCATGAAGTCTGGATCACGGGGCGCATGCCTGTTCATGGTCAGGTCCGCAATGAGCGAGGCGTACGTGTCGCTGTCGCCGCCATCGACTCTGCAGGCTTTGGGCAGCGAGGAGCGGATGATCATTCGAGCGTAGTCACCGCGGCGCATTCGAGACATGGCGAGGGTGAGATCCGCGCGAGCGTCGCCAAGGCCGACTACTTCCCCGTGTCGACCGCGTCGAGGGACACGAAGTAGTTGTGTGTTCGGGGCGCACAATAGGTGTGTCACATGACCTGGGAGCCATGCGGAGGACTGTAGATTGTTCAAGCCGTCGGGCTTACTTACAGAGAGCACCACGAACAGACAGTCGCGCTGCTCAAGGATCTCGCCCATGGTGATGGGGGTTTGTGTATCCATCTCCCACTTGGCCCCGGTCTGCGCGCCACCATCGGCTGCGCGCATCATGTCGGGCACTCGAGGTCTGATGATGACGATGTCCTGGTAATTCGACGGCTTAGCCCCTCCGCCTTTGGCGTCGGCAGTTGATGGCGAGGCCCACTCGCGCACACTTGCCGCGCGCTGCCGATCCTTGGTGGCGAGGTCACGCATCCAGCTACTGAACGCAGACTCGCCGGGATCAGCCCCTTCCTCTCGGCTTGCGTCGTGAGTGTCGCGTCCCTCACTCGTCCCCGCCTCCCTGCAAGGCGGGAGGGGGGAGAGCAGGGCAGGGGGAGGTTGGTTGTTGGTGACCTTGTGTTCGGACTCGGTCAGGGCTGGCTCGCACGCACTGGCCTGGTACTCGGTGATGGTGACCGTGCTGGTGCGGGGCGGGCCATCCGACGCCGGTGCCGCCGGTCGTTGCGGTTGAGTGGCTGAGCCCACGAATGCATCGTCTCCCAGGAACTGCTCGACCTTTGGCTTGAGCTTGGGCCAGGTCGTCTCGGTCCACTCCTTCTTGCGCGCGAGGTCCTCCGCGCTGGCTCCTGCCTTCATGCAGTCTTGAAAACACTTGGACCCGCCGCAGTAGAAGCAAAGTTTCTTGAACTTGCACCAGGACATGAGGGAGGCGTCCAGACGTGGCTTGTCGCTCGGGGCGTCTCGGCGTCGGTCTCGGTCGCCGCGGCCGCGGCCGCGGCCGCGGCCCCGGCCGCGGCCGCGTCCGCGGTGGCCGCCGCGGTCTCGGCTGCGGGGCTGCTCGTGGGCCTCGTGGCCTTGCTCCTGCGAGCGCTTCTCGTCCTTCTTGCGCAAGTTGCACACGCGATGCAGGTGGCGGCGGCCGGATACCTTGCCAGGCTTGCTGTGGTCGTGCTTGACCTTGCCATCGACTTTCTTCTTGAACATGCACAGGTCGTTGCGGCCCGTGCCGTCGGAGAAGCAGTTCTTGTGGATCCCATTCGGGTCGATGGCGTCGGGGTTGAAAGGCTTACCGCAGCGATGACAGTTTTCATCCGGGTTGCCACCCCTGCCTGCCGAGTGGGCACCGCCGCTTGCGGTGCTCCAAGCCGTGGGAAGGTTGGTGTCCGGGTCGAGCTCCATAGCATGGTCCTCGTGGTCGAGGTCGTCGACGACAAGGTTGGCATGGCCTTGGCCGCCATTGATGGGCTCGAAAAAGATGGCGCCATTTGCCATCTCCTTACGCCTGTACCCCTTTGGCGGCCTGACCCATTCCTTCAGGGTCTTGCTACCGTAGAGTTTACCAGACTCGAACGCCGCAATCATGGTCTTCTTCTTGCTGAACGGTATGATCATGGTGCTTGGATTGACAAAAGCTGCCCCGGTGGCGATCTCTTGGTGTGCCGCCATTCGCTCCCGTACGCGGCGGAATTCTGCGTACAGCCCTGAAGGTTCACCGCCGTCACCGTAGCGCGTTGGCAGTCGGTGGTCAACGAGGTCAGACAGGAAATCATCGGTGACAGGAGTATTGAAGGGTCCAGTGCCAACGGGCGTGGCAGCTTCAAGCAGTCGTTCGAGGTTGTAGAGCCTGGTGAGGAAACCCGAGAAGAGCTCGAAGCCGCTGGCGAGAGGCGCGCTGCGCGTGCCAGCGCCCAGCTTGATGTTCAGGAGCTCCTGCCTGAGTCGAGAGGCCAGACTCTTGGTGCGTACAGTGTAGTGGCGATTGAGGGCGTCGATGAGTGCCAGCCCGTCCCCCATGGCGCAGGCCTTCACCAGGTCTTCATGCTCGCCGTCCAGCCAGGTGACCACCCGCTGGTATGATTCATCGCAGAAAATCTTGACAAACTTGATCATGGCCTGCGGGTGCACCACTTCGGGGTCCTCGATGCCGTGTCTCAGAACGTCGGACAGCCAGTTGTGGCTCACTACCCTGCCGTACGAGTCCATCCCGACGAAGCCAAAGAGGGCGGAGTCCGATGGCGCGGGTGCTGGCCCCGGTGCCCCAACGAGAGGTACGCCCGGGGGGAACTTGTGTACCTGGACGCCCGAGAACGTGACGCGCTTGGCGGTGCTGCGCCCAGCTGGTGCAGCGAGGCCGGCGCTGCTACCGGGGGCGCTCGAGGGAGTCGTGGTGTGCTTGCGGACGTAGGCGATGGCTTGAGCGCGCTGCCCCTTGCCAAATTTCTTGTAGGAGCACCCCGATACCCCGCGGACCAGCCGCTTGCACTCG
>Ga0129327_10001845_pt1 | contig 12460 bp, 14 predicted proteins | sample CPBDNA_6_FD_111799 | JGI IMG/M metagenome (GOLD analysis project Ga0129327, IMG submission 111799) | Freshwater to marine salinity gradient microbial communities from Chesapeake Bay, USA - CPBay_Spr_31_0.8_DNA | ecosystem: Environmental > Aquatic > Marine > Coastal | place: USA: Chesapeake Bay... | reverse complement strand
TTTTGACTTTTGACTTTTGACTTTTGACTTTTGAATTTATGTGACATGTTTTATGGGGTAGGGTGGTTTTGACTTTTGGGACTTTTGGCGATGTTCGAGGAAGGTAAATGGTAAACTCTACCTTAAAAGTCAAAAGCACCCCATCAGCATGGTAAAATGTCAGGGCCAGGGTCGTCCTGTGACATGCGAAGGCCTACGTGACGATGAGGCTGTTTATAGGTGCATTGACAAGCTCACATGCAAAGACGTACCTAAGAGCATAGATGGTGTATCTTTGCTTATTCACTCCAAGTCTTCTCCTGAGCAGACCAAGAGCATTGTACGGACATTGCCTGATAAATACACATACCCTCGTGCACCTTTCTGGGTCACAATGGAGGTTTCTGAAGTGAGGATGCCATCGGAGCGTAATCCATGCCACATTCTTCTGATTGAGGGAGTCGATGAGGTGCACGTTCCATGTGAGATGATGAATGGATGCCCAGTGAAGCAAGTGCTCGCAGTTGGCAAATGTCCATATGCCTGTTCCGCTGCTTTCCAAATGCACGTGCCTGGTTCATTCCTTACAGTTCATGAGTTTGAGGGAAAAGCAATAGCATACGAAGATTACAAGGTGGTCTATACACTACCGGGGGGGAGAAATGAAAGGGAGTGTGTCTACCAGCATGACTGGTGGTACTTCCAAGATGATGATGCTCATGTTAAGCTGATTCAAATCCACACCCTCGACGGTGATGGGATTCGTGGTAGAGCTGGCGATGTGGGCGCTGTCATCATGGGCACTCAACTCCTGTGTAAATGTCCGACATGCAAGCTTGTGCATTACGACTACGCCATGAAGAGGTACACACGTTGCAGTTCCCCACTTTTGCAACAAGGCGCTGTACCGAACTATATTCCCTTGACATCTGCCACAATTGAAGACATATTGGCATTGCGTGCTCTCCTGTACAACACAGAGATTCTGAAGAAGAAGGAGGTGCGTGCGAATGCATACATTCATCACAAAGGGCAGCCGTGCGGAGTGATGATCAAGAGTTCGAAGAGTAAATCAAGGCCACAATTGAGTGGCAGCCTGAAGAAGTTGCTTGTGAAGAAGTGAAGTGAAGCGCATGATTAAAATTGCATCCCTGGTCTTGGCTGATCACTGTATAAGCTTCGAATCAATTGTGAGTCCATAGACTTTCTAGCCATGTCTATATGACTCATGCTTGGCCACTCTGGCACAGGATAGACGAACCAATCTTTGGGATCCATGAGTTCGCTCGTATAGATAGGGGCACCACTATTTTGTGCATCTACTTTGAAGATGTATATGTATGATGCTATGGTAATAACCATCCACATCGAGGTTACATAAGGATTCATTTCTTATTAATGGATTCAAAAAAAAAGAATGCATGTATATTAAAAGCATGACGAGTCTCGAGCCTTGTTTGACTGGACCATCGGGAGATGCAACTTCTACAGGACTGTACCTACCTTCGTGGTCTGGAGTGTCTGCTGCCGTGCAACCACTGGGTGAGACATTGGAGCAATCTATAGATTATTCATTGAATTTCGTGAGTGGTGCAGTCAACGAAGGTGTGGACGTGGCTACAGGTGCAGTCAAGTATGGATTGGTCACTGCTGGAAGCGGTGTAGATACTGCCGGTGGTATATTCAAAGATGTTTTTGCAGCAACGATGAGCATGCTGCAAGGAGTTGGGATTGTTAGCATTATCGTCGCAATGTTCCTTTATTGGATGTACAGTAGGGGCCATTTGGGCGAATACACTGAAGCATTGTACTCTTTGATACCGATGCCCAAGAAGAAAGGCAAGGGTGCGGCTGCTATGTGTGGTGCATGCATGTGAAAGCTTAAAAGGTACTGAAATAGCTGGCACCAATGGCGGAAAGATTGTTGCACGTCAGAACTGTGCAGGGGACGGCATTGCGCAATCTGTTTGAGACACTGAAGGATGTCCTGTGTGATGCCAATTTGATTGTGGATGACTCTACTGATGAGCCAGGGATCAGGATATTGTGCATGGACAACTCCCAGACAGCATTAGTAAGTTGTAGGCTACGGAAAGACTCATTCGAGACATTTGAATGTTTGCAAAAAATGCATTTGGGTATCAACATGCAGAACATGCACAAGCTGCTCAAATCTGTGTCGAATCTGGACACAATTAGCTTTGAAGTGTTCAGATCGACAGCGGCCACGATGCATATCACCATAGAGAACACAGAAAAATCTGCTAAGACGCTATACAAACTCAACTTACTTGATATTGATCAACACAACATGACTATACCAGACACATTCTTTGATTCAGTCATGACAATGCCATCAAACGACTTGCAACGAATATGTAGAGACATGAATGTGTTGAGTGACTATGTCACATTTGAGAGCTCTGGAAGCGAGCTTATATTGACTTGCGTTGGGGACTTTGCATCACAATCGACATGCATTGGCCAGACCTCCAATGGCTTGCTGATATGCCAAAACCAGAACCCACACAGTTCCACTGAAGTGGAAGAGAAGCAAATGGCGTCAATGGGTACATTCTCTCTCAAATATCTGAATTTGTTCTCCAGAGCCACAAATCTCAGTGGCACAGTGGACATATATTTGAAGAATAAGTACCCATTGATATTGATGTTTTCTGTGGCAAGCTTGGGGAAGCTGCTCTTCGTCCTTGCACCACAACAACAAGATAGTCAAGATGCCTGAATGCGTAGGTGAAACATGCTGCGCCCGCCTGTAGGGTTGTACAAGTGATTGACACTATATGGATGATTCACTTGCAAGACCATATGTCTGACTGTGGGAAGCTTTCCCACCCACATAGGTTGTTGCACGCGCGTGTTAGTCGAATTCATCGTGTCAATGTGTGCAAAGAACAACCGTTTCTGCACTTGCGTTTGGTGTATATCCAGCTCATCTACAGATAGTGATAGACATGCATGCCTGGCCGGCACCACATTGGGCTGAACGTGCATGGATAGTGACCAAGTGACCTCGTCTTGCTTATGGAACTGCAAGTTTACTATGTCTGATTGAGACGTGCTGCCAAACGCATGCGCTAGTGTTCCATGGATGTTCCATTGTAATGAGGTTAGTGATTGCGTGCAAGTGAGCAAAATTGAGTTTGTATCTGTCTCATGCAATATGGAGCTGAACAGGTCTGATTCAAGTGAATCCAACAAGGTTTGCAATGATTCTGGATTCGAAGAGCTCTCAATGCTGATGTGCTGCTGGTGTCGTCGTTGGTTTTGCAAACCGATAACATTGATCATAGAATTTTTTTCATTCAACAACGTTGCAGTGTTGACTTCCCAGTCCACTAGTGTAATCGATGTCACGTCGTGCAGTGGTGAAATTAGATCTAATTCAACAATGCTACCGTTGCCGTGTGCCACAATGTCTTGTATCATCGTTTGCATCGCGCTAAAAAACAAGCCTTTAAATCAGCCCTGAGACAAATGGCAACCAAAATAAAGATTGACACGTGTGCTTTTAATGGTGGGTTTCCCAAGGTGCCTAAGGGTCAAAGTGTGAAGGTGGACGAAAATGGTTATCTAGTTGTCATCAGCGACACAGCAAGCAAGCCTCGTAAGTGCATTCCAACTCCACAGGCGAACGCTCGCAAACCAGCGGTCAAGGCAAAGAAATCGACAAAGTCTCAGGAAAAGATTGATCTGGATTACACAACGGAATGTCCGAAGGTACAAGCAAGTATATTGAAGATGGACAGATGCCCTGTCATTCCCGATGGCAGAGGGAATCCATACATCACTTTTTACAAGTGGCAGTGTGCATTGTTGTCCGATGGTACAAATCGCAAGATAAATTGTTTGGTAAATGGAAAAAGCGTCCCATGTGACAATGCCGGTGAGCTAGCGAAGAATTACATCACCCCGTTGTGGCACATGCTCAGCAAAGAATGCAAAGATAAGTTTTCAACGTGGTGTCAGCAAAGAGATAGCAAATTAGTGATCAAGAAGAAGGCCAAGGCTGTGACAAGTACAATAATATACTAGCTCATCGAAAAGCAGACTTTCCGAAAGACATCGTCCTCTTTATTTTCTTAGTGTGTGGTTTGGGTAGGCGAACTTGCGCAATGTCAATCAAAGCTTGGAAATTCTTTTGTTCGAAGCGCATGGTATGTAAGTGCAACAAAACTTCAGCATCGAACTTGCCAGTGGGCATGTCACACAATGCACAATCCGCATCATAGCATTGAATAGTTGCATCGAACATCGGTAACTCAATTCTAGGAAGGTCTTTACCCACCACGATGTCGGAGTACCTGTCGTCCACAGTCTGCCTTCGTAGGTTATCCTTCAGGTCAAACCAGGCCTTTGAGTGTTTCTGCACATAATCGATATTGTGTGTGTCCAATTCACCTATGACATTGAAGAAGTCTAGTTCGCTTTGCGATAGTAATTTGGTTGGTGACAAGACCACTATGTCTTCATCGGGTAGAATCTCAACAGAGACAATCGGTGTTTGCAGCAACAAGTAGTCGTCACCATCATAGGCAATTGTACTCTCTTTGATCCTGTCACTGTCTACAAGCTCCGGGACGCCCCACTGCACTGATTCTGCATTGAAGGCATTACTGTCTATCACGGTATACGACACGTCGTCGGCTGGAACGCCACAGTCACCCATTTAAAACTATGCACAAGAATAAAAAGCTTTTTTTTACGAGTTTTTTTGTCTAAAGTACATTATAAAAATGGCCATGAACATGCTGAACACCAACAATGTTCTGATGTTATTCATTGCTGCTATGGTCGTGGCTTTTCTTATGGGCAATGTAGTACTACCCGTCGAACAAAAGCCAAGATCAATGAAGACAAGTGACGGTGGCAGTGGGACGGCCGCGCTGGGAGCCTTCTACCCCCAGTATGCTTTCCCCACTGACCTGACAAGTGGAGAGGAAGATTTGAGTGGTCTGGTTCCATCACCAGACAAATACCTAGAAAACATTCAAGTGTTGGATGCCAAGTGGAGCATAGGTAGAGACACCAAGGCAACCTCCATGCGCAATGTCAGCTTGGACATAAGAGATGCGCCACATGTCAAGAAAACATTGACCCCAGCCAACAACGCTTTCATGAATAGTAGCATATCACACGACTGGGAATGGAAGCACAAGTTGGTCAGTGTGAAGGACTGTCCTGTTTAAACCGAAGGCTCTATGTATATCTGGCCCCTGATGATGAACGTTTTTCCTGGTACGAACGTGCCAAAGTTGACGATGAATAGTCTGTCCGCATTTGCAGGTGTTCCGTCGGCTGCCAAGGTGACCCCGTCCGCGTATATATTTCCAAACATATACTTTTTTTCTGAATTGGCAGACAATATTTGTATCATCATCCCATTCCGCATTTCAAAACCAGACTGGATTCTCAGATCTAGCGGCAAATTGATGCTGGTTGTAGTGTGACTCCTACTCGTTGCCTCCGAAAATGTCAATCGTATGTCAACCGACACGAATGCGAAATGCAACAACTTATAATAACGGCAATGTCCACTGAATGAGGTTGTGGGATCGTTGACAGTGAAATCCACGACATTGTCATCTAACGAAGACGGAACCCACGATACGAATTGCCTATTACAATCTGTTGCAACGACGTCTCGCAGGTGTGCATTTCCTTTATGGAAAGCCATTTAACATTGTGGCACATTTAAAGCCATTTGACATTTTGTTCCACATACCATGCAATTGAACATTGTCCAAAGGATCAGAGTGGAGGACGAAAGCATCATCGCGTCCAGTATGAAGCACTGGAATGCAATCAAACCGGATCTGTGGCGTTTGCACTTTGTCTTCTTGAGCATGTCCAATGAGTCACCATGGATGGTGGTGGGTGAATACACACGCATACATACCAAAATGATTGGTGATGAGGTTCGCACCATGGTACAATCGGCTTGCACAATCGATGGCGATGCCACATTTATGCTACTCGATGTGGTGCTACCCACCAACAAAAATTTCTTTGCATCCACACTACAACACATTGAAGATTTTCAGCTATGGACATTCAAGGCGCACTTGAAGATGGTGAGTTCGAAGTGGGTCGAGGATGTCTCTGTCTATGTGCCCCATTTGACCTTGGCGACACCCAACACCCTTCGCTGCATATCAATGACTTACTCGGTGATGCAAGAACTACCCACCATGACTAGCATTGAGAAGTTCACGCAAGCTGTTGTCCAATCCAACGTTCAGGCAATGCTCCATTACAAAATGATAAATTGGAAGCCGTCGAAACTGGCACAAAAGCTGAATGCCACACACCAAGTCTTTCTTGGGAACGCACCCACGAACATATTGACTCACACCATAGGTCCTGGCACCTTCAGGGCAATACGGGATGCCAACGTCGTGGCTCTACAATTCGCATACATTGAGATCAATCAATCCGATCTAGCATGCATGAAATGGTTCAAGAATGAAATCGCAGAACTTCCTGTAACATGATGTGCAGCATGACTCGGGCTCCACATGAGGCACGATCCTCATGCATGGCAATGCAGAGTAGTCAGCAGCAGGCTCCACAGATCTCACGGTGACACGCTGACCATTGATGAATATTTCGTCCATCCTACTTTATAATAGTCTACACAAATTGTAGTCAATGAGCATAAATATAAGCAAGTTCAACATTGCGAAGATGAGATGCGACAGGGCCTGCGTCCTGATTGGAGCTAGTGGCACCGGTAAATCGCACCTAGCCACCACGCTACTCTCGGTTGCAAACGAGCGCCCAGGTGGGATCTCCATGGCACTCATCTTTTGCGGGACTCATGAAGGTGACCCGTACTGGTCAAAGTTTTGCCCAGAGACATTCATATACGACACATTCGACGAAGACAAGGTGGAACAGCTCATCAACGTGCAGAAGAAGATACAACGCAAAATAGACAAAATTCAAGAGAACATAGATTTGCGCAAGAGGACTGGAGAAGACACTCAGGCGTTGCAACATAGAGTCACCACATTGACCAATAGCACTCGGAAAGCCATTATATTGGACGACGTCAGCTGGGACAAAAAAATATTGAAGTTGCCGTGCATTAGGAAGCTCTTCATGTGTGGTAGACATTGGAACATCTTTGTCATGTTGACGCTACAATACGCTATCGATTTACCCATAGATTTACGAGGCAATGCAGGCTATGTCTTCTGTTGCCGGGAGAACATATTGGCATATAGAAAGCGCATTTGGGAACAGTTTTACGGCATGGTCACGCTTCCTGTCTTTCAACACCTGCTGGACGGATGCACACAAAACTACGACGTGCTCGTGCTCGACAGGACGATTGCTTCTAGTAAGGTCGGTGATGTCGTCTTCTGGTACCATGCACCCCCAACTATCCCACATTTCCACATCGGTGATGCACGACTATGGAAGTTCTGCCACACAAATTACAACCCAAACTACTTGGACCAGAAGGAAAGAAAAGAAAAGGTCACAAAGGTAGCCTGCAAGAAATCCAAGACAATGCGTTAGGGAAATCGCTTTTTCCGCCAAAAATAATTTCTGGCACATTAGTATAATTACTCATGCCGGGAGGAGCACTTCTACAGCTAGTTGCATTTGGTGCGCAAGATTCCTGGCTTGTATCACAGCCGGAAGTTTCCTTCTTCAAACAATTGTACAAGAAGCACTCTAACTTTGCACTCGAAGATATTCGCCAGACCTTCAACGGCTCTCCAAACTGGGGTGGTAGGAGCACGGTGATTGTATCCAGAAATGGTGACCTCCTGACGCGCGCCATGCTGGAGATCGATTTCCCTGCTGCCCCTAGCAACCATCGCTGGGTCAGCCAGCCTGGTCTTGCAATGATTGACCGCATTGATCTCGAGTGTGGTGGTCAGAAGATTGATACGCTGTATGGCACTTACATGGACATTCGCAACCAGCTATTTGTTCCCGAATCCAAGCAACAAGGCCTTGGTCACATGCTTTCGAAAGCATCCAGCACCGGGTTGGAAAATCCTGGAAAGGTGTACATTGACCTTCCGTTTTTCTTCTCCAAGGTGCACGGTTCAGCTCTTCCATTGATTGCACTTCAGTACCACCAAGTACAGTTTGTGATTTACTGGAAGACGACCAAGGACTGTCTCCGCAGTGTGACTGATGCTCAATCAGCTAATGCAGATGCCGTGGCTGCTGTCACTGATGCTCAGGCTACTGTTGATAGTACCGGAAATTCGTTAACTGCTACTGAGACAGCACGAGATGATCTGGAAGCTGCATTGACAGATATGACTGCCGCTGAAACATTGTTGGGGAATGTGCAAACAACTGACACTGAAGTGGATTCGGGCACGGGCGTTATCACTTACGATACATCAATCACTGATGTAACATTGGCTATAGCAACTGCTCGTAGTAGTGCTGAAAATGCTAACACTTCTGCAACTTATGCCGGTTATGATGATGAAGGGGCCCTTGTCAATGTTCTGAGTGCTCAGTCGAAGTGGGATGCCGCTTTGCTAACCTATGCTGCAGACATTGGTGCAGGATTAATCACTGAAGCAGTCACTATACAGTTCGCAGTTGCCAAAGGTGCATTGGCCGATGCTTTTGGTGATTTTGTAACCCATTCCTATAATGCTGAGCAAGCTAAAACCAGTGCAGAGGCTGCTCTTACCGCTGCTGAAGCTGTTAGAGACGCTAATCCCACCGCTATTACAACCTTTGCCAACCCTACGGAGTCCATAGATTTCCCTAAAGTAGGCATGTATTGCACCTATGTCTTCTTGGACACTGTCGAGCGCCGATCGATTGCATCCCGCCGCCACGAATTTCTCATAGAACAAGTCCAGTTCACAGGTGAGGTGTCAGTCAGCCTGTCTCATACGAGCACCAAGGACGAAAGCCACACACTCAACCTCAACCATCCCGTCAAGGAGCTACTAGTCGTGGCGCCGACTTCCAGCATGGACACCGCTATTGACCCGTTCCAGTATGGTGCAAGCCCTCTAACTGAAAAGAACTGGGCGAACGGTGTGAAAAAGCCCAATAGTCCATTCGCTTCAGTGGAGCTAATGCTGAATGGCCACCAAAGGCAAGCTAAGCGCCCGGGTGCCTATTATGAAGAAATGATGCCGTTCTACCATCACACTCGCATACCAGATAGAAGTAATATAATGGTGATTCCATTTAGTTTAACGCCAGAGCGCTTGCAGCCATCGGGCACCTGTAATTTCAGCAGAATAGACAACTCTCAACTAAAGATTACATACAACCAGCTGGAATCCGCCTCCTTCACAGCTCGTAAGTTGCACGTATATGCCATCAACTACAACGTTTTGGTAGTGGTCTCCGGAATGGCGGGTGTGTCTTTCTCGAATTAATTGCGATGAGTTTTTTGGCTTTTTTTTTTTCTACCACTAATTACATAATACAAGCATGCCCGGGGGAGCCCTTCTACAACTGGTCGCTCATGGTGCACAGGATTCGTGGCTTGTAGGCAGACCCGACATCAGTTTCTTCAAGCTCAGCACCAAGAAACATTCCAACTTTGCGCTCGAAGACATCATGCAAACTGAAAATGGTGGAGGTGCGTGGGGTGGTCGCAGCACCTTCATCGTCTCACGAAACGGCGACTTGCTTTGTCGCGCAATGTTGGAAATCGTATTCCAGACACCGACAAGTTCTTCTTATGGGTATGTATCCAATCCAGGCTTGGCGATGATTGATCACATCGACTTGGAATGTGGCGGTCAAAAGATCGACACTCTGTACGGAACTTACATGGACATCCGCAACCAGTTGCACACTCCCAAGTCCAAGACGACTGCGTTGACTTCTTTGCTAGCCGATGGGGATGCTTCTGCCGCGAGGGCACACAATTATAGCCCAGGACGGGTCTATGTGGACTTGCCATTCTTTTTCTCCAAGCAGTACGGATCGGCACTCCCATTGATTGCACTGCAGTACCACCAGGTGCAGTTTGTGGTCCATTGGAAGCAGGTAAATGAAGTGGCTAGAAACCTTTCATCTGGTACATTTGCAGCATTCACTGGCAGTGAGAGTGATGTCCCATTCCCAGCTTGCAGCATGTATTGCACATACGCATTCTTGGACACTGTTGAGCGCCGGTCCATCGCATCCCGCCGCCACGAATTCCTAATTGAGCAAATCCAATTTACTGGAACCACATCATACACGCCTGCTCCCAACCAGCAGATCCAGCATGCAATCAACCTGAACCATCCCGTCAAGGAAATATTGATCGTCTTTCCCACGGTGATCAACAACACAGGAGACGTCTTCAATTATGGTGCAGTACCATCCATCCAGAAAGGCATAACCGGCTTGGCCAAAAAAGACAACAGTCCTTTCTCCAAGGTGACATTGATGCTGAATGGACACGACAGGCAGTCCGAGCGCCCAGGTAGCTTTTACGAAACCGTTGCCCCCTTTTATAGCCACACGACCGTTTCGATGAAAAACATCTCTCAAATTGGATTTGCACTGTCGCCAGAGAAGCTCCAACCCTCGGGAAGTTGCAACTTCAGCAGAATAGACAATGCACAACTGAAGCTGACCTACAGCAGTGACGTGACTACAGATGCCAGGCAACTACACGTTTATGCAGTCAACTACAATGTATTGGTTGTCGTTTCTGGAATGTGTGGTGTATCCTTCTCTAATTAAGCCACCGCACTAGAAGTGTGAGTCTCATCCTCAATAGTCAACATGTTACAAACAGTCATGCTCGCAAGACATCAAATATGATGAAATCGAGTTTCGACTTGGCGATTTTAGCGCTGCTTTTTTTTCTGAGCATATAGCATAACAAATATGCCCGGTGGTGGTCTGGTTCAGATGGTCGCCCAAGGGGCACAGGACGTGTATCTTGTCAATGGCATTAGTGCTGCTGACAAGGAGGCTTCTGGTAAGTTTTATTCACACTGGGCTCTCGTGTACCAACGCCACAACAACTTTGCATGTGAAGACATCCGACAGACATCAAATGGATCTGGTGGATATGGTGGGCGCGAAACAGTCATTGTCACCCGCAATGGTGACCTTTTGTCCAAGTTCACTTTGCAGATCACTTTCCCAGCCATACTAACAACAGACGAGCTCAGATATGTGGACAACCCAGCTTTGGCCTTTATCGATCACATTGACCTTGAGATTGGTGGCCAGAAGATTGACACGATTTATGGCCGCTACATGGACATTTACCAGGACCTTGAGTATGGCGAAGGGAAGCGGAATGGCATCCGGTACATGCAGGGTGCAACTACAGGTGGCTGCACGGACCCGGGCACCTGCTTCGTGGATGTTCCTTTCTATTTCTCCAAACGGTCCGGCCTGGCTCTCCCCTTGATCGCCTTGCAATACCACGAAGTGCGTTTCGTCATCGAGTATGCAGATGTCGATGAAGTCTTGCGTGCCGATAACCCTGCCCATACCAATAAGACACTCACAACAAGTGTGAACCAGTACGGCGACTACCTCAGTGATGCCACCACCATCGTAGGTAAATACCAGAAGGCAAGCAGCTCTTCTTTTGACTTGACCAAGTACAAGCCATCAGTGGAGTATTTTTGCAATTATGTGTTCCTGGACACTGATGAACGTCGCGAATTTGCTTCTAAGAAACACGAGTACCTCATTGAGCAAGTTCAGTTTACTGGATCAACCACTTGGACCAATGCATCCAACCCTAATCAAATTGATATGCGCATCCACTTCAACCACCCAGTGAAGGAGCTGCTGGTGCAGTGCCCCACCACTAGTGATAAAATCAAGTATGGCGGAATTTCGGCCTTCCAGCGGAGCATTTCCAACGATGCTGGAGCGCAAGCATGGGAGGAGCCAGTGAATGAGATGCTTCTGCAGATCAATGGCCATGAGCGCCAATCGATTCGCCAAAACAAGTATTATTCCCAATTCACGCCATTCCGTGCACACAAGGCAGTTCCAAAAACCAACGATGTCATGTGCTTTGCCTTCGGATTGGAGCCGTTCAGTTACCAGCCAACGGGGACTCTGAACTTCAGCAGAGTGGACAACGCCACCCTTCGGCTAACCAGGCATGAGACCATCGCTGCCACTGATGTAGTAACCGCTGAGCGCACCGTGTATGCCGGAGCGGCGAAAGTTGGCACAACCGACGCAGCATTCCAATCCATTACTTTGTCTGCTGCGAGTACCCAGGGGTTCGAAAATGTGGTGAGTGTCGGCACTGAAGCGGCGAGCAGCCGCGATGTCTTCGTGTATGCACTGTCATACAACGTCCTTCGTATCCAAGGAGGTATGGGCGGAGCATTGTTTGCCAACTAACTAAGCATTTTCAACACACATACCACTATCAAAGTAACACAACAATGCCAATCGGTGAATTTGTCAACAACACAAAACCAGCGAATGACATGACTTAAAAAAACATGGCGCATTGCTAATAGCCACATGCCAATTG
>Ga0129327_10001842_pt1 | contig 12476 bp, 10 predicted proteins | sample CPBDNA_6_FD_111799 | JGI IMG/M metagenome (GOLD analysis project Ga0129327, IMG submission 111799) | Freshwater to marine salinity gradient microbial communities from Chesapeake Bay, USA - CPBay_Spr_31_0.8_DNA | ecosystem: Environmental > Aquatic > Marine > Coastal | place: USA: Chesapeake Bay... | reverse complement strand
TACTTTATCAGGTAAAGGGCTATTCCTATAAATATCGCTTGTATTTATTGCAAGTTTTACATGATAAAAACAATGTTCAGCGGCAACAACTGGCTAATCAAGCTCGGTTTTTGAAACAATAAATAATATGATTCTATCAATATTTAAATTAGTTATACTACTAAAATAATCTCACTTTGTCAAGTGAAATTATTTCGTCTCTCTATCATATAGCCGCTTAACAGACATGGCTTCAAACAATTTACCTTTAGCAGTTCGAAATCCTTCAGTATTTAATTTACCAGCAATCTCCCGATAGGTCATCCCCATATCCCGAAGTTGCTTAATATAACCCGAAGCTCTACGATTATTAGCATTAGCCAAAGCTTTTTCTTTAATGGCTATCGAACCTTTAGCTCTAGCCAGATTCGTCAAATTATCAGGAGACCCCAATTTAAAACCCTGTCGTTTTTTAGCTTGGAGTGCAGCTTTCGTCCGAGAACTAATCAATTCTCGCTCATGCTGTGCCAATGATGCAAAAATACCAATAGTCAAAGTATTAGCATCAGGAATATCACAACAAAGAAAATCAACCTTCTCATCACGAAGCTTAAAAATGAAAGCAACATTCCGGCTAAGCCGATCGAGTTTTGGGATAAGTAGTGTATTTCCTTTTTGCTTGCAGTAATCAATAGCCAACTGCAGTTGGATCCTATTATTATTCTTTCCACTCTCCACCTCAATGAACTCGCCATCCAATTGGTCCAGGGAAGGAATAAAATTTTGGACGATATTTTTTTGTGCCTCCAGTCCAAGACCACTTCGACCTTGTTTTTCGGTGGATACTCTATAATAAGGTGTATAAATCTTAGAATCTAACATTTTTGATAAAATTTAGCTCAAATCTGCCTTAAATATACGTGTATTTATTGCGTGTAACAAATCATAAACCCTCGTTCTTGATTCGTTACAAAAAAGTCGCCGAAAAACCATTAGCCTTTTTACTCGGTATTTTGCCGAATTTAGAGTGTTTCTAAGAGTTAATTTCAATAAATAGCTATAAAACAGGGATTTTAGGCTAAAAAAGCACCAAAACCGCCATGTGTGCAAAATGTTGATTGCATTATTTTTATTTTATCGAATAATGGGTCTCCATCAATATCGCGACAAAAAGGTAAAACATGATTGAAATTTATATATATTACCTATTGAATAACAAAATATAGTGTCAAGTCTTAACGACCGTTTTTGCTTATTTATAATGATAAGCGATATACCTTATAAAAGTTATACAAAATGACTCGTTTTGGTTGTTTTTACCCTTAAAACTTACCAGTACTGTCTGAACTTGTCCTTTTGGTCGCCATATTGATGGACACCCATAATGGTGAAGAAATATTTCATTCTGACGCCCCGTAAAAACATTGTTTTTGTTTTAACTGATATTTTAATAGATAGCATTGAGTACTGAAGAAAAAAATGTACATTTTTTTCTTCAGTACTCAATGCTATCCAAAATTTTCAACTTCCAAAGTTATGTAAAAGCTACTCAGTTCCATTTGAAAATTTTTCTGCGTCACGTTAAGTTGTCTAGGTGGCGATGGCGGCTTAGGAACTTGAATCGGGATTTTGAAAAAATCAGTCCGCAGGACCGAAACGAATGTTGAGCGATGAAAACTCCGACCCTTTAGGGGAAGCCCCAAATAATTAAAATTTACACCTATTTTTAGTGTCACATATTTTTCAGTATACTGGCCACTTTAGACCAGGGAATTTTCCGGATTTACTCTTTACTTTAATTCACTATAAATCAGCCACTTATATTTTTAATTTTGTGACTGTTTTTAAAAAAAGGTTTTATTTTTTCAGAAAAACGAACGAAAAAGCACTTAATCTCAATCTTTTTCACGTCACAAAATACATGGCTTTAAACACTTGTTTTCGTCCATCTTTTTTTAAAGCTCGTAACTCATTGATTATCAGCAAAAAAATTTAGCAAGTTTCAGAGAGGTTTTTGTCCACCCCTGCAAATGTTAAGATTTGGCGGATTTTGCACGATTAGTTGCCGTACCTCGCTATGGCTCTTATATATCTCTTAATACTTTTTTGAAGAAGCGAAAGCTGCGAAAATCTATCAAGCCAGATTAAATTTATTCCTATGTTTTCTTTTTTTACTATATTAGACAATCAGCTAAAAAAATGATATTCAAATAAGAGGTCAGAAGCCAGAAACGATTCAGCTAAACTACTGATTTATAGAAACTTATACTTGGTTAGTCTGACCTCTGACAGAAAATTTCAATTTTTGGTCTGACTTCTGACCTCTAAAAAATATTAATTATTTAGCTGACGCTCTAATTGCTAGAGACACAAAATCAAGCAATCGCCATCTCCCGATTATATTTGAGTCTATACTTTAACGGAGATAATCCTGTGTATTTTTTAAAAATCTGTCGGAAAGCCTTTTCATCATTATAGCCAACATTGTACATAATTTGATTGATATTTAAAGTAGAAGACTCCATACTGTTTTTAGCGGCCTCTACTCTCACGCGTTGGATATATTGCAAGGGGGTATTCTGGGTGGCTTTTTTGAATCTACGGATAAAATTTCTTCTGCTTACGGAAAACTGTTTGGCTATTTCTTCAACATTCAGTTTTTCTTTAAAATTAGTTTCAATAAATACTTGCGCTTTTTTTATGGAGTCATCGGAATGGTCTTTTTGTCCTTTAAAGATGATAAAGTGGCTTTGGTCACGCCTATCAAAATCCACTTCCATTATTTTTGAACACCAGATAGCGGTTGCTCTTCCGTAATGTCGTTCTATTAAATAAAGGACTAAACTCAAAAAGGAAAATGCACCACCGCTCGAATAAATACCGTTATCTTCCGAAATAATTTTTTCAGGTACTAATTTTATTTTCGGGTATTTTTTTTGAAAAATCTCCTGCACCTCCCAATGGGTCGCACAAGACTTTCCATTTAACAAACCTGTTTCTGCTAACAAAAATGCGCTTTTACACAAACTAGCAATTTCAGCAGTATGTTGCATGCGCTGCTTTTTTATCCATTCAATAAAAGGCTTGTTTTTAGCTATCCCTTTTTCCATATCTCCAGTTATGGATGGAATAAGTATCAAATCCGTTTTGGCTAGTTCGTCAATCGTTTTGGTAGGCTTTACCTGAAAAAGATGATTATAGCAAATAGGTTCATGGCTTAGTCCCACCAAATCTATCTTAAATAAATCCGCTTTTGCCTTGCCAATTTTTCGATGATGCGTATTGGCTAATTTAAATAAACCAAGTGACCCCGTTATCGTGTCCAAAACGGCATGTCCAGCAGGTAGGAGGATACTTATATGTTTCATGACTTTTATTTTATCGCAAAATTAGCGGAACTATTTGGCACAAACAACCCCTTATGTTGTCATAAATACTACCCTATACTCTCTTATTTGCGCCATACCTTTGTCACATCTTAATTTCCTTATATACGAACCTTTAAAGTTACGATTATGAAAAAAGCATCTACGGTGGTTTTCGAGCAGGATGGGCCATTAGCCATTTTGACCATGAAAAATGCCCCTCACAACCTGATTGGAAAAGTCTTGATGAATGATTTATTGGAAGCCCTTGCGCTGACGCAAGAGAAAGGCTGTCGGGCGGTCTTATTAAAGAGTGGACTTCGCCATTTTTCGGCTGGGGCAGAACCTACTTTATTAGAGGATGCTGCTGGTAGTGGCGATGGGTTGACCTTATCCCCTGTTGCCTTTTTAGAGCAATTGGAAGCCTTTCCTTTACCAATAGTTGCCGCTGTCCACGGTGTTTGTGTGGGCGGAGGCTTGGAATTAGCACTCGCCTGTGATATTATTTTAGCTGCCCGCACTTCAAAGATTGGTTCTGTAGAAGTAACCATTGGTTTGAATCCCTTGATGGGTGCTGTGCAACGACAGGTGCAACGGGCTGGCATAGCTCGAGCTAAAGAAATGTCTATGCTAGGTCGGCGCTACGATGCAGAAACAATGGAGCGATGGAATATCATTAACCGAGTAGTGGATGATGAAAAATTGGGGGCTGCTGCCCATGCTTTAGCAATGGAATTGGCCAACGGACCAACTGTTGCCCACCGAATCACCAAAGAATTGGCTCATATAGCGCAAAATGAAGGCGTTGCTGCCGCTGATGCGGTGATGGAAGAAAAACAAGCGGCCATCTGGTCATCAGAAGATTTAAAAATTGGTCTCGATTCTCTAATGAAAAGAGGACCAGGATTAGCTCGATTTAAAGGCAAATAAAATGAAAAATATGAATGCTCCATTAAAAGGACTAAAAGTAGCGGATTTTTCACGCGTTTTGGCGGGCCCTTTATGTTCTCGCACCCTACAAGATTTGGGGGCTACGGTTACGAAAATTGAACCCCCTCGTGCAGATGTCTCTCGTTTTGCTTCCCCTGTCAATCCAAATGGTATGTCCGGGTATTATGCGCAACAAAATGCTGGAAAACGGAATATCTCTATTGACTTAATGTAGCCGAAGCGAAGGAAATTGCCCTTCGTATTATTGATGAAGCGGATATTCTGGTGGAAAATTTTCGCCCTGGCACATTGGCAGCCTTTGGGTTGGATTATGATACTTTAGCTGCGAGGAATCCTCGATTAATTTATGTCGCTATTTCGGGTTATGGGCAAAATGGTCCCTGGAAAGGACGAATGGCTTATGCACCAACGGTACAAGCAGAAACTGGTTTCACCCATCACTCTCTACGGCATTTTGGCGAAAACCTCTCTGAACCTCAGACGGATGCTTTGTCACATGCAGATGTATATTCAGGTTTACAGGCAGTTATTGCGGTGTTGGCTGCTATTCGTCAACGAGAAATAACCGGCAAAGGACAACAGATTGATGTCGCTATGGCAGCCACCATAATAGCCATTAACGAAAGAGCACATATTGATTTGAATGGTCTGGAATTGGATGGAGAACCCGCCATTTTAGGGGCAACAGGTGGTTCTTTTTTCGTTGGGCCAGGTGGGGAACAGTTTATCTCTGCTATTAGCCTAGTAGGTACGATTACCTTTATGTTTTTTATGGCGGCAATGCGCCGACCAGACTTGGCAGATGACCCTAGATTTTCCACTCCTTATACTCGCCAAGCTAATATAAAGGCACTTCAATCGGTTGTGCAAGCCTGGATTTGGTCTTTTCCAGATATGGCAGCCTTGGACGCACAATGCGATGAAGCAAAAATTGCGATAGGCGAAATCCGTTCTTTGGAAGAAGTAGCTCAATCAGAATGGGCTGACTATTGGCAAGCCACGCATGAGGTATCTGACCGAAATGGTGGCTCGTTCAAATTACCTAGTTTCCCGTGGAAGTTTTCCGATTCAAAATTAACATCTCCAGGCGACCCTTCTTTACAGGGAGAGGATAATGCGGCAGTCTGTAAAGATTTAGGATTTAGTCCAAAAGAAATAAAACAGATGGAAACTAACGGCGCATTGGTTGGCAATTTTGCCTCTCAGATGATTGCAAGTGTTATGAGTGATACTCAAGGCAATAAGGAAGAGGGTTAATTTTCAATTTTAAAAATACAATTCATGAAAACGTTTATTCTTATCAATGCAATAGTGGAAATAGGAGCGGGTTTAGTCTTTTTTTTATTCCCTCGCTTTTTTCCAGAACTAAAAGGGGCCTCAAATACAGCAGATGCGCAGGCAAATATGTTTGGAGGGGCGATTATTTCCTTAGGTCTTTTTGCTTTACTTGTCTGGCAAAACTATGATGATGGTGGTGCGCTCACAAATGTCTTTCTTCTTACTTTCATGGCATTCCATACGCTGATAGCCATCGCTGCTTTCAAAGGCTATTTACGAGGAGGGTTCTTCAACCCCGCAGTTGCTATTTTACATACGGTACTGGCAGCAGGGACGGTTTATTTTTATATGCAGATGGGGGTGAGTTGATTATTGATTATTAGCTACTCAAACGTGTAGTTCCGTCTAGTTAATAACCAGTAATGCATAATCAATCAACTAATGTATTTTCAAAATAAATAAATGAATCATCCACATAAAACAGGTCTTTTTTTACTGAGTTTATGCCTATTTCTTTTTTCAGAAAATACTTTGATTGCTCAATCAAAAGAAGGCTCTCCAAATATTGTACTCATTCTGGTAGATGATTTAGGGCTTATGGATTTGGGAGCTTATGGAGGAGAAGCCGCTACGCCTAATATTGACAAACTGGCAAATCGGGGGACTATTTTTACCAACTATCATACTTCCCCTACTTGTGCCCCTTCTCGGGCTATGTTACTGACAGGGTATGATAGTCATTTAACAGGGATATCCAATCTTGATATATTTACACCTCCCGAACATATCAATGAACCAGGGTATGAAGGTATATTAAATGAAAAGGTTAAAACATTAGGTACTCGTTTAAAAGAAAAGGGCTATCGAACCTACGTTACTGGAAAATGGCATTTAGGACATACCGAAACCACCTTGCCGAATAAACGGGGATTTGATAGAAGTTTTATATTAGATTCTTCTGGTGCGGATAATTATGAACATAAAGCTTATTTGCCTATCTATTCAAAACCTCCGTGGTATGAAGATGGCCAAGCAATCAATCTTCCAGAAGACTATTATTCTTCCCGCAGTTTAGTGGATAAAATGATGGAGTTTATGGACGAGGAACCTGATAAAGAAAAACCCTTCTTTTCTTATATCGCTTTTCAAGCCATTCATATTCCTGTACAAGCACCGAAAGAATACATCCAAAAATATGAAGGCGTTTATGACGAAGGTTGGGATAAGCTAAGAGCTAAACGATTTGAAAAAGCGAAGGAGCTAGAATTAGTGAAGGCAGATGCTGAATTAGGGCCCATGTTACCAAGCCTTGAAAAATGGGACAATCAAACGGAGGAAGAGAAAAAATATAAGGCCAAGTCAATGGCGGCAAATGCTGCCATGATTGAAGCAATGGACTTTCACATTGGAAGGTATTTGGAATATTTAGAAAAAAAAGGCTTGAGTGACAATACGATTTTTGTTGTCACCTCCGATAATGGACCAGAAGCTTTAGAACCTGCTGCTATGCCTGTGGTAATGGAATGGTGGTTGAAAATGGTCAACTACGATAGGACTTATGAGAAGATAGGCGAAAAAGGTTCTTGGTCTTCCATTGGGCCACAATTTGCAAGTGCAGCAGCTGGGCCTAGTGCTTTTTTTAAATTCTATTCAGGAGAAGGAGGCATGAGAGTTCCTTTAATTATTGCTGGAAAAAATATTGCTAGTGGACAAAAGAAACATGCTTTTTCTTATGTAACGGATGTCACTCCTACACTACTTGATATAATAAATGAAGTACCTACTGTTATCCCTTTTTCAGGGAAAAGTCTATATCCTTTAATGCAAGGCGAAACGGAACAAGTACATCAACCCGATGAACCGATTGGTATGGAAGTAGCAGGAAATGCCGCTTTATTTAAAGGAGATTTAAAAATAATGAAGAATGGTCCGCCCTATGGAGATACTAAATGGCGGATGTATAATATCAAAGCTGACCCAGGGGAAACGACCGACATCTCTGCTGAAAATCCTGTTTTATTTAAAGAAATGTTGGGGGAGTATGCAGCTTATGCCAAAGAACATAAAGTGTTAGAAATGCCGCCCGATTATAATACGCTTGGAGAGGTACAACGAAGATTGAAGGTAAAAGTCCAAAAAGCAGTAATGCCGTGGTTGATTGGAGTAGGGTTGCTTTCGGCTTTTTTCTTTTATCGGCGGTATTCCAAAAAAATGACGATTCAATCAGCCGTATCCAATGAATTTATTCATCAAAATAATCATTTAAAAATGAATCCATCTTCCACTATAAAAGAAACCGATGCTGTTGAAATACAGCGAATTTTTGATGCACTTCAAAAGAACAAATCTAAACTTGCGAATACCACCGCCAAAGAACGGAAGGTGAAACTTGATAAGCTGCATCAGGTCATTCTAAAATATCGTCCTCAAATCAAAGAGGCACTCTATAATGATTATCAAAAGCATCCGAGTGAGGTGGATTTAATGGAAATCTATCCAGTTGTCACGGAGATAAAACACACATCAAGTCACCTCCGAAGTTGGATGAAACCACAACATGTAGGCACGCCCATAGGCTTAATGGGTTCAAGTGCTTATTATCAGTATGAACCCAAGGGGGTAGTATTAATTATTTCTCCTTGGAATTTGCCAGTTGATTTGACTTTCGTTCCGCTTATTAACGCTATTGCTGCTGGAAATGCGGTTATATTAAAGCCTTCTGAAAATACACCACATGCATCTGGTTTAATGAAAAAAATCGTAGCGGAAACCTTTGAACCGAACGAAGTAGCATTAGTAGAAGGAGGGGTGGCTACGGCTACTGCTTTATTAGACTTACCCTTTAATCACATTTTCTTCACGGGTTCACCAGCAGTAGGCAAAATAGTCATGACCGCCGCTGCCAAAAATCTAAGTTCTGTTACTTTGGAGTTGGGAGGAAAATCTCCTACAATCGTTGATGAATCTGCTAATATAGAAATGGCAGCTCGACGTATTTCATGGGGTAAGTTTCTGAATAATGGACAAGTTTGTCTTTCGCCTGATTATATTTTTGTTCATAAAAACAAGAAAGAAGCATTTATAAAAGCCGTAAAAAAATACATCAAATCTTATTATTCCGAAGACCCTGCTCAGGAAACCTCTTATGCTCGAATCGTCAATAATAATCATCACAGTCGAGTTACCAATTACATAAAGGATGCTGTCGAAAAAGGAGCAACCATAGAGGTAGGGGGCAAATCTGATGCAACTGGAAATTACCTTGAGCCTACAGTTCTAAGTAATTTGTCAAAAGATTCGACTATTATGCAAGAGGAAATTTTTGGTCCAATAATGCCTATTCTGGAATTTACGAATATATCGGAAGTGATAGCCGCTATTAATGCCAAAGAAAAACCTTTGGCTTTATATATTTATAGCAGCAATAAGAAAAACATAAAAAACATCATAGCCAATACAAGTGCAGGAGGTGTCTGTGTCAATCATAATGCGGTTCATTATTTCAATAGCCATTTACCATTTGGTGGAGTCAATAATAGTGGTATCGGGAAAGGTCATGGATTTTTTGGTTTTCAAGCCTTTTCCAATGCAAAGGGCGTATTGAAACAGCACATACCTAATGCCTTAGAATTGATGTTACCGCCATATAATACCAATTTGAAACAAATGCTAATTAATTTAACGGTCAAATATTTTTAATCACCCAAACCATGCAAATTAACGTTCCAGCAAATTCAGATTTTTCGATTCATAACTTGCCCTTTGGCATATTCTCTACTAAGGCAAAAAAGGCAAGAATAGGAGTCGCCTATGGGGACTATATTCTTGACCTATACGCCTTGTCCAAACTTGGCTATTTTGACGATTTAGGATTCTCTAAAAAAGTACTCAAAAAGAAATACTTGAATACTTTTATTGGATTAGGAAAAACCGTTACCAATGCCGTTCGACAACGCATACAGAACCTATTATCCAATCCTGATTCGCCACTCAAAGAGGCAACTGGCATTTTTGAAAATCGTTTAGAAGCAAGGATGCACTTGCCAATAAAAGTAGGCGACTATACGGATTTTTATTCCAGTTATGAACACGCTGCCAATGCAGGAAAAATGTTTGGCGACCCAGAAAATCCCTTAATGCCGAACTGGAAACACCTTCCCGTCGGCTATCACGGACGAGCCTCTTCGATTATTGTTAGTGGTGAACCTGTTAGACGCCCCAAAGGTCAAGTGATGCCCGAAGGAGCAACAAGTCCCATATTTCAACCTGCTGGTTATTTAGATTTCGAATTAGAAATGGCATTTATTATTGGAAAAGATAACCCCTTGGGTAACTCCGTTTCGACGGCGGATGCGGAAGATTATATTTTTGGAATGGTCTTGTTTAATGACTGGTCTGCCAGAGATATTCAATTATGGGAGTACGTGCCACTCGGTCCTTTTTTAGCGAAAAGCTTTGCCTCTTCTATTTCTCCGTGGGTGGTTACAATGGCAGCACTTGAACCTTTTAGAGTTGCTGGACCTCCACAAGAACCTGAAGTATTGCCTTATCTACAATATACAGGAGCTAAGAATTTGGCAATTAATTTAGAAGTAGGACTCACCCCCGAAGGTGGAGAAGAATCCATCATTTGCCAATCCAATTTTAAGTATATGTATTGGAATATGAATCAACAATTAGCGCATCATACCGTCAATGGTTGCAATGTCAAAGTAGGAGATATGATGGCATCAGGAACTATCTCTGGCAAAGATGAAAGTTCTTTTGGGTCAATGCTGGAATTGTCTTGGGCAGGTACTAAGAAAATCCCTTTGAAGGATGGTAAGGAACGTGTTTTTATGGAAGACGGCGACACGATAAGTATGAGAGGCTATGCGGAGAAAGATGGCATTCGGGTTGGTTTTGGGGAAGTTACTGGGAAAATACTGCCAGCGTTATGAATGGAATACACTTCTCTACGGATAGACAATTTTAATAATTTCATTTCTTAAAACAATCAAGATTTAGTATCAAATTCTTTAGGAATTAGTAGAATCTTTGTTCGGTTTTACTTGAAAATTCATTAAGACAAATTAAATTTGAAAATTTTTCTGCATCACGTTAGGCTGTATTATTTAGTGGCGAATGCCGAGAATCGAAAACTTCGACTCAAAGAGTAAGCCCCTAAAACAACTCCTCTAACCTTATTATCTATCGCCCTAAATTATGCTGTCTTTGATTTCTTGCTTGATTTATTTGATACTGCTTTTGTAAATAGTCATCTATCTCATCTCCTGCCATTGCCTTGAATAATTGTTTCTCATTTGGCAATTCAACCTGCTCTATCTTCTCTGAATGTCGATTATACATTCTTGCTAAGTCTATTGCTTGCTTTGACCCTAAATCGTTTAACCCTCTTGACACTTCAGTATTTGAACTACTATATACCACTCGTTTACCATTATATTTCATATCTATTGTTGCCCCACTTCCTAACGAGTTTTTTAGTGCTTGTCTTAATTGAACATTGTCCGATACCTCTAAATGGATTTTCAATTTATTCCAGGACAAATTCCTATGAACATCTGATGCTTTAAATAACTTATCCTTATACTCAAAGCTTAATCCATATATCCCCTTTTCATTTATTGCATATTTAGGTTTAATCCCATGCTTTCCTAGCGCTCGCTCAAAGGAAATTAATGGTATTTTTTGGTCCTTCTTTGTAGGCAATGATTCTTTTAAACTCGATGCTACCCCTGCTCTTATCTCCCCTCTATATTCCTGATGTAGTTTAAAGTTACTCGTTAAACCCTTTTTATCTAATCCCACATCTTTAAAATCTGAACCCTTCCAACTCTTGCTGTTCCGCTTTTCATCTCCTGTTACCTTATAATAAACCACTCCCCTACCCGCTTGTTTGATGCGATAATTGGAACCTTCCTTCCCTAATGCCTTATTTAAACTCTTATTATCTACTGGTGCATGACGTATCGCTCGATTCAAATCTTCCTTGATTTCCGTGTGATTTTTATTCCGATGATAAGAGACCACCAACCCATGTTTTAACTCCAAATCATACACTATATCTCTGGAACGGTATCTTTCATGGCTATCATTTATCTTCGCTTTACTACTTATATCAACTCTTGTACTTAATATATGTACATGCGGATGCGCTGTATCATTATGCCTGTATATTATATAAGGTTGCTTACCATACCCCATTTTCTCCATATATTCCTTACTAATTTCTACCAACTTCGCATTACTCAACTTACTTTTCTCTTCTGCTGCAAAGCTTAACGATACATGAAACACCGGCTTTTTAACCCTACTATTATTCGATAATACCTTTAAATTCCTGTCAACTTGCTTAGGAGCTGTATTCGCTATCAACCGCTTTCCTATAATTTCACCCTCTCCTTTATCCACTTTTTGCTGGTTATATAAAGCTGCCCCATAAAAATTACCGCCACTTTTTGAGATATTTGATATCATTACTTTTCGTTTTTACCTAGTAAATAAACTGCCTTATAGCTCCGCAGTATCCAATCGCTTTAGCAACTTCCCTATTAACTGTCCTGTTATTAGCATCACTTTTCTATCTTCCTCATTAAAATTTATATGCTTATAAGTATTAACTGCATGCACTAATTGATTATAATTAACCCCTATTTTGTTCACCGTTTCTGATAATTCCCCTGCCGCTACAAACGCCTTTTGCTCCAATATATGACGCGCTGATATATCCCGTTTAAATAACTTCTCTCGGATAAAATCTCCTTTAGTCCGATTTGTCGTCTTCGACATCTCATCCATTAACAACTCATATTCCCCATCGGTAAACCGTACATCTATCCGATTTCGACGCTTTTCACTTTCCTTCTTTTTTGGTCTCATATCTTATTTCCCGTTTTTATT
>Ga0129327_10001838_pt1 | contig 12496 bp, 7 predicted proteins | sample CPBDNA_6_FD_111799 | JGI IMG/M metagenome (GOLD analysis project Ga0129327, IMG submission 111799) | Freshwater to marine salinity gradient microbial communities from Chesapeake Bay, USA - CPBay_Spr_31_0.8_DNA | ecosystem: Environmental > Aquatic > Marine > Coastal | place: USA: Chesapeake Bay... | reverse complement strand
CGCCGACTCTTCAATAATTTGATCGGTTCGGTCAGTTAAAAAAAACACATCTTCAACGCGCTCACCTAAAGTCGATATTTTTGCACTATGTAGCCGTAAGCTATGATTAAAAAACACCTGCCCAACCACAGCCAACAAACCGGGTCTGTCGGGTGCAACCACCTCAAGCACGCTGAACCCAGGCGCATAATCGTTTGAGAAAACCGTTTGGCTGGGCCAAGTAAAGCTTCGCATCCGACGACTAAGCCGCCGATCTGAGCTTAGCGATCGCTCATCAGGCGAAGCCAACACCTGCATTAACCGCTGCTTAATCTCTTCAATACGCTCAGCCTCAATAGCACCGCTCATTTTCTGGTTATTTTCACTGCCTGTGCCGAATAAATCATGCGTATCTAGCGCCTCTTGAAGCGAGGCATCCAAAACATAAAATGTATCTAACACATGACCACCACCGGCTATGAGCAAGCGCGCATCATGAATAGATAAATTCAACTCCTCAAGCGCCACAGTCATAAAGGTAAATCGATTTTCAATCAGCTTGCAATAAACCGTAATTTGAGTGATTTCGGAGCCATCAAACTCTTGCGACGGCTTAATTAAAATTAATGGGCTGCCATCTTCCTCGTGATCTAAAATGCTGTGCGCATGCAATACCAAATCATCAATAGATTCACGTAAAAAATACTCATCAACACGATTATCCCACTGCCGCTCAACCGCTTCAACATTAGCCCCTAAGCCCTGTAACTGCGCCAAGGCTGTAGCCTGTTTAACGGCAATAACTTGCTGCTTGTCGATTGGATTTTCTAAGCCGCGTCTCAACACCCTTGTGGTCGCTGCATATAACTGTCGCAACAGTGAAGCGCGCCACGCATTCCACAACTCAGGGTTTGTGCCATTAATATCGGCAACAGTAAGTACAAAAAGACAATCAAGATAACGACGCTCACGAACGGTTTCGGCAAAATTCTTAATGACGTCAGGATCCGCGATATCTTGTTTTTGCGAAAAGCTCGACATCAATAAATGGTTCTCAACCAGCCAAACCACTAGCTTAGTATCTAGCTCGCTCACACCATGCTGTAAACAAAATTCGCGGGCATCGTGTGCCCCCAAAGTCGAGTGATCGCCCCCTCGACCTTTCGCAATATCGTGAAACAGAGCCGCCAAATACAATAACTCTATTTTTATATGCCCATTAATGATTTTCGCTGCCAACAAATAGTCATATTCTGAGCCCTCATGGGCAAACCGATAAATATTTTGCACCACTTCAAGGGTATGAATATCGACCGTATAGACATGAAACAAGTCATACTGCATTTTGCCAATAATCTGACCGAAAGCCGGTATGTATTTACTCAATATACCGAGATTACGCATGCGTTTTAGCTGTAGTGGCACATTGCGACCCGATTGCAGCAAACGCATAAATAGAGCATTAACCTGAGGATTAAGGCGAAAATCATCATCAATATTTTCACGGAACGTTCGCATCAGTCGAATCGTTCCAGCCTCAACACCATTGATATAATTGTGCTCGGCCATCAACAAAAATATTTCAAGCAGCGTTGAAAGGTCTTGCTCAAATACGTCCTGACTGACCACACTAATGTAACCGTTACGGACGATGAACCGCTCATTTAACTCAATGACTTCAACGTCTTTACTGGCAACACTCAAGACTTCATTGTAATGCTGCATCAACACATCGTTGAGTTCTCCTAACAGCATGACACGCGCATAATACTCATGCATGAACTGCTCAACGGCTAAATTAGCATCGTCATCGGCAAAGCCCAGTAGCTCAGCCACCTTTATTTGATATTCAAATAACAAGCGGTCCTCATGTCGACCTGACACCATGTGCAAGGCATAACGAACACGCCACAAAAAATCAACACCACTGGAAAATGTCTGCGCCTCTATGTCGGTGAGGCGATTGTGGGCCGCCAACTGCTGAATATCGCTCTCGCCAAAGCTACGCCTGGCAATCCAAATAATCGTTTGTATATCGCGTAGTCCGCCAGGAGAGGTTTTTATATTCGGCTCGAGGTTGTATTCGCTACTGTCAAATCTTCGATGTCGCTCGCGCTGCTCATCCCATTTAGCGACAAAAAAGTCATGGGATTTCCACATGGACGCCTGACTGGTTTCGTGCTGAATCGTCTCAAAAAGTTGTTCGTCACCCACCAAGCAACGTGACTCTAGCAAGTTGGTCATGATGGTAATGTCTTCGCTGGCAAACTTAACGCACTCTTTTACGGTACGTACGCTGTGCCCCAAATCAAAACCACAGTCCCATAAAAATGTCACTAAGTTAGCTATAACATCTTTATTTTTTTTTGAGGGCGCTTTTGCCAACAAAATCAGCAGATCAACATCGGAATGAGGATGGAGCTCACCGCGACCATAACCACCTACCGCCAAAAGACAAATGCGCTGGCTAACATCCCAGTCTTGCCGCTGCCATAGCGCCATCACAAATTGGTCTACTAACGATGCTCTTGCACGAACCAAATCAGCCGCATCGTGACCCTGCCCAAAAGCCTCATCAAAGCGCGCCTGGCATGCCTGCAAGAATTTCTTACTACTCAATGCCGCATCGAGGCACTGCTGCAAAGACTCATCGAATTGAGCACTACTAAAGCCTAACACCGACATCAACTGACTATTCATTAACCTACCACTCATTAAACCACTGCTCGCCAATTTACTGCTTATCGGCCCATTTTTTTGGCTATTTATACGCTAACGAATAACCCTACCGCTTGGCCCGTTTAAAAGCGCTCGTCACTTCGGGCGGTAAAAACCTCAACGCCGGTAGCGGTCACAGCCATTGTGTGCTCCCACTGCGCAGACAAGCGGCCATCTTTAGTTTCAACCGTCCAGCCATCGTGCTTACTGAGCTTGGTGTGGCGCTTGCCGGCATTGAGCATAGGCTCAATGGTAAACGTCATACCTTCTTGCAACGCCAACCCTTTACCGGGGTTGCCGTAGTGCAAAACTTGCGGATCTTCGTGAAAGACTGCGCCAATACCGTGCCCGCAATACTCTCGCACGATCGAGTAGTAATACTTACTCGCGTGTTGATAAATAGCATGCCCTATATCACCCAAAGTGGTGCCTGGCTTGACTAGCTCGATGCCTATGTATAAGCATTCTTGCGTAATTTCTATCAACTTCTGTGCATGGACTGGGGCCTCACCTACACAAAACATTTTACTGGTATCGCCGTGATAACCGTCTTTGATCACTGTGACATCAATGTTAATAATATCGCCACTTTTAAGAATTTTTTTGTCCGACGGTATGCCATGACAAACAACCTGATTCACCGAGGTACAAATAGATTTAGGAAAACCACGATAATTAAGTGGCGCAGGAATCGCCTGCTGCTCGTTAATAATGTACTCATGGCAGATACGGTCAAGTTCACCGGTAGTTACGCCTGACACAACATAAGGCCCAATCATTTCTAAAACCTGCGCGGCCAGCGCTCCAGCAACGCGCATTTTAGCCAGTTCATCAACACTTTTAATCGATACACTCATAATGCGCCTTTTGAATAAAGCCGATTCGCCTGCCGCCGTTGCTGTGGCAGTCGAGCTGACAAGCAATACGAAATACGATCTAGCTATAAAATAAAACTAATCCGCAATTTTATAGGATTCAACCGGCTGCTGTCGTCCAAACGGACCAGCATAGCGAATATTCACCAATTACTCTCACAACTAAAATGATCACTTTGAACCAATTTGGGGCATGATGCGAGCGTGCTTGCACCTAACTTCCAACGACCAGGCGCACCAACCCGCCATTTACTCAGAGCAAATTAATTTATAGGCCTCTGCAAGCGCCGCTTATTTCTGCGCGGCGATAGCCGCAAAAATTGGGCTACCCGCCACGGTCAAATTGCCACTATAATTACGGCTGGGATCCGAAGGGCTCACACCAATAAAAACTATTAGCCGCACGAACAACAACGTTACATGATCGCTAAAACCCAAAGATAAAGCGCCAGCAAGCGACAACTGGTGTTGGTTTTAGCTACAGCGAACCAGTGCTAAAGCTAACGAGCACTTTTTTGTAACGATGCAGGTTGAGTCTGAAAAGCTCGACTTGAAAAAAAGTAATGGCCAGGCAGGCCACTATAAAGGGAAATGGAAGACTAATGATTAAAGTAATGCTTGCTGATAAGAATGAGCTGGTCGGTCACGGTATAAAAGCGGTTCTTAACGCGGCAGAAGATATGACACTCGCCCATGTAGCCCAGTCGGGCGAAGAAGCGCTGTCCCTAGCCAAGCTACACATGCCTCATGTGGTGTTAATAGACCCCCAGCTAGATGGTTCTGCGAATGGTAGTGACGACCTAAAGGTCACTCGCCAACTGCTCAAATTAAACGAAAACATGTGCGTTATTGGTTTTTCCTCGACGTTAAATCTAACCGCCGCTAAAATGCTCCTGAGTGCAAACGGTCACGGTTATTTGTGTAAAGACTGCTCATCGCAAGATTTATTAACTGCCATCCGTACAACGCATCGCGGCGAAAATTATGTACCCTTCGTCCTGGCAGATCGATTAAGCGGCCCGCAGGGCTCTAGCAATCCCTTTGATATGCTATCGGAACGTGAACGCGAAGTTTGCACCCTCAAAAGCGAGGGCCTCACGCGTGAAAATATTGCGATTCAACTAGGCCTTAGCTTGCGCACCGTTAATATTTATCGGCACCGTTCCTATAGTAAACTCCAAATCACTACCGATATACAGCTTTTCAGACTGGCGGTTAAGCATCAACTCGTTCAACTAGAACGCTAAAACTTACCCTGTAGCAATTGTGCATGGGCCAAATAGGCGTTGCCAAGCCGACAAACTGCCCCCTCAAGTCGATAACTCACTCAATCTCTTTTTGCTAAACTGCATTGAGTCTAAGCTTTGAATTCAAAATTCATCGCGCCCCCTCATGAGTAGGCTTTCTCACCCAAGTCACAGGGTATTTGCCCTTCGTACGGCAACCCTTACAATAGCACCCGCCCATGACATCCGTTAATCCATTACATAGCCCATCCATATTGCTCACACTCAGGCATGCCACGTTGCAGTTAACCCCACAAGCCCATGCTTATATTCGGCGACTGCTTGCGCCTAATGCCGGAGAGACGTGTTGAGCAAACCACCGCCATCGAACCACAGCGAATCCAATGGTCAGCTTGATCAAGCACAAAATAAAGATTTAGCCGGCACGGTTGCCCGCCCTGCCCCACTGCCTGGCGCTGCTAATGCCTTCGACGCAAAAAGTTTTTTAAGTGCTTGCTCGCAGCGTGCCGGCGTTTATCAAATGTACGACCATAATGGCGACCATCTTTACATCGGCAAAGCTAAAAACTTAAAAAAACGACTAACCAGCTATTTTCGCAATGACCACCCAAGCGCAAAAACCAGCGTTATGGTAAGTAAAATTGCCCGCATTGATGTCACGGTAACCACTAGTGAAACCCAGGCACTTATTCTTGAACGCAACCTCATCAACGCTGAGCGCCCGCCTTACAATGTTTTATTTCGTGACGATAAATCCTACCCCTATATATTTCTGTCAGACCATGAATACCCCAGACTTTCATTTTATCGAGGCAGTAAGCGTTTAAAAGGCCGTTACTTCGGCCCCTTCCCTAGCAGTCAAGCTGTGCGTGAAAGCCTCAACTTATTGCAAAAAGTATTTAAGGTGCGTCAGTGTGAAGATAGCTTTTTTAACAATCGTTCGAGACCGTGCCTGCAACACCAAATTGGCCGCTGTTCGGCGCCTTGCGTAAAGCTCATTGAGCCTCAAGACTACGCAGGCACCGTGCGGCAGTCGAGCCTTTTTTTAGAGGGTAAAGCCGACACGCTAGGCACTGAGCTAACGGCTGATATGGAGCGCGCAGCAGCTCAACTAGACTATGAAACCGCCGCCCAAAAACGCGACCAAATTACTTACCTGCGCCGTGTTCAAGAAAATCAATATGTAGAGGGTAACCGTGGCGACATTGATATATTAGCCGCGGCCGTGAGCGCCGGGCACGCTTGTATCCAAGCGTTATATGTACGCCGTGGCCGGGTATTGGGTAGCCGCAGCTTTTACCCCAAATCGGGGCTTATTGAAAACCCTGCTGAATTACTCGAAGCCTTTATTGCCCACAGCTACCTCACCGGCGGTGGCAGCCTGGGCAGCGTACCAGCAGAAATCATCACCCATTGCGCCCTCGACAGCGCTTGTGAATTAGCCGAGGCATTAAGCGAGCGCAGTGCTAAACAAGTCACCCTATTACACAACGTCAAGGCTGGGCGAGCGCGCTGGGTGAATATGGCGAATGAAACAGCCCAACAAAATTTAACAGCAAGGCTGCACAGCCGCCAACAAATTGAACAACGCTTTAATGAGCTGCAACAAGACCTCGACTTAGAATCCCCGCCCACACGCATTGAATGCTTTGACATAAGCCACAGCAGTGGCGAGCAAACGGTTGCTTCGTGCGTTGTATTTGACCGCGAGGGGGCTAAAAAGAGTGACTACCGCAAATTTAATATCGAAGGCATCACCGGTGGCGACGACTATGCCGCCATGTCCCAAGCGCTTACAAGACGCTACAAGCGCCTACAAAGAGGCGAGGCGGCTCTGCCTGACATCTTACTTATTGACGGCGGCAAAGGTCAGCTGACGCAAGCACGCGAGGTATTCGATACGCTTGGTATTGAAGGGGTATTAATGATTGGCGTGGCCAAAGGAGCCACCCGCAAGCCTGGATTTGAGACCTTATTTGTTGGCAGCCATGAAAATGTAGTGCGCCTACCGTCCGACTCTGCCTCGCTGCATCTCATTCAACAAATTCGCGACGAGGCGCATCGTTTTGCCATTACCGGTCATCGTGCTCGGCGCGCCAAAAAGCGCAACAGCTCACCGCTAGAAGGTATTGAAGGCGTAGGGCCCAAAAGACGCCAGCAATTGCTTAAACATTTTGGCGGCTGGCAAGAAATTGAGCGTGCAACGGTCGATGATTTGGTTAAAGTGCCCGGAATTAGTAAAAAGATTGCTCAAGACGTTTATGCTGCGCTACATAACGCATAAAATGTATCACGAATTAAATGATCTCGCGCAATCTTCCGATTGCATTACAGAGACGCTATTGGCCGACCTATGGCAAACATGAATATACCCAACACGCTCACCTTGATGCGAATACTGCTTATTCCGGTACTCGTTGGCGTCGTGTACTTACCGTATACGTGGACAGGTATTGCCGCGGCGGGTATTTTTTCGGTGGCCGCAATTACCGACTGGGTAGATGGTTACCTAGCCCGCAAGCTCAATCAAAGCACGCCTTTTGGCGCCTTTCTTGATCCGGTAGCCGATAAACTCATGGTAGCTGTGGCGCTGGTGCTGCTGCTTGAGCAATACCCCCACCCTTGGTTTACTGTGCCGGTGGCTATTATTATTGGCCGCGAAATTGTCATTTCGGCGCTGCGCGAATGGATGGCCGAAATTGGCAAGCGCACAAGCGTGGCAGTTTCGATCATTGGCAAATTCAAAACTACTATGCAAATGATTGCCATTATTGTGCTACTCACGCAAACCAGCGTTGTTGACCAACGTATTGAAGCCCTCGGCTTTATTGCGCTTTATGTTGCGGCAATACTCACAATTTGGTCGATGACGGTATACATGAAAGCTGCTTGGCGTGATTTAAGCGACTCTATGTAGCTTTATTCAGTTTCATTGGGTTACATCATAGCCTTTAAAAACACACCCTAGCGACGTTATTCACCTATCAAAAAAATTGAATATTCTCAGCGACTTGACATCAAATGATTTAAACTTACAATACGCGCCTCGAAATGATGCGGCAAGCTCAAGGTCACCAATAAAACGCGGTGGTTTGAAGGCGTTAACCAAAGCATCAAGATAGAAGATTTGCGGGAATAGCTCAGTTGGTAGAGCGCAACCTTGCCAAGGTTGAGGTCGCCGGTTCGAACCCGGTTTCCCGCTCCATTTAAACATCGCCTGCCGAATTGGCGGGCGATTTTGATTTAAGCGCTAGCATCAACCATACTGATGCTCGGGCCTTGAAAGCAAAACGATTAACAAGCTCGGTGGCAGAGTGGTAAAGCAGCACACTGCAATTCCGGCGCCCTTAACTGATGAAAAGACGTCGGTCATCTAACCGACAAGCGAAAACGCTTTAAAGCAAGTTTGGCGCGGTAGCAAAGTGGTAATGCTGTGGACTGCAACTCCGCCATCGTCGGTTCGATTCCGACCCGCGCCTCCATTTCAAAAGGCTCAACCAAGCCTCAGTAGTTATACCCTGCCCGGGTGGCGAAATTGGTAGACGCAAGGGACTTAAAATCCCTCGAGGGGTGACCCTCGTGCCGGTTCAAGTCCGGCCCCGGGCACCATATAAAACAACAAGTTACATAAACAAGTTCAGCACCCCTCAGTCTGGATACTACTCAAATGGTACGTTTATGGACGCTAAAAATAAAAAAATCTATCTGCCTCCGCCCATTCATAAGCGGTATATTGTGCCCAATAGCTCTTACGAGAGAACCTAGTAGCCAATGATACCTACCGCAGGTGAAATACTCCGCCAAGATTCTTTGGAGGCGTCCAGCACCAAGATGCACTTTATACCGATGCCACTATCAAAGAACGAAATGTTAACAACCCCAGTTAATCAAACCATGGTGACGTTGCACCCATTAAAATCGGGCCACCCTAGCATCCATGACAAAAAATAACATTTCGCCACCGAAGATTGAAATGCTTCCCATGCCAAAGGTTATCGGAAGCAGTCGTGATCTAATTAGCAATAAAGAGCTAGTTGAATACGCGCTTGCTGAGGAAAAAAAGACAAATTTCTTAATCACCGAAAGGTTGTTGCTTCAAGGCTCTGCAAAAGAAAAGCAAACTGTTTGCGCAGCGAACCTAATGCGATTTTATACAAGGCAACACTGGAACAGAGAGGCCTGGCTTTTTTTTCACTCACTTCCTAAAAACAAGAAAACGAATGTATCTATCAGACTTCAGTTAGGCATAAATCTAATAAACTACGGAAAAATGGATGAGGCGATAGAGAGCCTCAACTATTGCCGCATCAAGCGACCTTCTAGTGCACCCCTGCTCTGCCACCTGGCTAGATGCTACGGAGCACAAGGTGACATAAGCAAAGCTCGCAAACTATTTGAAGCCGCAGTGCAACTAGACCCATATTATATAGTCGCACTGAGGGAAATGACGCATCTTTGCAAAGACGAGGACGTTTCGAAATATACCAACTTATTATATTTAAAAATTCAGCAACCTAATTTGCCAGATAAGCAAAAAGTCACATGCCTATTTGCGCTGGCAAAAGCTTTTCACCGCATTAATGATACTGAATCCGAACTTGAATTTCTAAAAAAAGCTAACAAACTCGCCCGAAAAACACAAGCCGGACAGGACTTTAGAGCACTGCGCGTTTTACATAGGCATACTGTACGAAGCATCAGCAAAAGAACAATAAGTGAATCCGAGCTCAAAGACTTAGAGAAAGACATCGTTTTAATCGTTTGCTTACCGCGCTCTGGTGCCTCGCTGTTGGAAGGTAAAATTTCCGAGGCGTTTGGGCTAAAGCAAACGGGAGAAAGCGATTTATATAACTCAGCAATGGTAGAATTCAACCGCCAAGGCAATAGCTTGAGCTTGAAAGCTATCGATGTAGCTGGCACCCAGCGCCTTCAGCTTGATTACACTGAATTGCTTTCATGTCCAAAGAGGGGCGATTTTATTCAAAGCTACAATCGCATTCTAAGCGACATCGCTACGGGCAGCGCCGGATTGATAAATAAGAGTCTCGGCAACGCCTGGCAAGCTCCGGTATTGATGAAGATGATGAAAAATATTAAGGTTATCAACTTAACTAGGGATCCGCGAGACCTGGCTATCAGCGCATTACAAGCCAATTTCGAGACTGGTCATGGGTATATTTATAGTGCAGCAGATTTGGAAAGCCAAATCGAACATCATGAAGCAATGACCGCTATCTGGCTCGATCAATTTCCTGAGCGCGTTCTACCTCTGCGTTATGAGGATTTTGTGAGCAATACTGAATTTTGCTTAGACAAGTTAGGCTCATTCCTCAATATCGATCGCAAGAATGTGGTCGAACAAAAAGCCGTTACAATCACCTCAAGCATATGGCAGGTGCAAAATAAAATACATCAAGCATCAGTGTCTAAATGGAAAAAGTACGAACCGCTATTAGAAGGGCGATTTGGGACGAACTCCCAGAGCAAGGAGCTTTAAAAGTACTCGGCCGATTGAATAGTCATAAAATGCAGCAACCTACCCCGTGCACTAGTTTTAATGGGCAACATAAAATACACCCTCATTTTCAACCTAACTATCCGCCCCTAATCGCTAAAATGATGACGGAGCTAAAGCTTGAGGATAAAAATAGTCCCCTCATTTGGCTAATTTTCTTTCAGCATTTAGCTTCGCATCAGTCAACAAAAAGTGACAGGCTCGGGCTCACCGCAGCCCTCATCGCCCGCTCAAATACACTTAACAACAGACCCCTGACCAAGCTATACAGATGGCATGCATAACGCCTTTTGTACATTAAATAACCATAACCGAGTTATTTCATAAAACGCTTGGTATTCATACACCACTGGTGTTAGCATCTGATTGCTGCAAGTGCTAAAGGACCTATTTGTGCTCCCCTGTATAAATAGAAACAAGCCTTGAATAGCGCAAAATCATGAAGGCTTACGTCGAATCTGTGTGTAAGTATCGCTCTGCATTTTTGCGCCAACAGTCACTAAAATAACTTAAATAAAATTGAAGAGAACCTGGAAATGAAATCTCTTAATCAATCCGTATATATGCTTGGCGCCTTCTTGTTTATGGCAAGCCCAATTAACGCTGCCACAGTCACAAAGATAGGTACCGACGTTAACTTCACCTACGACGACGCAACCCTCTATGGCGCGGGCTGGGTAGTTGGCAATAAGCTGTTTTTTCTACCCACCGATTTTGAAAATGAGTCGACCGATGGAAGTAACCCGGGTGTGGTTACCGACACGTTAAACATATTGGTTTCGCAGAATACCAACACAAGCTTTTTTATTGATTCAATAGAGGTGGCCGAGTCTGGGGATTACCTTTTAAATGGTGCGGGTAGTAGCGTTGCAGCGTCGCTGTTTACATCGGTAACTAGCCTGACAATAGGCGCCTCACCCACCAATACTGTGTTAGAACAAACGGGCACGATCAACTCGCCACAAGATGGCAGTACCAACCTTTGGAACTTAACCAACACCAACGACTGGGCCTGGGAAAACGAAACATCAATACTGTTTCAAATTCAAAATAATTTAACCGCCAACACGACGGCTTCGGGTGAAACTGCCTTTATCCAAAAGAAAAACGTACCTATCCAAATATCGGTAGCGACTATTCCGGTTCCTGCTGCGGTATGGCTATTTGGCAGTGCGCTAGTAGGCTTAGCCCTGTTTAAACGCAGGTGACCCTACTAGCACCAAAGCGCATCTAGCAGCGCAAGCAATACCCACAACGGCTCCTCAAGGGGCCGTTTTTTTGTCGTCACTCAACACAGCTTCAACGTGATAGCCATTACCCTCAAAATACCGCCTGCTCAACTATTGACCTTTTGCCCAATATCTGTTCAAATACAGATCCCCTTGGCTCCTGACTTTTAATAATCAGGAGTATTCAATGAAAAACCCTCTAATCGCTGCCACGCTGCTTGCGCTGTCGTGCTCGTCTAATGCTGCGCTGGAAATGCGCGACCTTGATGGCGACCTTAGCAATGGCCATGAAGGCGTTTACGATGATGTGCTTGACATTACTTGGCTGGCTAACGCTAACTCGGCAGGCGGACAGCTGAATTGGAATGCCGCTGAAGACTTCGTCACAAATTTAAATAGCACTAGCCACCTCGGCGTGACCGCATGGCGGCAACCCACGGCGTCAACCTGCGTAGGAACCAGCTGCGGCAATGCAGCCAGCGACACGGATGATGAGCTGGGCTATCAATTTTTTCAAAATTTCGGTGCTACGGCGGGATCAAACATCACCTCTGGAACCAACTCAACTAATTTAGCGTTGTTCAGCAATATTCAAAACGATTTTTATTGGACAGGCTTTGACTCCGGAAGCTCAACTCTCGCCTACTATTTCTATACGGTTTCTGGCGTACAATCAAATATTCAAAAGGCGAGCGAGTTTTCTGTCTGGGCCGTGACCGATGGCATGGCTGGCACCGCTGTTCCTGTACCTGCTGCAGCATGGCTGCTAGGGTCAGCTTTAGCTGGACTGTTAATGGTAAGGCGCAAACAAAGCTAAACATTGATTGAATAGCCACAGCGGCTCCCTAGGGGGCCGTTTGAGTTTGCTGCCTATCAACCATCAAATATTTTACCGACTAACGATTAAATTCAATGGGTTGACGCGGAGTGCGT
>Ga0129327_10001837_pt1 | contig 12497 bp, 7 predicted proteins | sample CPBDNA_6_FD_111799 | JGI IMG/M metagenome (GOLD analysis project Ga0129327, IMG submission 111799) | Freshwater to marine salinity gradient microbial communities from Chesapeake Bay, USA - CPBay_Spr_31_0.8_DNA | ecosystem: Environmental > Aquatic > Marine > Coastal | place: USA: Chesapeake Bay... | reverse complement strand
GGGCGGGGCGCGGTGACCGCAATCGCCAAAACACGACGCGCATGCGGCGCGCATGACGTGCACGTCACCTGTTGCACGCCAGGTTTAGCCTGAAAGTCAAGCCAGGCATCAGACGAACGCGGTGTCCCAACATCCCCATGCGGTGCAGACTCGGTTGGCGATTGAATATCACGTAGTCTCCGTCCTTCAGATAACGCTCAACGGTCATGCCGTACTTCAGTCGGATGCTCGACCGTTTGTCACAGCAGCGCAAGTGCGTTGCCTCGTCGTTGTCGTGGATGACAGTGGCCGCGCCGAATATGTGGTCAGGTCCGTTGTGCACACGTTGCGTAAGCTCAGCAATGTTGTGCGGCTGCACCTTCTCCTGGATCGTCAGGTTTTTCGCGATGGTGTACGGCACCCCGATGCTCTCCGTGTCCATTATGGGGTCCGGGCTGATGACGCTCCGTCCCGAAAAATTGACACGCTTTCCCATCAGGTTGCCCCGAATCCTACCTGCAGACGCAAGGGGTCGGTGGGGGCGGTGAGTGGGAGGGTTTGGGGCGATCTATGGGCACGGCCGGCGCGCAATGCCACAATGACACGACACGGGAGCGAGGCAAGCGGATCCGTGCAGTGTTCCGACCGTCTTTGCCCTTGAGACGGTCCGCGACGGATTTGAAGGGCGCGCCCGATCGCTGGGTCGACTGCTTCTGTCCGCGTATGTTGTTGTTGACGAAGGCAAACACCTCGTACTGGAGCTTTGTGTGCTTGTCGAGGACGTCGTTTCGCTGCGAGTCGCGTTGTCTCTCGGAGTCCTTCTCTTTCGACGCGATCGCGAGTGCGGATCTCAGGTCGTTGTTCCGCTTATTGATGTCCTGCAGCTTGTGCGTCAGGTCGTCTTGTCCCCGCGACCTGGACCCCTCCGATGCCATTATCGCGGGGCGCGAAATGGGAGGCGGCACAACGAGGCTGCGCGTTATCATGTGGCGCGGGTGCGAATGCTGTGCGCTGAAGCCGAGTGCTTCCGTGTCGGAGTCGGTGACGAAGTCCAGTATGCTGAAGGCGGTTTGTGCCGTGAAGGCGTTCGTGCAGTACTGCTGCTCCTCCGGGCTCTCCCACTCCGCGTACGAGGGCCACTCCACCTTGATCCCCAAGCTCTGCCTCACGTACAAGGGCTTAACGAAACCGCAATGGCAGCACTTCTTCTTCGACCGCGCCGCGTTGTAGACGGCGCTGAAGCGATTCTTCGACGTCTCTCCGGTGGCGATTGCCGCCTGCAGGTCCGAGTCGCTCAGGGTGACGCGCGAGCAGACGAAGCAAACGCTGCGGAGCACCTTGAGGACAGTCTCGAAAAAGCCGATGTGGTAGCAGGGCATCGCGAGACTGATGTGACCGACGTGGCCGCTGCACATCTCCACGTCGCAACCGCACGTGGAGCAAAGGATGCGCCTATCCACGGTGCCCATTCGCGTGTCGTTGATTCCTCCTTCTTGCGGCAACCCTCGGTGGTAGATGTTCACGTCGTTCACCTCGACCACAGACATCCGCTCAATCTCCTCCTTGCTCAGGATGCCGAACTGCACGCCGACGATGCGCGGCACTTTGCGCCGTGAGAGCGAGTAATTTACTATCATGCCCGTGTCTACACTCCGTTTCCACGCGCGTCCGCCCCCACTTTGTGCGACCGCGTGTCAAACCGACGCGTTATGACGATTTTTTTTAACACAGTACACCGACAAGGGCTACGATTCTGAGAACACAATTACAGGTGTCTGCTTCACTTTCGCGACTGTGATGACTCTCTGTGTACAATCAAAAGGGCAGCGTCTCGTTCAGCCCTCCGCGCGGCGTCAAACGCTGCAAACTGGTCGCGGATGCTCGTTGTCTGCTTCTGCCATTCGAGCGGGTCGAAGAGGCGGAGCAGCGCTTGCAGGAGTTCGACCTGCGAGGCGTCGTCCGACAGCATTTCTTTGTCGCGAGTGTGAATTCTTGGAACTCTTGGAACTCTTGGAACTCTTGGAACTCTTGGAACTCTTGGAACTCTTGGAACTCTGACGTCTGTTTCGGTGCAGCCAGTCGAACTCACACGAGAGCCGCCACGTCCGGGGAGACACCCGCCCACGAACGCGACGGCCCGTTCCGCTCGCCACGCGGGACGAAGAGGTGTGGCCAGTGTGTGCTGCTCGCGCCGCGCAGGAACGCGGCTTTTCGCCGTCTGAGCGTCCGCGCAGACGCCCACGCCCGCGGCACCATGCACACGTATGCGACCAGCCGCACCGACTGCCAATCGAGCGGTCGGGACACGGAGTGCACCAGCCGCGAGTCCCAGAGGACCGCGTCGCCGGGTGCGAGGTCTGGGCACACGAGCTCGCACCTGGAAAGCGTGTCGTCCGCCCCAATCTGCATGAACTGCCACTCGCAGGGATCGTCCGGCTGCCATGTGCGCAGCGTCTGCGCGTGGAGCACGTGCGATTCCTTCAGAAGCTGCAACGTTCCCGTCTGCCGGTTGCTCTCTGTGAGTGCGATGACACACTGGACGCATCGCGTCTCGTCCTGAGTCTGGTCGACGTGGTTCCCAAGCACGAGTCCTGAACCGCCTGCGACCTTCACGGTCACGCCGTCGAACGAGACGATGAGGTCGGTCGCGTCGTAGAGGAACTCAAACAGCTTCCTCACCTCGGGCAGGGTGCGGAGCTTCCACATGGCCTCCGAGTGCGCCATGTGGGGAAGCGCGTGCAGCTCGCGGTCGATCATGCTCCGCAGGCTGCATATCGATTCCTCGTTCAACACGCCACGGATCACGCAGTACCCGTCGGTCTCCAGCTCTCCCTTTCGATCGCCGTCCATGCACAATACACAGGCGCCTGCTTCACGATCGCGACGCTTCCCGTTCGCAACCGTGCAGACAGTCCACGTGCACGTAACACGCAGGCCGAGCTGATTACAGTAACCCAAAGCTGAAAGGACCGGCATTTTTTTCTTCTCCCTCGTGTAATACTGGTGTGACACAAGGATGCTGTCTGCTCTTCACGTCGCATCGTCGTTGGAAGCAGGGTACAGGGGCGGGAGCAGAAAGAGGGAGAGGGACGAGGACGACCGGAGATTGGAACAGTTTGCGCCATTCATTACACATACATCTTCTGCAGGATCGTCTGATAATATGAAGAACGGGTTTCAAACAATTGTTGCCAAGCAAGGAAATTTGGAAGTGCAGACAATGAAACGATACGATCTTCTCGTCGCTTTGTTTCACGTCTACTCCACTCTTCAGATTCTTTCAGCTGCGTATCCATCTGTTCTTGATTATGATGTCTGCCTTGTCGAAAGAGACGAGCCAACGTTGTACGTACATCACATGGAAAGCGGGCAAAAAAGCAGATTGTGTACCAAGTTTTGTCCGCGACTACGACATGGACAAATTGTACCCGCGGAAGACGACAAGTGGGAAAAGATGAACGTAGATGCACTGGAGGAAGAGAACGAAGAGAACCAATTATTGTCCCTGTTGAAAAAGTATGTTCGGAAGTTGGACGAAGCGTATCTCGACCAAGACCTGAATGACAATTATCGATCAGGTCTGCTCCAGGCCGATACCGTGGAAGGTGCTCTTGGAGTGTTGCAAAGAGCGTTGACAGAACCAGCGTTCTTGGAAGCGGTGCAAGCCACGTCAATCATGAGCGGAATGTTAAGAGTTGTGCGTCATCGGGCTACTGTCGAAGTTGATCACTCTTTACGTCCCTCTACAAAAAAGCCATCTTCTTGGCTTCCAAAATGGTTGCAGTCCTGATCTCCGAATGTTTTTCATCGCGCGCAAGACGCAAGATAGATCTTCCCGAAGAGCCGCGACGCAAAATGGAAAAAAGGCTGCGAACGTGCCACGCCGCCAAGACTCAAAAAAAACGATTGAACACAGCACACCGTCGCGTCGCGATGGTCGCGTGTGGCGCCAAACGAGCGCGGCGCCGGTGTCACTCCACGAACGCTCCGCGAACGCGAGTCGTTCAGCGGCGTCGCGACGAAATCTCGGAGCAGCCTTAGGGAGAGCAAGGGAGAGTTGAAATCGCGAAATCGCGAAATCGCGAAATGGCGTCGGTCGTTTCAGAGTCGGACATTGCCATTTTTCAGGCCCTGTCCAACCCGGCCGTCACGTTCCCCGTCACGGGCCCCGTCCCCAGCAGGTCGTCCCCCTCGCGATTCCAGGAGGAAGAGCGGGCGGGCTCGTCGGATCGGGGGTCGGACAACGACGGAGCCGCCTCGGTGCGTCGCGACGATTTCGACGACAACGGCTCTGCGGACGGGTACGATGCAATTCAGGAACTGTACGACGGCGACCGGCGTGACGGCGCGTCGTCGCCGTCACCCGCGCGAAGCGCCGGCTCCGCCAACTCGCCGTTCAGGCAGGCCGTCGAGGCGGTCGTCGACAGCCGTGCAGGCAGCGTAGCCTCCTCGCGACGGTCGACGCCTCGCAACGGAGCGCGCTACGCGACGCGCAACGAGACGCCGCCGCGCGTGCACTCCGAGCGGGGCAGTGGCAACATCTTCGGAAGCATCAACCAGCGCTCAGGGGGAGGAGCGTCCGCGTTCTCCGGAGGGGGTGCCCACTCGTACAGCGCGGACGACATGATAAGCAAGCAGCAGGCTCTGCTCGAGATAGAACGGCTCCGCACCCAAGGCGCGACGATAACGCGCAGCTACACGATACACGACCGGTTGGAAGACATCGAGTTCGAGGTTCGCAGGCACCAGATGCACATGGAAGAGCAGGTCACGCTGACGATGATGAAGGACATGCTCAAGATCGCCTTCGGCGGCATCGAGATGGCCAACAATCGCCTCGGGCCGTGGCTCGACCTCGACGGGTGGTCCGCGAGCATGACCGCCGACCTCTCGAAGTACGACTCCGCGCTCAGCAGGATCTACAGGAAACACGCTCGCAAATCGTCGATGAGCCCCGAGTCGGAGCTGGCGCTCGGTGTCCTTTCGTCGCTCGGCGTTCATCACTGCCGCAAAAAGTTTTCCAAGAACCTCGCGTCTGAGATGGGCTTCGACAGCCGACGCACGATGCCGAAGCCGGCGGCCCATCGGCAGTTCGCCAGCAGCATGTCCGTGCAGGAAGAGGACGACGAGGAGGGCCTTCCGCCGCCGTGACCGCACGCGGCGCGTGCACGCCCCACGCCCCACGCCTCACGCCCACCGCCGTTCCCTTTTTTCTCCTTCACTTTTGACACTGTACAGTAGAGGAAGAGGGAGAGCTCCACTACAGCTGTAAATGGAGGTGTGGGCGAATGTGTGCTCCTTCCACTCGATGTAACCCCCGTCGGTTGGTACTACTGTGGGTTGATTGATTCATTCATATCCCCACTCCTAGCACGGAGCACAGGACCCGGCACGAGCGGACTCTAGATAGGATCACAGCGTCTGTTTTTTTTGTTTGTTTTTTGTTATCGTCTCAGCCCCTCAATGGAACGGAAACTGCGCAGGGTGTCCCCTTACGTAGTCGCACGACGTAAACTGCAGCACTCCTCCGCTCGTCGACGGTGACATGGGACAAACCGATGAAGAATCGCGGCTCACCGCCCGAGGGTAGGCACCGTTATTCGGACACGCTTCCACACGTGTGCCGTCGACGGACGCGAAGGCGTCGAGTGTGAGGCCGAAGCTCTCGGCACCTTTGCTCAGAAACCGCACCGCATCGGAGTACGCGCTCGGGGCTTGACAATCTTGCATCCCTGTCAGCTCAAAGTCTCGCGTCGCTCCGCCGCCGGACTCCAACGAATCCAGCGCTGCCGGCCAGTTCGTATCTCCGGGGACTGTTGTCTGTTTCATTGCCCAGACGCGCATCTCCGCCGGGCAGTCAACCCTGGCGGAAGCCCTGAACGGACGCTTCTTATCGGTGAGTCGCCTGAGCATCCACGCGGTGTTCCCACACGCCTCCAGCATCACATTTCGGCGCGCGATCAAGCACTCGTCGAGGTTGCGCGGGGGTGCTATTGTGTTGAACGTGATGTTGTGTTGCTTCCAACTCGCCGGGTCCGGCTGGTACGTCGTCGCCCACTCCAGTTCGGCGCCGTCCACAGACGCCTTCCCTCCGTAGTAATCCTGACATCCAAACGGGAACTTGCCGCTGCCTCCGTGGCACACGAAAAGGTCCATCTGACCGACGTCCACGTCCGTGCCCGTGTTTACGCTCATCACGAGGATGAGGCTGTGACTGTCTACCTGCACCAGCCGGCAGGTCCCTGTCGCGTCGCGCCCGTCCTCGTTCACGGTCCCGACCGCGAAGTACACATTTTGCAACGCGTTCACGAACGAGGTGTTGACGTCGGACTGCACGCGACGTAGAAACTGTCGGGCGTAAAACGCACTCATGGCGCTGCCCATCATGAGGTGACCGCTCGCGAAGGGTTTTTGCCACGCGAGTTGCTCGTCCGCACGCGGCCAGGTCGACATCTGCCGCGAACGGTTCAGCGCGAACGCGTTGGCCTGAGTATGGTTGAGAGCGGACGTGCCATCCTTGAACGGAAAAGGGCGGCACATTCTGCCATTCGGAATGGGGCGACCCGACCAATAGACGGGGCTCGGGAAGCACTTTGCGTCGATCGCATCGTTCTCGTATGGCTGCACGCCAGACGCGTTCACCGACGGCATGTCCGGCGGCAACGGAGGCGGAGAGGGCGCGGGGGGTGGGTCCGGAGGGGACGGTGGGGAGCGGATCGGATCCCAGAGGTTGCGACGGATCGTGTCACAGGTGATGGCACAGTCCGATGAGTACGGCGGGTTGGGGAAGCACGACGGACGGCGCGCGAACGGATATTTCCACCCTCCTTTCGAGCCGTTCTGCTCGCCGGGAAGGGTGTCGAGTGGGCTCTGGCCGCACTCCAAGCTGGTGGGGCAGAGGCGGCCGATGCCGTTCATGCCGCAGTTCATCTGCCGGCCGCGGTTGTCCTGCAAGCACCCGCCTTGGTTCAGGCTGCCGTCCGGGAAGGAGTGTCGTCGCATCTCCAATCCGTAGAGCCCCGACATCCAGTAGGCTGAGCCCGTCAGACCTTCCACGCTCTTGACGTTCACGCTCTTCAGTATGCTGACGTCCTGCGCGTTCGCGTTCAGGAAGCAGCCCGTGGTGCACTCCTCGGGTGAGTCGCACTCCCCCAGCGGCACGACGACGCGCACCTGCGCCCCGTGGGGGGTGGGCCTGCCCTGCGACCACGTCAGGCTGGCCGCCCCGGCGTCGTACTGAACGACCTGGCTGACGTAGACGCTGGCGCTCAGGACGGCGTGGAACGCCGCCGAGGACTTCACGACATGTCTGAACGCGAATTTGCGCGTCAGCTTCGCGCTTGCGTGCGGCGGGTTCGCCGTCAGCTGGTGCGTGCACCAGCCCGCGGCGGGGCTGGTGGGTTCGAGGAAGGAGTAGACGTCGATGCTGACGTTCGCCCCCTCTCCGTCTCCGTGTCTCAGCGCGTCGCAGAGCTTGTCGGCGTCTCCTTCCTGCCGCAACACCAGGACCGCCGTCGCGTTCATCGTGTACTGCTCGTCCTGGTTGACGCGGTCCTTGTACCCGCAGTTGAACGTGACACCCATCGCGAACGTGTTCCGTCCAGTGTAGACGTTCCCGACGTTGGCGGCGCTCAGGTTGGTGAAGTAGAGGTACGCCTCGGGGGCTTTCCAGGACTTGTAGCCGGGCGCCTTGTTGAAATCATACCGCTTCGGTGCGGTCAGGGCCGCGACGCCGCACGCCGTAATGCAGCGGAGCAGGCAGTCCTTCACTCGCGTTGCGACGTGCTCGTTCACGCTCCTCGACGACGCGCCGCTCGTCTGCATCTGTGCCGTTGCCCTATCGGCGGTGCTGTTCGCGCGGCACGAGCGTTCGCAGTCGGGGTACGTGCCTCCGTAGCAGCCAGCTCCCACGCCTGTGTACTCGTACTTGTACACGGAGGCGAAGCTGTTGTCGATCATGGTCCCGTCCATCAGCACGGATCTCCCGGGCCACGCCCGCGTCGAGACCACTTGCGCGTTCGGCTCGTACAACCGCCCTGTGGATGGATCGAACGCCGAGGGGATGTAGGCGACCCCGTCCGTCTCAAGCGCCACCGGGTAGCACCACTCGAAGTTTAGGAATTGATCCACGTCCGACATGCGCAAGTACTCCCAGAAGAAGCGTTTCGCATCCTCGCCGCCATCCGACGGCAGCATATCTTGCAGAGACTGCGACTTTTGCAAGGTTGCGATACGCTCATACATTCTGCCACCGTAGCTGCTTACGTCCGCCCTCCACTGGACCTGGAGCATCGTGAAGTTGAGCGAGAGCGTCTCGTGGAAGAGCGTGCGTTCAAAGAAATCGCAAATGCTGTTGCCGCCCCCCTCCAAGTTTTGCAGAAGGGCCAGCATTCCGGAGCGGACGGGCATGCCATTTTGAAACGAGCACTTCTCTTCGAACGTGTAGCAGTTGTGTATGCCCGTGTAGAGCTGAGTGTATTGTTTGGAATTTGCAACGCACTGCCTGCAACGGTCCTTTCCGGACCCGGTGCCACCGTTTCCGTCCTCGTAATACGTGCAGTAGTCGTAATTTTTGTTTGTCGCGGCGGTCCTGTACCAGTCTCGAAACAGCGTGTAGGCCGCGCGGTCCATCCTCGACGACACGGGGGGGGGGTTCGCGAGCTTCTGCATGGCCACGCACAGTCCGTGCGCGGGCAAATCCGCGCCGATGCCAGAGGCCCACTTTCTGGGGAACGGGGACTCGTACCACTGGATGTCCAGACGACCTGCGGTGTAGTTGTTGTCGTTCTCTCTCAGGATGTCGCAGTACGCCTCGCTCACCTCCGCTGGCGGTATCGGCGTCCACGCATCCAGGTTGGGGCAGAAGTAGTTGATGTTGTACTTTTTGCGAGTCCCGGTGTGACCACCGCCGTTGAGCGGAGCGGTCGGTATTTGTGGGTTTTGGCGGACTTGATGTTTGGTCGGCCTGCCGCCGTGCGGGCACTGGACCACGCTGGCGCGGATGTAGTTTCGCGCGTCTTGTTCGTCGGGGTTGTACTCTCTTCCGGGCCATTCAAACTTCGCGTAGCAGTCTGAGTACTCCTCTCCGCACGAGCAGAGGTTTACGAACCGCTCCCAGTCCGTGTCGCCGGCGGTCGCGATGTCGTTCCGCGACCGAATGCGAGAAGGGCGCAGCAGCGGGTCGTCGCACATGGCGCTCGCTCCGCGCGACGGCATCATCGGTGGCAAGAGCGGGGATGGGCTGGGGGGGAGACTGGTTGTGGGGGGCGAGGATGAGGACGGCGTCGGCGGCGCCTCGATCGCGTCCGTCGGCGGCGCCTCGACCGCACCCGTCGGCGTCGCCACATTCGCCACGGGGTCGGTCGGACGCGCGCTGTCGCCTTCGAAGAGGGGAGCACGACTCACGCTGGCACCGTAGTCGTCCAGCGAATAGTGATCGCGGCGCAAGCTCCCGCCCGAGAAGAGGCTGCACGGTATGCTGCAAGCGGTGGTTTTGGCGAAGTCTTGCACCGACGACGCACGCGCGAGCCAGCGACGCTGCAGCGCGTGCGTGTGCACGGCGGAGAGGTCCGGAAACTTCCAGAAGGGGCAAGTGTCGTACTCCGGCATGGCGTTCCCGACGTCCTTGCACACGGCGTCGAGCACCTTCATCCGGTAGGGGACGGGTTCCGCGCAACCCTTGAGGTGCTCCCACTGCCCCGTCGTCTTGTTGATGTACATCCCCACCTGCGGCCAGCCCCCCCTGCACTGGTTTCCGTAGCCGAGCCAGGGGGGGGGCGACGGGCCCGACTCGTGAGTCGACGGCGCGGTCTTCACCCCGGCCACGTCCGCCCCCGCGAATGCGTACTCCGCGTCGCCGTCCTGCCGCTCGAGGCTCTGCACCTTGAGCCAGCACATGTTGAAGCGGGGGTCGCTGCACATCCTGAGCAGCAGCGTTGGGCACTCGTACGTGAAGAGGTCCGCCATGTAGTTCCACGTCTGCTGCGATCCTTCGAGTTTCGTGCGCTCGCAGCACACCCGCGGGTACGACCCTCCCCCCGCCGCGGCCGCGCGCGCTCCCGACGCGACCGCGACGCTCGGTTCCGCCTTGCACGACGTCAACGGGTGGTCGCACAGCAGGAGGCAGGCTACGGCGCGCTGCCAGGGCTGATCGGGGCTCGACGCGTCGACGCAGGACCCCATGTCCTCCTTGCAAATGGCGGTGAGGTTGGCCGCGTCGTCGACGGACAGCGTGCGGTACAGACCGGACAGGGCGGGCAGTCGGCGCGTCGCGTTCCGGTATCGCTCGAGGAGGGCCTGCTTCTGAAACGTCGCGTTCACAGCATCGCCGGAGCACTGCGAGAGTGGTGTGTCGTAGAAGCCCGGGTCGAAGAAGGGTGCCTGCGATGCCGTGCCCGCCACCTGCGGGAACGGAAGAAACTCGACGCTCGCGGGCGCCGCCCCCCCGTCGGCCTCGTCACTGTTTGATCCACTCGCGAGGACCAGCGAGCCGTAGTAAATCCACCTGTGCTGGTCGTTCGAATCTTCGGCGAGGGCGTCGATCGGGTCGTTCGCGAACTGGTTGATGGAAGGTCGGCGGTGTGTCGCGTCGCGCCGCATGCTGGAGGGGTTGGGGTGGAGGCTGGAGGTGTTGACGTTCGCGTAGTCTTCCGAAAGCAGCGGCGTTATGATCCGATCGCACGCCATCTTGCTGAAGTCGGACGTCGCGAAACGCTGCACGAGGGTGTCCGTCGGCTGCGAGGGCGGCGCTGGAGGTGCCGCTGGCGCACCTGCGTGTGGTAGACCGGTCGGAGGCACCCCCCAGGTGCAACGCCCACTGGCATTGCCGATGCAGGACGTTTGGCTCGTCCAACGCGCACAGAAGTCGTCCACGCACTCGCCTTGTATGACTTTGCAAGTCGGTGCCCCCCCCGCCCCCCCCGACACCCCGCAGACTGCGCTTGAAATCCCGACGCAAGGGTCGCGGGCACTCGGATAGCAGCTTTCGATGTCATCGTCCGCACACGCCACGAAGTGGTGAACAGGTTCGTAGGAGTAGCTCTGGTCGTACTCACTTGGGATGGGCTTCTGCTTGATGACCCCGTGGATCGTGTCGCAGAAGAACGTCCTCGAGTAACTGATGGCGTTGTATGCCTGCTGCGCCGTGCGCGCGCCGAACTCGCACACGTCGAGATCGCGCCGGAAGCCGATCAGCGTTCCTCCCGACGCGGCGTCGTGGAACGGAGACGCGTCGTACCCCGACGGTATGGTCGTCCTAGGGGGGCACGAGTCGAACGCGAACTGCTTGTCTCCGGGGGTGGTTGACTCGTAGCCGTACAAGAAGGTGACGCCCTTGCACGTCGCGTTAAGTGCTTTCTCGGGCGTGTTGTGCGTATCGTCGGTAACATTGACGATCTTTACGTCCCAATGCGGCGCGAAAAGCCAGTCACCGCTGCAGTCCGCGCCGCAGAGCGTCTCCAGGGTCGTCGCAAGGGTCTTCGCCGCTTCGTTGTATGCATTGGAGACCTGTCCGCTGGTGACGGAAGTGAACGTCTTTGAAGTGACGACCGAACGGAGATGCGGGTTTTGGGAGGGGGTCGTCGTGATGTCTTGCAGAGAAACGCAGCCCTGTTGACCTGACCCGGACACGGACGGTGCGGCGGAGGTGAGCATGTTGCTGCGCCGCGACGCAGCCGTTCGCGACGAGGTGTCACACCCTGAAATCGTGGCAGAGGTGCATTCGTGCATATTTACGTAGCAGGTGAAGCCCTTTGTACAGTCAGGGTTACGGGATACATTGAAATTGAACGAGAGTTGGGGGTGCGTGATTTTCGTATAATAAGTTTTCGTATAATAAGTCGATGTGACGGACAGAACGATGTACGACATATTCTCGACTGCGATAGCGCCGCCCGAAGATTCAAAGTTGACGGCGACCCTTTGCCGAAAGGGTGCTTCACTCAGGACGTAGGTTTGAGGCAGGCACTCTTCCTGGCCGTCGTATCCTGTCTTGCAAGAGGTGCAATTCACGATGTTGGCGCCAAGATGTGGGTCGCCGTCTAGTCTGACGGTTATTTTGCCAGGGATATAGCTGCCGCCGGTGTAGCAACTCGCACACAGCAGTATGTGCACCGCGCCGTCGCCGGGAGCATGGTCGGGTTGCGAAGGGTTGTAGACGGGGGCAAACCGCGCAGTCGTTCCACACGCGGCGCTGCAGAGTGTTTTGTACGTTTCGGATCGCGACGGAGGAGGGGGCTGCGGCGAGGGCAGAGGCGGCGCGGGCGGTGCGGGGGGCAGATGCGATGCCGGAGGCGGTGTGGAGGGCGGTGTGGAGGGCGGTGTGGAGGGCGGTGTGGAGGGCGGTGTGGAGGGCGGTGTGGAGGGCGGTCTAGAGGGCGGTGTGGAGCGCGGTCCAGAGGGCGGAGAGGAGGGCGGAGAGGAGGGCGGAGAGGAGGGCGGAGAGGAGGGCGGAGAGGGGGGCGGAGAGGGGGGCGGAGGGGGGGGCGGAGGGGGGGGCGGGGGGGGGGGCGGGGGGGGCG
>Ga0129327_10001827_pt1 | contig 12508 bp, 9 predicted proteins | sample CPBDNA_6_FD_111799 | JGI IMG/M metagenome (GOLD analysis project Ga0129327, IMG submission 111799) | Freshwater to marine salinity gradient microbial communities from Chesapeake Bay, USA - CPBay_Spr_31_0.8_DNA | ecosystem: Environmental > Aquatic > Marine > Coastal | place: USA: Chesapeake Bay... | reverse complement strand
TTGTCGCTGTGGAAATTGCTCCACAACACCAGCTGCGTGCGCAGCATTTTTGGTGGGTTGCCACAAGGATCAGATCGATGATCTCTATGTAGTTTTGAGCAATATTTCTGTTGTCCTACTACTCTACACGAGTGAGGTGCATGCAACTGCGCAAGGTTGTGTTGGGGGCTCACCGTTGTCAAAAACAGCCAAAGCCAAAGCTGCCAAAGCTTGGACTCCAAGAAAGGACTGAGATGAGGCGACATTTGCAGGTGTGATGACATTTGACCCCCCCCCCCCCCCCCCCCCCCCCCCCCGCCCCCCCCCCCCCCCCCCGTCTCACCACGGCAAGCAGTCGGGCACTCTCACGTGCACGCTCGCGAAGAACAGGAAACCGTACAGCACATTCTCGTACAGCATCTGCTGCGTCTTGTAGCACGCGTCCACGACTGTGTTAGATTCAAATACAGCCCCGTCTAGTGCGTTGAAGGACCATATCACCAACGCACACGCCGCTCGGGACGCGTTGCTTTTTAAGAGGAGCATTAGGGGCGGCACTCCGAGTAGGACCATAGCCGCTACGAAGACGATCGCGTAGCACAACCACGACGGAAAATCGTAGTTGGACTGGAAGTCGTCGATGGACGAGTGCAAATTCGTGAAGAGCTCTATCATTTCGACCAGCATGAGGGAGAAGGTGGTGCAGACGAGGTACACGTAGATCCACGCCTGGTTCGACGCGACGCCTCCCTCCCGACGGGAAAGGGACGCGAAGAACGCAATGCTTCCGACTGAAGAAAGGACCGTCGGCACGCGCCTGCCCACCGTGTTCGTCGCGGGCAAGTGGAGGTCGACTTGTAGAACGCTCATGTAGCCTGTCAGAAGACACGCCGTCAACGCGTCGCGACGCGATATTTTCATCGTCCGAGGCATCCCTAGCAGTGTGCTGCGGTGTGGCTCCTAGGGTACATCGCCTGGTGTTGCCGCATGTTTTCTTAAAGCGCGTCGCCTGTTGCGAAAGGCCTCGCCCCACGCCCTCCTGCACGTGCTGTTGTCCAATGAAGTGAGGACCGTATCTGCCACCCGACGCGTCCCGGGAGGACAGAGGGGGGGGGGAGATTTGTTGAAGGGCTTTCCTTCGATCCGTTCGTGTGAAACGTTCCGTGCGCAAGACGCCTGCGACACGACTACAGTATTTTTTTAGCAACGATGGACACGCGACGATGGAAACGTGAGGCGTTGGTCGGCGAGCGGCACGAGCGGGAGATCCCGAACGGCGTGGCGAAGGGGGCACAGCCTGCGGCCGATGGGTGGTCGACCGATCTGAGATTTCGAGTTGGCGGTCGGTTGTCGGCGGAGGGTGGCCCAAGGCTCCTCGGAGACCTCGCGCGTCGCGTTCCGTTCGAAATATTTGAAGACTCGACGCCCACAACCGATCCGTGCCCAGTGAATACGCCCTTCCAGCCAAAGGACGTGCAGGACGACGCGGTGCGGCAGTGTTACGTTGTAGACGTCGCCTTCCGTCTTGGACACGTCCGTCTCCGTATGGAACGACACGGCGCCTTCGCGCAATCGCGCGACGCGCGCGGGGCGACCGATGACGGAGGTAACGGCGAACGAGCGCCGGCCGTGGAAGTCATCGGTCCTCATGACATCAACCTCGCAGACTTCTTCTATGTGGACGCGCGGCGTCGCGCGTCGTGTTTGCTGGACCTAGTTTCCGGAAACTACGTGCACGCGACGCGGTTACCGATCGTTTACCGGGACGCTTCAGACCACTGAGACTACAGCTCCACACGCGCGTTGACCGCGCAGAGCCAGAGTTGGGCATCGCCAGACTTCGTACGAAACCCACCAGTGTCCTCGCCCCAGTGTTCCTCGCCCTGAGGTCCTCTCCCACGTGTCTCTCCCCATCCCCACCTTCCCGTCACCCGCGTGCGCGATTTGTAAAATCTGCCAGCTCGCGGGCGGGCGCCTACGGTGCGTCCGCGTGGCCGTCGAACGTGGGGTTGAGAGTGCAGCAACTCTTGCCCTCGTCCTTGCAACGGTACTCATTATCTCCAATCGGAAGCGTCGTAACGCACGACAAATGACAGCTCCGACCGCAGTCTTCGCATATCACCCATTCCACCGCCTCCTCTTGGGTCTCGTCGAAGTGGAGGAGCGTCTTGCAGTGACAACCCCACTCCAGGGGGCGACAAGTGAGGCACACGCTGCTCCCGTCCTGTTCCGTGCGAAACTCTGCGCATTGCGCGTGGTATATCCGGCTGCACACCTTGCAGAGGCGCAGCTCCGACGACGCATCGCTGCACTTGTCCCAGATGACGCACCCGTCCGCGTCCAGCGCTTGGTCGTCCGTGTTCCACTGGTACTCGCAGGTCGCGTTGCCGCAGAAACAGTCGACGGAGGACACGAGAGGGAGGTCGCTCATGTATTTGCACGAGCGGTTGCAGAGGTCGAGTACCGGGCGCATCAGCTTTGACCGTGTCACGTAGAAGAGGACCGTGCCTGCGATCGCCTGGGCAGCTTGGATCGGCAAGTTGTTGTTCGTCGCATTCGCATAGTCATCGAACCCGCTGAAGCGGGCGTGCATCGTGTTCGGTAGGACGTTCCCCTTGTCGTCACGCGCTTCGCGCAACTCCTCGAGGAAGAAGTTTGTGGAAGGGTCTCCCGACACGCGCGTTTTGCCTCGCGCCTGATAGGTGTTGAAGAGGGTGCTGCGCGTGAAGCTGTCGACGTGAACGTGTGGTATGTCGTCGAAATCCCTTCGCGTGTGCACCCCCAAGGGGAAGGGGATGTTGTTGTACGCATCGCACGTGAGAATTGCGTTGCACGCGTCCCCGGGATCCTTCTCTTCCCCGACGACGTCGCTTTCCGAACGTGTCGCGGTGACCATCTCCTTCACGGGCACGTGAAAGTCTTCGCTGCTGGGCTCGTCGTCGTCCGAACTGTTGTCCGCCAACTGCGAGTCCGGCGTCGTGACGGTCCATTCTGGAGGCGCGCGCACGACGTCGCCCTTGTCGTCGCTCACGTCGGTCCCCTTGTCCTCCGCGTCGTCTTCATCGTAACGCCCACCGCGCGTGGGGTGGTGTTCTGCGTCGGTGTCGGGCTCGTCACGCGCGCGCTTGCACATCTGCTCCTCGGGCCGCCTCACCTGCTCCCCGTCGACGCTCCGCGTGTCCTTGGTGGGGACGTGGCACGCCGTGTGTAATCGGTGTGAACGCGTCGCGCGGATGCCCTGACACGACGGCCGCGGCCTCCGCTGGGTGGGAGGCCGTGCGACGTTGGTTCGATGAACAGACGCGCGCCGAGATACAAATCAGAACCCTCGCCCTCTGCGAATATCGGCGGGGCAATGACCGACGGTGCGCTTTCCGTGCGCACCACCGTGGTGGCGGCCTTGCCGTGATGGCGATCAACGAGCATACGACCGTTGTGAGGAGACGAGGCGAACAAATCCGCCTCCGGCGATTGCCTGACATGCCTCGTTGCAAGACGACCAGACCAACGCGCGCGCCCTCGTACGCGCGTTCACCTGTCAAGGGTTCCCATACGCAGGATGCTGCTCACGGCGGCGGCAAGGCCGCTCCTCGCCCGTCCGCGATGCGCGTTCGCGTTCTCAACGCTGTCGCAAGCCAACGAGCACGCACTGTCGTCTGCAAGGCAAAGAAAACGCGCTCGACGGCGACGCGGGCATTGTCGGCCGAGGAGCGTGCGTACGCCCCTCTGAAGACCATTCGCGAACAGCAGCGATCGACGCAATTGCTGCTCAAGTACGCCCCGATTGTGCGCATCGTCGCACAACTCCTCGACGCCTGCAAACCTGGTGAGGGGTACCGCATCAACAAGTCCGGCAGGATGGCCCTCTGTGAGGCAGCGCAGGATTTCATCGTCCAGCTGTTCCAGCTGGTCAATCGCCTCGCCATCCACGCTGGTCGTGTGACCGTCATGATGAAGGACATGGAATGCTTGTACGATCTTGAGAAGACGAAGCACGGCTACCACGCAGACGCTCCGGTCGGAGGGTACGCTGCCGACATGTTACGTTGCGGTGCCGAAAAGATCGTCGGCTACTGTCCAGACTCGGTGGCATCATGACTCCTCGAACGTCGCCACGCGCGACTAGATCGCTGATGCGCAACGCGTCTTCTGGTTCGCATGCGACGTGTGTCGGATGTTCTGTTCTCCGTCCCGACAGGATGGCCACGCGGCGGGCGGGCCGCTGGGTGACGTGAAACGAAGCCTGCCTGCCATGTGGGTGTGGGGCGATTACTGTAGCTAGAGCTGCAACTGCTCGTGCAGGGACGCCCCGCCTCGATCGCACGCTCGCATTTTACGTTTCACTCCTTCCATACATACAGTAATGCACTCAATGTCTAAAACATACGACACCTCGTCCACCCACGCGGTGGCGGGGGCCCGTACCCGACCCGTCGGACGCGCCGCCGCAAGTCCAATGTCTCCGCCTCGTGCCACAGCCCCACCACTCTCACCCCACTCTCACAATGGTTCGTACGGACGCGTGGGATCAAGCAGAGCTAAACGCGTCGTGAAGCGGGCGCCTTCACCGGCTTTGCGGTCCTCGTCGCAGCGAGCTTTTGCTTGCGCGCGATTGTGAAGCGTTGTTTCCTCGCTCGTGCCATCAGGAGGATCTTGTTCTGCAGCAGCGTCGACAAGCCTTCCACTTCAACGACGGACTCCTCCGCAACCTCCTGCAGCAGCGTTCGCCGCACTTCCTTGTACTGCTCCACGTCTTCTGGACGCCTCGATTTCGCCAGTCGCCTCACGAAGAGCGCGACCGTCTCCGTCTCCTCGTGCGTCAGCAGTCGGTTCTTCAGGGCTTCTTCCTGCGTCGCGAATATCTTGGTCCGCGTCGCGGATGAGGTTTCGATGACGTCGATGCAGATCCTCTTCCTCTGATACATATGGACCACGCGCGCCCCCAGAGTGGAAAGCATGTTGCAAACCCCGTTCTCGTTCACGAGCAGAGAGCGCGCCACCCGCCTGAGGGGTTCTCCCGCGTTCATGTCGTCAGCCACGGCGGTGAGGCTCTTGCCCCCGTCGCAAAACGCGACGTGCAGTCGCCGCAGCGCGTCCGGCGACCCGAGCAGCGCCTCCTCCACCCCGAAGTGTCGGAACGTCATGTCGCGCGCAAAGAAGCGGACGTACTCGTCGACGAGGCGACCGATCGACTCGAACCCCGCGTCCTCGACGGGCGGTTCCCAAGCCGTTTTCTGACTCCACTCGTGGCACTGCAGCCAGTGCACAAAGGTGGCAAGGGTGGGCGGTCTGCCCAAACGGGAGAGGTCGGTGTGCAAGGCGACGATGCCGAGCGTTGTTGGGTTCACCACGTGGTGGTGCAGGGGCAGCGAGGCGACCCAGTCCACGACCTCAGGAGCCGACGCGAACCACCTGCAGAATTTGAGGCGGTGTTCGAGGAGTACGCGCATCGCAATGCGCCTGATCTCCGGATCCACGTCGCGGGACGCTTCGCACGCTTGCATCCGACAAAGGTGCTGGGCGTCCGTGAACGCATTCGACATGAAGCGTTGCATATCAGAGGTGAGGTCGTCGACAGACTTCGAGAAGGATTTCAAGAATTCTACCTCGTTGTCGTACATCGTGATGACGAGTTTTCGCGTCGCGCTCCTCAGGGCTGCGGTGGGGACTCTTTTGTGACCACACGCCGTAGCGCACAGGTAGGTGACGTCGGTTGCGATGCGGGTGATCGACGCGTACTCCCTGTTGGCCACTAGCTCCTCGATATCATCGGCTGCGTTCGACGTGTACCTGCTGTGCTTCAAAAGGGAGAGGATTTCACGAATACCCTGGTTCCAGCAGGTCAGCGACGACGTGGTCGAGGGGCGGCTTTCGATCACGCCGTGCTCCGACACGTCCTTGTAACCGCTGTCGGCCGTCTCCAGGTCGTAGGTGTAGTACACATCGGCGCGGGCGCCGGCGGCAGGGCGCGGCGTCCCCGTGTGCATGTCGCGGCTGGCTCACGTCACGTGTGCGCAGAGCGTGGGTTCGCAGGGGAGCGTGGTTGCGATGTCTGTGAAGTGCGTGTGAAAGACACCGACCAACCGACAGGGGAGGGGTGGGGGTGGTCGGACCAGATGGAGCGGAGATGCTCTGCGGTGTAACGGACCGGAAGCGGGGGGCGCCCGCGACGACAACATGAAGGGGGGGTGAGAACAGAGGGAGCTGGTAGCGCCGCACAATGAGAGGGCGAGGGTTCGCATTCGCGGGGTCCTGGCGTCGTCGTCCTCGCCGGCCAGAGAGGCGACGGGGTGGGCGTGTCGCGACGGCGGTTCAGAGGGCCACGTTCTGTCATTTCACAGAGATCCCCGCGTCCCACGTGAACCCCACGCGCCATGCTCACTTCGACCCCCGCCGTGTACGCGGAGGCTCGCTTCAGCCTCCTCGACCCGAACTCGCGCGCGCAGGACCGCGTCGCGGTCTCGCTCGCGGAAAAGGCTGACGCTCTGAAGCCCATCGTCTCCGACGCCTGCGTGAAAGCCCTCCAGCGGATGCACCACCTTCGCCCGGTCTCCGTCGACACACGCGATATGACGACGATGTACGCGGTGGCGGTCGCGCTCCATTGGGAGCAACCCCCGTTTCTTCTCACATCGCAAGAGTCGTGCAACGACGTCGCAACAGTGCACGTCCAACGCATGGCGAACACTGATACAATGACCATCATATGCCAAGCATTCGATCGGGGAGCGGGGTGGTGGGACTGTGGCCATGTGCCGCGCGCGCGTGAGCTGCTCTTGCGAGGCGTGTGCCTCCCGGCGTGGGCGGATGAATACGCGAGGACAGGCAGTGTCGTGTTCGAGGACGACTTGATTGGAGAGTCCACAACGATTCACGGCGTCCGTGTGTTCTGTGCCGAACCGCAACGTGCAATCGCTCCGACGTGGTCCAAGCAAATCTTCATTGAGGTGCTCGATGTTGTCGACGATGAGAAGCAGCGGATGACCGACGCCGACTACAAATTCTTGTGCGATCAGATCAGCGCATTGAAGAAGCTGTCGGAGGCAAACACGCCCGTTCCGGCGCGCCGACTCAAGCGCTTCACGTGCGACATGGAGTTCATCCTTCACGAGCCGACCCCGAAAGATGAGCTCAAGAGCGTGCACATCACCACTCGAACGGTGCGCATGGAACTAATTTGCCGACCAGCTCCGAGAAGGCTCTCAACGACCGAGCCTCAGTGTCTCCTCATGGAGGGCATGTATCACGATCACTGGCTCCGCACGTACGAGGAGGACAAGGTCCTCAGGTTTAAGAAAGAGAGCGTTCTAGGGACAGCCGTGACGGTGGTGTGGGTGCAGGACGTCCCACCTTTTACCTTTTAAATCCTAAACAGCGCGCGGTGTCACCACACACGAGACCTGTACGCGTGAAGGAATTAGGAATTATGTACTGTGCACAGTGTAGTGCGGATCACTTCTTAATCTACTTCTACTTCCACGTGTGGGACGCAGAGAGGGTCCCCTAGGGCGCGAATCTCAGACACCTTCGAGCAGCTCGCATCTTCGCCGCGCCTCTGCCACGAGCAGTGCCACCGAGCCAAGATCTTTACCACTCTTGAACGCTTGCAACTATGCGGTTTCTCCATGTTCGTTTCGTATTTCTAAGTCGGACCCCGCGTCGATCAGTGCGGTAACGCAGAGATCGCAACCACCTTTGAGAGCTTTATGCAATGCGGTGTTTCCCAATCCGTCTTGTTTGTTCAAATCGGCCCCCGCGTTGATCAGTGCGATGAGGCACTCATGGTACCGCATACCTGGATCTTTGTCTGGACGCACAGGCAAAGCACGAGAACGAACTGAACCAGCCATCTCGTCAGCTGCAAGCAGCAAGGCGGTATCGGAATTGTGATTTACCTTGTTTGGGTCGGCTCTCGCCGCGAGCAGTGCGTTGACACACTGATCGTTACCAATTGCCGCGGCTAGCATCAGTGGGGTATCATCATCGTAATCCTCGAGAAAATTCGGGTCAGATCCCGCCTCGAGCAGGGCGTTAAGGCAGGAAACATGACCGTGTAGGGCAGCGTGCATCAGCGCGGTCTTGCCATCGTCATCTACCATGTGTGGGTCGGATCTTGCCTCGAGCAGTGCGCAGGTGCACAGATACTGACCAAAGCGGGCAGCACTCATCAAGGCGGTACTTCCATCGGGACTTGCCGTGTTCGGGCTGGACCCCGCCACGAGCAGTGCTCCGACGCAGAGGACGTGACCACATTTGGAAGCTATCATGAGCGCCGTATCGCGCTTGCATTGTTGATGACGGCCGAACGGAAAACCGATCTCTCCTCTGCGGTAGAAGAGATCGCCTCTGCAGCAGGAAGCTTCGACATCGGATCCGGCCGTGAGCAGTGCTCGCACGCACAGGAGGTGACCCTCCTTGGCTGCTACCATCAGTAGAGTCACGGTGTTGCGGTACATCGTTCTCGAACTGACCCCCGCCATGAGCAATGCGTTGAGAAGAAGGTCGTGACCGTGCATAGTCGCAGTAAAGGCGTTCTGCTCACGCTGCGCCGTCGTCAGGTCACCAAGAAGCCCCGACGCGCCGGAAGCAGTTTGAATGGTCGCGAAGCGGGCGCAGCAGTGCATCATGTTCCAGCGATCGTAAAGGGAGGGCATGCGACGCATGACTTCCAGCACCAGCTCGTCCGCAAGATAACCAAACTCGTTGTGGACGTGGGGCATGTTGCAATAGATGAATGCGCGTGAATGCGTGTGAACTGGCTGTGTGTATCTGACGAATGCAATGAACGGAGGGGCGCGACGCTCAAAGTCGAGGGAGAGGGATGTCCAATGAGCACGATGCGTCGCAGGCCGAGTCCGGGAAAGGCAACCCTCGCCCCCTCACCCTGCCGCGATGCTTCTCAGGATTCACACTCTTGGATCGACGCGTGTGGACGGTCCAATGGCAACAGCGCGAGGTGTTACCATACGTGTGAACGAATCGTGTACAGTGTACAGTGTAGTGTGGATCAAAATTAACCATACTCGTACTTTCACACGCGGGACGCGGAGACAAGCTGCTACAGCGTTTCAGTCACTGTAATCTACGTCCCTCCGCACTCCGCCCGCCACCCTCCGCCCTCCGCCCTCCGCCCTCCGCCCTCCGCCCTCCGCCTCGCCCTTCCTTCCATCCCCTTCCGCTCGCGGAGACAGCATCTCCCCTTCAGATGGACACGCGCATCGTCTTGGTGTCCTTCGAGACCTTGTGGTAGCTGTTGGCCATCTTGATCGGGAACATGATGTACGCGAGGCAAAGCCCGTCCGCGGTGTACTCGAAGCGAAGGTGGCACCCGTCCTCGGTGCGACGCGCTTTTGCGGTGTTGAACTGCATGTGCCCGATGCTAATCCTTCCGAACGCCGCAAGCTTCTTCTTAAAGGCGTTCTCCTTCAGACGGCCGTGTGAGTCGATGAGGAAACAGTCCATCTTGCCAACGTAGGATGTGGGGGGGTTGTTGACGACGAGTTCTGGCGCTGCTGTCGACCCTTCGATTCTTTTGGGGTAGACGTACCGATGGTACACCTGGTGGTACGTCATCGCGTAGGACTCGTCCTGGAACTTGAAGGCGAGGAGCGGTGCCTTGACTCGGGCCAGGACTACCCTCGCCGTCACGGAAGGCGTTGGGTCGTCGCTGGGCGACGCGCGGATCGTGTGCGCGTGGAGTTTCAAAACGTCGATCCCGGTCACGCACGTCAAGTCGGGCGACACACGGACGACCGTGCCCGTCTGGAAATCTTGCACGTAAAGGGAGCAAGGAGTGGGGTAGAATACCTGCGTGGAACGCGACGACATGCACACGAGGAACGTGCCGACGAGCGACGCGCCCATGCTGTGCACCTTCGCGTTCACGAACTCCGCAACCGACGCGTCCGTCTGCGGCAGGGAGGCCAGCAACTCCTCCGTCGCGAAGGGGACGGTTGGCAACCGCGACGCGTAGAGAAAGGGTCTGGTCAGCAACTTGCCGCTGTCCCCGCACACCGCGTGCAACGGCGAGAGAGGTTTGGAGCTTGTCGTCATCTGTCGCACTTGCGACGACCCGTTCAGGGCAGGCCACGCCGAAGCGCCGCCGGCCATCGCGACCATCGCCTCCGCTACCCCATCGGCTTCCATCGGCAGAGAGTCAGGGTACGATTCGCTCCCGGAGTCGTCGAACTCGTTCAGCCAATCCACGTCGCTTTCGCCATCCGATGCGCAGTCCTTTGTCAAACGCGTGTCGTCGCGGGTGTACGAAAATGCCTCAAAGCTCACAGTCCGGTTCTCCTTTTTCTGGCGCGCGTTTCGGAGCTCCTCACCCTGCGCCCAGTCCTCCTCCTCGTCCTCGTCCTCGTCCCAGTCCTCTTCCTCGTCCTGCCTGTCGTGCCCCCCCCCTTGCGTTCCACTCTCCTCCGCGCGCTCCTCCCCCTCGTCACAAATCGTCCTCGGCTTGCGACGCGCTGCGGGGGAGGGATGGCAGGCACCCTTCGCAGACGGGGTCGCTGCCTCCGCGGTCGCCGACGTGGGGTGCTCAGAGTCTGCCGGGTAGTAGTACATCTTCTTCTCCACCCGGACACGCAGGGAGACGCGACACTCAGTCGGCGATTTGAAACGGCGAACGTCCCCGCCGTCCTCGTCGTCGCTCTCCAACACGCGCTTCCGCGACGCGACGCGGTGCACGGAGCGGGAGGTGGAAGAAACCGACACGCGACGAGTATTGAACGCCCGCGCGTCGCCATGTGTGCGCGTCCCAGACTTCAACCGATGTTCCTCCACGGACACTTCCGAGGCGAACATCAACGCGGACGTTGAGTCTCCCATCAAACGCCGGAGCGCGATGGCGTTCTGCTTCATCGTTTCGCGGCGCTTCAGCTCGTACGCACTCAGAGTCTCCATGCTTGGGGCGAAGCCTGCGGCGCGTGTGTTCCGTGTGAATTCCGTGTGAATTCTGTGTGTATCAGATGGAATCTCCGACTTCACACTCCACCCGCCAGGTGGTGCGGGGTTGCCGGCGTGGCGGGAAAGTGAACCCTCGCCCCCTCCGGATCCCGTGCGGCAACTGTACACTCCCGGTGGACGGGGGACGTGTGAACGTACTCTTCCTTTGACGCCTCCCGTGTTCACACGCATTCCCCACGCAGCGTGACGATGCAGCGCGTTTCAGACTCCGTGAAATTGGACGCGCTGAATGCTTTGCGAATCGATCTGCACGTGTACTTCTCTCGGCCAGACAACGGCACTGTACGCGACGCGTTCGGGGGCGACGAACATCACATCGCGAGCAACAAAGCGTACCTCATCAACAACCCGTGCGACCACATCATGAGCTTAAAGGACGAGGAGTACGCGGCCATGGTGGCGGACGCTCGCTGTTCCGGTCCGCAGTGGAAGGGACGCGCCCGCGATTTGAAAGGACAGTTCTACAAGACGAGGTTTGAGGACGGCGTTGTCCAGGGCTGGTCTCTGCGGATGCACAAGTACGTGCTGGTGATACCCTGGAGTGTGCAGAAGGAGGTCAATGTGATGTTCGAGGCATTTAACGATAAGCTCGCCAAGAGAGACGGTGGCATTCAGGAAATTCTGCACAAGCAACGCAACGAGCAGCAGCGTGATTACTATCTGACCGCTGGTCGTCGCGCAACAGACCGGTGCTTGACCGACCGACCGCACAGGCAGAGCCTTGAAGGGCGTCGCAACCACTTCACGTCAGTGCCCAAAACGTTGTAGAGGCTGCGCAAAATCCGAGGGCGTCGTCAGACGCGACGCGGTAGGTGAAGAAAGAAAAAGAGGAAAAGAAAGCAGTTACGGCGTTGCCTGTGCCTCGCGCGCGTCCCCCCTGAGTAGGCAGTAGGAACACAAAAAAACAAAAAAAAGAAAGCAGTTACGGCGTCGCCTGTGCCTCGCGCGCGTCCCCCCTGAGTAGGCAGTAGGAACACAAAAAAAACAAAAAAAAAGAAAGCAGTTACGGCGTCCCCTGGGCCTCGCGCCCCCCCCCCCCCAAGTAGGCAGTGGAAGAATCTCAGACTGCACACTTGACGGGTGGCGCGGGGTTGCCGGTGCGGCGGGAAAGTGAACCCTCGCCGGTTCCGGATCCCGCTCACCCTCCGCTTACCTCTTGCCCACCTCCCGTGTTCACACGCATTCCCCACGCAGCGTGACGTCCGTCGCCTGTGCCTCGCGCGCGCCTCCCTGAGTAGGCAGTAGAAAACAAAAAACACAAAAAAAAGAAAAGAAAGCAGTTACGGCGTCGCCTGTGCCTCGCGCGCGTCCCCCCTGAGTAGGCAGTAGGAACACAAAAAAAAAAGAAAAGAAAGCAGTTACGGCGTCGCCTGTGCCCCGCGCCCTTCCCCCCCCTGAGTAGGCAGTGGCGTGGCGCGGGGTTGCCGATGTGTCGGGAACGTCCCCGCTCACCTGCGGCTCCGACGCAGAAAAGGAAGCAGGCAAGTGGCAACGCGGATTGTTAAAAACGAATTGAGTTGGTCTACTGTACCATCAAAGTCGAGTCAAGTCAAGTCAAGTC
>Ga0129327_10001823_pt1 | contig 12517 bp, 10 predicted proteins | sample CPBDNA_6_FD_111799 | JGI IMG/M metagenome (GOLD analysis project Ga0129327, IMG submission 111799) | Freshwater to marine salinity gradient microbial communities from Chesapeake Bay, USA - CPBay_Spr_31_0.8_DNA | ecosystem: Environmental > Aquatic > Marine > Coastal | place: USA: Chesapeake Bay... | reverse complement strand
TTTTGACGGTGCGGTCATTGGTGATCGGTGCAGGATTCGCAACAGCATCATTGGTGCAGGAGCCGTCATAGAAAACGACTGCACAGTTGAAGGTAGCGTGGTCGGTGATGGTGCAAGAGTCGGCGCCCATAATGAATTGCGCGATGGTGTTCGTGTGTGGGCCAATGCGGTCATTCCTGAGTTAGCTATTCGCTTTTCAGCCGACCAATAACATTCAAATTTACAATAAGAAATCTGAAATCTCACGTTGCGGTCTTTGGGATGCCTCACCTGCAGGTTTTCCTACAGCAATCGCGCCCAGCGCCCAAACATTGTGACTGAGGCCCAATTCAGCGCGCATCACTTCAGGGCAAAAGATTGACGATGAAATCCACGCGGAACCATAACCCTCGGCCGCGAGTGACACCAAGATGTTCTCCACTGCTGCACCGCCCGCGATGAGAAACATATTGCGTTCACTGACATTCCTGCCGCCCTCTTCAGGGTATGTGTGTGCCGCATTTGTCAGATCCATGAATGCAAAAATGATTGCAGGCGCGGTGCGCAAGATAGTGCCACGCGCAATCCTGCGATCTATTTCTTTGGCTGGCTTGCCTTCAGCACTGAGGTCAAACTTCCATTGCTTTGACATGGCATCGAGTAAGTTCGTACGTCGCTGATCATCAACTCCACGCTCCATAATCAAAAAGCGCCATGGTTGTGTGTGGTGGGGGGCGGGAGCGGTTATCGCCGCGGCTATTGAACGTTCGATTACGCCGCGTGGAACTTCACTGTCCTCGAATGTTCGCACGGTACGCCTCTGGAGCACGGCCTGCTGGGCACCATGTTCCATTGCCTCGCGGCTTCCCAAGGAGAACATATCTTCATGCTCAGGGCGTATCAGCGCTGATGCACCGGGACCGTCATGAGGTGTGACCCACCCACTTGCGCCCCTGATTACAGCGATTGGGGTCATGGAATTTTTTGCTCGAACTAGCTCGCTTGCCGCAGCGAATTCGTCAGCGATTGCGACCATGGTCATTTCCAGCTCGCGTCCAAATGCATCAGTTTCGCCGGTGAGGTCATCAATAACTTGAATACCAGCACAACCGATGGCGTGATCAGTAACACCCAGTCGCCACGCACGTCCAAGAGTGTCGGTAATTACCACCCCAACATTTATCCCGCGGTGGGTTTGTATGTGTGAGCGAATTGCGCGCGCACTGGCATCCGAATCCTCGGGCAGGAGCACGACGGTTCCGTCCTCGGTGTTGCTCGCGTCAACGCCAGCTGCGGCAAGTATTAAGCCGTGCCGCGTTTGCACGATCCGCGTGAGACCACGAGCATGTGAGCGAGTGGCAAGTGTGCGCACACTTTCTGCCGTGATGGCATCTTCCCTGTCGGCTGCATGGATAACGCGACCTTCGGCTTTAGCAACAATCTTGCTCGTAATTGTCACGATGTCGCCATCGCGCAAATCCACCCCAATCGCGTCAAGCGTGATTGCAGCAACATCATCGCCCTCGCGAAATTTGTGTGCTAGGTGCACACCCCGAATCGACAACTCCGACATACTCGCCCGTCAATCCCTTAAGTGCCCGAGAGCGCGAAATCAATTGCAGCGCGCGCCATGGCACCTGTTGCGTCAATGTCGGTCATCAGCAGAGGCACTGCAATGCATCGAATACCAGAAGTCTCAATTTCAGAGATAGCAGCGCTATCTGAGTTATCGATAAGCCAATAATCAATAAGTCCACGGTTGATTCGGGCGCCGTAATGGTGGGCAACGGCAGCAGCACTTGTCTCCACCCCGATTGCTTTCAGGCATGCGTCGGCCATTCCCCTGACAGGCGCGTTACTCACAATGGGCGAAATCCCAACAACGGGCGCCGGTGTGTTTCGGAGCGCTTCGTCAACACCGGGAATATTGAGAATCATTCCAATCGAAACGACAGGATTACTGGGAGGCAAGATAACCAAATCAGCGTTCATGATCGAATCGATCACACCCGGTGCGGGTTTTGCGGAGTCCAATCCGACCGAAATGAATTCATGTGCGGGAAGACTTGCTTGGTATTTAATCCACCACTCTTGAAAGTGTATTGCCGCGCGCGAATTTTTTTCGGGGTGATCGACCACGACATGTGTTTCGCAACGATCATCGGACATGGGAATGAGATGGACACCCGGCTGCCAGCGATCGCACAATGCTGCGGTGACCTGCGAGAGCGTGTAGCCGGCTTGCAGCGAAGTCGTGCGCACAAGGTGCGTGGCGATGTCCTTGTCACCGAGGCCAAACCAGGTGGGCTCAACGCCGTAGGCGCCTAGTTCTTCTTTGGCAGTGAAGGTTTCGTCCTCGCGGCCCCAGCCCCGCTCTGCACTGATGCCTCCACCGAGGGTGTACATGAGGGTGTCGAGGTCGGGGCAGACCCGCAAGCCATGCACCCATATGTCATCACCTGTATTGGCAATCACGGTGACATCGCATTCGCGGCCCACTAGGTCAGATTGGGTGAGCCCCCGAATGAACCGTGCCCCACCGATGCCCCCTGCGAGGGTGGTAATGCGCAGTGGTGGTGGCGTCGACGTATTCACCTGCGCATACTGCCATGACTCAAGGCTGGCCCCCTGCAACTCCCCTGAGGAGTCCTCATACGAGTCCCCTCCCTAGGGGACACGCCGAGTGAAAATGAAACTTTTTCAAAAAAAAACTCGAAATATGTCTGTTTTGTCCAAATTGGGCTTGACGTTTGTGAACTACACCCCTGTAATACAGCGTAAGCAATTGCTTTGAGTCGTCAAAAACCGCGAGTTCGTGATCGAGGAGGTCCTGCACGTGTCTGAAATGGACGTAGCAGATCGAGTGTTAACCAGTACTGGAGTCGTTCCTCTCGCTGATACAGAGGAGCTGGGCTGGCAAGAGCGCGCCTTGTGTGCCCAAACCGATCCCGAGGCGTTCTTCCCCGAAAAGGGTGGCAGTACGCGCGAGGCGAAGAAAGTATGCCTCTCATGCGATGTTCGGGTGGAGTGCTTGGAGTACGCACTGGAACAGGACGAACGCTTTGGCATTTGGGGTGGCCTTTCCGAGCGTGAGCGACGCAGACTCAAAAAGCGCGCAGTTTCCTAACGCGGACTCTTAACGCGGACTCCTAACGCAGACTCAGACCTCGTTTCGATTCCGCGCCTCACACCGTAGAGTTACGGGGTGAGCGAAATTTCCCCTAATTCAGGCAAAGACCCTGATCAGCTCACCACAGAGTCTGAGATCCTTGAGCCGGAGATCCTTGAGCCTGAACTTCCAGAAAATGCCTACGACGATATCCCCACCGAATGGTTCTCCGACCAAACCGAAGGTCAGGAGCATGGCGGACTCGAGAGCCTGAGTGACATTGCGGTGGAACGCATCACGCGCAACCACTTTGTCACCACGGTCCTGGTTTCCCACAATGGCGATGTTTGGCTGCCAGCCGTGCTCACCCAGTTGGCTCGCACGACTCGACCGCCCGAAGTGATCGTTGGTGTGGACGCAGCCTCGGCTGACCAATCCCGGGCCATGCTGACCGAGGCACTCGGATCAGACCGCGTTGTTGAACTCGGAACCAATCCAGGTTTTGGCGCTGCGGTGGCGGCGGGTTTGGTAACAGTCCCACGGCCTTCGCTGCCCGAGGGACATGTTGAATGGGTGTGGCTTCTCCATGACGACGGCGCTCCCGACGCTCACTGTCTGGAACGATTGCTCGCCACCGCTGATGACAACCCGAGTGCTGCGATTCTCGGACCGAAAATTTTGGGATGGCACGATCGGCGCCTCCTGCTTGAAGCGGGCGTGGCCATTACCGCCGATGGCAGGCGGGTTACGGGCCTTGAACGTCGCGAGCATGACCAAGGGCAACATGATGGAACCCGCGATGTCCTTGCAGTGAGTTCGGCGGGCATGTTGGTGCGCCGAGACGTCTGGGACGCACTCGAGGGGTTTGACCCTGCGTTGCCGCTGTTCCGCGACGACCTTGATTTTTGCTGGCGGGCGCACCGAATGGGTGAGCGAGTGCTCATTGCAACGGATGCCCTCATGCACCACCGCGAAGCATCGGCACATGGCCGCAGGGGCGATGGCAATGTCGATCTTCTGGCGCGAGATCGCGAAGCAGCCGTGCACGTTCTGCTGTCGCACTCAACAGGACTACGTGCGGTGCTGTTGGCGGCCCGCCTGTACCTAGGTAGCGCGATCCGGGCACTCGTTTATTCACTTGGCAAGGACTTTGTGGCCGCTCGAGGGGAGCTCTCTGCTGTCCTGTCCGTGCTCCGACACCCGGGGCGTATTCGCCAATCGCGCACGCTGATTGCACGCAGCGCAACTGAACCAGCGTCTGTGGTCAATCACCTGCGTCCGAGCACCTTCGATCAAATTCGCAGCCTGCTCGAAACGGCAACAGGGCTCGCAACCACGAGTAATTCGACCGTCACGCCGCTGAGTGCGTTGGATTCGGGGCCGGTGGACGACGATGCCGCATTCCTTGATCAGACCTCGGTTGGATTCATTCGACGAGTGATGCGCAAGCCCAGCGTGCTCACGATTCTTGTACTCACCATCATCGCGGTTGTTGCCACCAGATCTTTGTGGCTGGGTCAGGGCATCATTCAAGGCGGCGCTCTCCTACCAAGCCCATGGGGAGCAAGTGACCTGTGGCAGACCTACACCGAGGCATGGCACAACGTGGGGCCTGGATCAACGGCTGATTCACCAACTTATCTTTTGTTTCTGGCGATTCTGGCCACGGTCCTGCTGGGCAAAGCAACCTGGGCCGTTCAGTTCGTCATCTTGCTTGCTATTCCACTTGCAGGCTGGGCCGCATATTTTGCCTCGCGCGGGTTGATTCATGGAAAGGGTTTGCGTGTCTGGGGTGCAGTGACCTACGCGCTTGTTCCCGCAATGACAGGAGCGCTGGCACAGGGCCGCATGGGCACCAGCGTTCTGGCAATTGCTTTGCCGTTCACAATTCGGTCTCTCTACCGACTGTGTCAACCCGGTGCCACCGTGCGTCGCTCCGCTGGCACGGCGCTACTGCTGGCCGTTGTATTGAGCTTCGCGCCAGGCGTTTGGCTGATTGCGTTTGTGGCCATCATCATCGTGCTGTTAGCCGTCAGGAAATTGATGAGCACAAATATCCGTCCGCTCGCATTTGCCTTCGGCGCTTCTTTCATGGTGCTCATGCCGTGGAGTTTCACTTTGGTGCGTGAACCTGTTCGCTTCCTACTCGAGCCGGGCCTGCAATCTGCATACTTGACCGATCCGAATATCTCGATGACTGACATCCTGCTGTTGCATCCGGGGGGACCGGGCATGTCACCCCTGATCATCACCGTCGGACTTGTTTTTGCCGCACTCATGGCGCTCCTGCGCTCGGATCGCCGCAATGTCGTTGTGATGTGGTGGGTACTTGTTGCGATCGCCGCCGTTTTTGCGCTCATTCAAGTGATGATTCCTGTGACCCCACCGGGACAAACCGTTGCAATTCGCACGTGGGCAGGTCCGGCAACATTGGTCATGTCGATCGCGCTCATTGCGGCGGCCGCACTCGGCGCCCAAGGATTGCGCACTCGCTTTGTCGGCCAAAGTTTCAGTCTTGGGCAACCGGTCGCCGCCATTGCAGTTATCGGCGCACTCCTAGTCCCCGTGGTTTCAGCACTGTGGTTACTGCCAGCGAATGACACCACTCTCTTTCGCGGATCCTCGACCACGGTCCCTGCATTTGTTGCAGCGGATTCGCGGAGTCCGCAAGCCCCGCGCACGCTAGTTCTTTCCGATGACAAATCCGGTCGGGTTACCTACACGCTGTTAAACGGCGCTGGTCTTACACTCGGGGATGCCGATGTCCCACCTCCTGCTCAAGTGTGGGAGGCGATTGATCCCTATGTTGCCTCGATGGCTTCCGGGAGAGGCGGAGATGAAATCGCGGTGCTCGCTGGTTACGGAGTGAGGTACGTGTTGCTTGCACAATCCTCGTCTGAAGACATTATCCCAATTTTGGATGCCGAACCAGGGTTGCGCAGATTGTCCAATGCTGATGGCGAGGTCTTGTGGCGTGTTGCGGGCGTAACATCGCGCGCACGCATTTCCGATGGCGATACCCAGTCACCCGTTGGTATTGCACAACCGGGCGACGTCGGTGTCTCTCCCTATATCGACCAGACATTGCCCGACGGCTCTGGCACACGTGTTTTGTACATTGGCGCTAGCGCTGACTCGCGATGGAAGGCGGGGGAGCTCAAGCAAGTAACCACGGAGTCACCGTTGAATTGGTCGGCGACTTTTGCGATACCTCAAGGCAGCCCCATGGTCGTTGTTGAGTTCGATGGCTCTGTACGCGGTTATTTCCTGCTCGCGCAATTGCTCATTGTTCTCGGTCTTGTCATAACAGCACTGCCGAGCCGCAAGCATGTTGACATTGATGCCGATGCTGAAGCTCTTGCAGCACTGGAGGCGCGAATTCAATGATGACCTCAAAGACGACATCAATGATGACACAACGTTGGCTGGCGCCGGTTGTTGTGGTTGCAGGCGCTGCGCTCCTTATCGGTGTAGGCGTCGTGGGCACTCAGGAGCTTCCGTCCCGGTCTGAGCAAGCAGTGACCGTCCAGCCGATTGGTTCGTCAGTTCTGTTGTGTCCCGAACCAGGCACGGGTGGTGACCTAGGAGTTCGCGTCACCGCGGCAGTTGTTCCGGGTCAACCGGGCCAAGACGGCGGTCCGGGTTCTGCGGGCCTGGAAACCCTGCCTGGCAAAGAATCGGCGCGATCGGTGATTAAGCAGGTTGGCGAACAGGGTCAAATCGAAGCATTCGGCAACAGGTTGCCCGCGATCCGAGCCTATGGCGAGGGATCGCTGGCCCCAGGGCTCGTGGCAGACCAGTGGGGGCGTGATCCCAGCGGACGCGGACGCGGCATGGCAAGTACGGCATGTGCGCCAGCTGCATCGGATTTCTGGTTCGTGGGTGGTGGCGCAATTGCCGGCCGCAAGACTCGTGTACTGCTGGTGAACCCTGATGACACAGCAGCGAGCGTTGACGTGATCGTGCATGGTCCCGATGGAATTATCGAAGCCCCAGCCGGCCGAGGTCTAGTAATTCCAGCCCTGGATCGGCTGACGGTGCAACTTGATGTACTCGCCCCGGGTGTCTCGGCGACCGCATTTCACGTCATTGCTCGCACTGGCCGCATTGGAGCATCGGTAGATGATGAGCAACGTTCAGGGTTGGATTCGGTGGGCACCGACTGGATCCCACAAAGTGCCCAACCGGCCAATAAAGTTTATGTCCCTGGAATCATCAATGGATTAGGCGCGCGCGTGTTGTCCATGGTGTCCACCAGCGATAACGACGCCAACGTGACAGTGCGGGTCATGTCTGCTGAAGGTGCCTATGAACCCGCAGTGCGCAACTCGTTCACGGTGACTTCTGGTGCAGTGCTCACGGTTGACATGTCTCCTGCAATTCCACAAACCCCTGATGGAGCATTGCCTTCGACCTTGGAACTTACATCGGATCAACCAATCGTTGCTGGCATGCGCCAATTCTTTGGTGGCAAACGAGTTCAAGACGAAACCGCATTTAGTGCGGGCGCTCAACCTTTCACAGGTCCGGCTGCAGTCTCAGGGTTGCCAGTTCGTGATGCCACCGATGTTCGCCTAGCAATTACCGCGCCTCAAGAGGATGCCGAGGTTGATATCGTTCTGCTGCCGTTTACGGGCGGAAAGGATATTTCGCCAGCCACTGCGCCGCGTCGACTCAAGATTCCCGCGGGCACCGTGAAGAACGTGAAGCTTGAAGCACCTCCTGGAGTGGATTGGTTCACCGCCATTGTCACGCCCACGGAGAACTCCGGTCCGATTCTGGCGGCACACCGTGTGCGGGAAAAGTCTCGGTACGGTGATTTGATCACGGGCTACCCATGGTCACCATTGCGCATCATCGTTGAAGTTCCGACCGCGGATCAGAATGCGGGTGTAGTCATGCGGCGCGCCGCCGCGAGTTCGTGACCCGATCGCACTAACGTGCGTTGCGTGAGTCGTCGTAGGTGTTCAAAACCATCCTGTAGTTCAGCTGCAGTGTCCACCCTGACGTACGTGTACGCAGACTCCACCGCAGTCCTTGGGCCGTTAGCAACCTATGCCGAACCACATTGTTATGACCTGTGCCAAATGCATAGTGAGCGAATGACGGCTCCTCGTGGCTGGGAGATCGTGCGTATTGCACCGGATGCTGATGCGTTGAAACCGTCCAGTGATGATCTCGAGGCATTGGCCAACGCGGTGCGGGAGGCGGCACGTCCGCGCTACCTGGAGCGGGAAGCTCGCTCGGCCGAATCGGGCGCCACCGTTGAAGTTGCTCGGAAAGGACACCTGCGGGTTCTGCACTCGGTTGATTCGCCCCGCGAGTCAGGGGAATAATCCACCAGGACACCCTGGGCAGATAGCCTTGCGGTGTGGATATAGATCTCACCGGCCGTGACCTCAGTCAAATCATCAAGGCATATGACGTTCGTGGCACCTATCCCGACCAACTCGATGAGGACCTGGCCCACGCTGTTGGGGCAGCATTTGTCAAAGTCTTAGGTATTTCCGCTGTTGATGGTGGCCCCGGCGTGGTCGTTGTGGGTCATGACATGCGGCCATCGGGACCAGATTTGGTCGCCTCCTTCGCAGAAGGCGTGCGCGAGATGGGCTGCGATGTCATCGAGATTGGGTTGGCCAGTACCGATGGTCTTTACTTCGCGTCGGGTTCCATGAATATTCCCGGCGCCATGTTCACCGCGAGTCACAATCCTGCCGAGTACAACGGCATCAAATTGTGCCGCGCAGGTGCAGCGCCGGTGGGGCAGGATTCCGGGCTGCGCGAGATTAGCCGTCTCATCACTTCAGGGGAGATCACCGCACGCAACAACTCGGCCACCAGCGATGGCAGTGGTGGGCCTATTGGAAATATTTCTCACCGCGATGTCCTGCCCGAGTACGCCAAGTATTTGCGCAGCTTGGTACCCGTTGAATCAGGGCGTCACCTCACGATCGTTGTTGATGCGGGTAATGGCATGGGTGGCTTTACCGTGCCGGCCGTATTGGAAACCGATGCAGGTCTTCCTAAGCTGCCATTGACCATCATCCCGATGTACTTCGAACTTGACGGCACCTTTCCCAACCACGAAGCGAATCCAATTGAGCCTGCGAACCTTGTTGACCTGCAAAAGGCGGTGCGCGATTCCGATGCTGATCTCGGGCTTGCCTTTGATGGCGATGCGGATCGTTGTTTCGTTGTCGATGAAAAAGGTGACCCTGTAACACCGTCGGTGATCACCGCGCTGATTGCCGCCCGCGAGTTAGCTCGACATCCCGGCAGCAACGTGATTCATAATTTGATCACCTCGCGAACTGTCCCTGAGGTGATTGCTGAGCATGGCGGAACTGCAGTGCGCACGCGCGTGGGGCATTCATTCATCAAAGCGACCATGGCGGAAACAAATGCGGTATTCGGTGGCGAGCACTCGGGGCACTTTTATTTCCGTGAGTTCTGGCGCGCTGATTCGGGCATGCTCGCAGCCTTGCATTGCATCGCGGCATTGGGTGAAACCCCGGAGGGCACCACATTTTCCAGTTTGATGGAGCCATTCAACAGATACTTTGCCAGTGGCGAGATCAACACTAAAGTGGCCGATCAGGCGGCTGTTGTCGCACGCATTAAGAGTGCCTACGAAACTCAACCGGGCGTTGAATTCGACGAACTCGATGGCCTGAGCGTCTCAGGCGATACCTGGTGGTTCAACGTGCGCGCGAGTAACACTGAGCCACTTCTCAGGTTGAATGCGGAGGCACGGGAGTTATCGCGCATGCAAGAAATCCGCGATCACGTTTTGGGCATGATGCAGGCACCCGAACATGTTGCCTCCAGCACTGCTCCTCCATTTGGCATCGCCCCTGAATTATGGGCGGTATTGGCGTGTCCCTGTGCGGCACATGGTTCACTCGAACCCGATGCAGGCGATGGCAGCCCCGAGGCGGCCAGACTGGTCTGCACGGTGTGTGGCTTGCGATTCCCAATCCGTCGCATTGCCGGTGAGCAGGGTGCGCCATCACAGGTCATCCCGGTCATGTTGATCGAGTCTGCGGATTAATTTGTGTTTGTCATTACGGGTGCGCTCAAGAATTATGAGTGGGGCAGCGCAGAAGGTTTACGTCCCTGGACTCACGGTTCTTCACCGCTGGCTGAGTTGTGGTTTGGTGTTCACCCCAGTGGCCCTTCGCCGCTCGTAGATTCCGCAGACACACTCGATCAGCACCTCGATGTCGATCAGGCACCGATTTTGGTCAAACTCCTCTCGGCTGCCAAGCCGCTCTCCATTCAGGTTCACCCGAATAGGCACATGGCAGAGCATGGGTTTCGCGAGTTGAACCAACAAGATGCTTATCATGGAGCATTTGCCGACTCCAATGAAAAAATTGAAATGCTCTATGCACTGGAAAATTTCGATGTATTCGTGGGGTGGCGTCCCAAGTCCGAAACGACCGCGGTTCTTGCCGCGCTCGCTGAACTTCACACCGACTTCGACCGCTACGTCACGTTCGACTTTTTACAGATGGCCCAGGTTGCAGGTTCGCTCACAGACCTTGGTGCGTTGATCTCACTCATCCCATTGGCCGCACGCAATGCAGGGTTGTCCGAACTCGATTGCGCCGCCTACTCCACTGTCGCTGCCGAATATCCTGACGATCCCGGGGCGATTCTTGCGTTGTACCTGCGCGTTGTCCGGCTCGCTCCAGGTGCATCATTATTCGTCCCCTCAGGAGTGCCGCACAGTTACATTCGCGGAACAGGCCTTGAAGTCATGACTACATCGGACAACGTGCTTCGCCTCGGGTTGACACCCAAGCCGGTATTCATTGATCTTGCGCTGCAGGCCTTGGACTTCTCTGAATTCTCGCCCAATCCGGGCGATGCACCTTTCACGATTCAGGTTCAGAGCTCAAACAATGCCGGCACTACCGCTGACACGGGTGCCTACCGCGTGATCCTCTGCCTTGAGGGCACAGTGCGTGTTGGGTTTGAATCGTCTGAAATCACGCGCGAGCTTACTCCGGGACAGGCCGCAATACTTGTTGCTGCCGAACCCGATGCCCACATCACAACAACAGGCTCCGTTGCTGTTGTTACGGCTGGCGCGGTTTAGATGAGCACCGAGGGTGGCATCAAGGCAATCTTTGCCGCATTGATTGCGAACGCGGGTATTGCCGTAAGCAAGTTCGTGGCCTTCGCCTTTACAGGTTCATCGTCAATGCTCTCTGAAGCGATCCATAGCGTTGCTGACTCGTGTAATCAAATCCTTTTGTTGATAGGGAATAAACGTGCAAGCAAACCAGCCGATGAAAGTCACCCTTTTGGATACGGTCGCCGACGCTACGTGTATGGATTCGTTGTTGCCATTGTTCTTTTCTTGGTCGGTGGGCTGTATTCACTTTATGAAGGGCTACACAAATGGCAGAATCCCGAACCGCTGACCGATTGGTGGATTGCGGTGGTCGTTCTTCTCGTCGCAATTGGGCTTGAAAGCTATTCGTTCCGCACTGCATTCAGGGAAGCTAATAAGGCCCGTGGGCGCCGATCACTTTTTGGTTTCATCCGCGAATCGCGCCAACCAGAGTTACCTGTCATTCTTTTGGAGGATGCAGGAGCACTCACTGGATTGATGTTTGCACTTTTTGGTGTTGGCGCGGCAGTGATCACGGGTGATGGCCGCTTTGACGCTGTCGGTGCAATGAGCGTTGGAGTTCTCCTAGTTGTTATTGCAATTTTCCTCGCCATTGAAATGACCGCCATGCTGGTGGGGGAAAGCGCCCTGCCCGAAGAAGTCGATGCGATTCGTGCCGCACTAGAGAGTTCCGATGGCGTCGAGCGCGTCATTCATTTGCGCACCATGCATGTTGGTCCCGACGAGCTTCTCGTTGCGGCCAAGATTGCTATCCACCATTCGGACACGGGCGCCGAAATTGCTGTTGACATTGATAACGCCGAAATCGCGTTGCGGGCTGCTGTGCCCTCGGCAAAGTACATTTTTCTTGAGCCCGATCTGGATCGTGGCTCCATGTCAGACCTCTAGTATTTGAGCGCACATATCATTCGATTCACCTCAATCTGCTCCGCAGGACAGTGCGTCTGCACGTGAATGTATCCCGGAGGCCGATGAGTGCGCCGACGAATCCCTGCTGGTTCAGCGGTTCCAGACCGACATTGATCGTGGGCCCGTATCTGAAGCAAGCCGGCATCTTGACGGACAGAGCAAGGGCGGAGAAGGGCTGTGAACGCAGTCCCGAAACAGACCAATTGATCACGGCGAGAGTGGAATCGAGCCAAAATATCCACATGCGTCACGTCCTATCCGTGAGGATTTGGCCACCGCACTTCTAGGTATTTTTAGGCTCTGACCCCTGCTGGCGTGCCGAGAAGTGCGAAATTCTTGTTATCTGGCAGACTAAGGGCACCACGCGTCCGGAGCCC
>Ga0129327_10001822_pt1 | contig 12525 bp, 10 predicted proteins | sample CPBDNA_6_FD_111799 | JGI IMG/M metagenome (GOLD analysis project Ga0129327, IMG submission 111799) | Freshwater to marine salinity gradient microbial communities from Chesapeake Bay, USA - CPBay_Spr_31_0.8_DNA | ecosystem: Environmental > Aquatic > Marine > Coastal | place: USA: Chesapeake Bay... | reverse complement strand
TCCCGGTTTTGCATAAAAAACATGATTCCATTGAATGGAGCCTTTCTTAAAAACAAGACGGCTTTTACCATCAATCTGTGCACGAATTCGAATTTGAGTGGATCCCACTTGCTCCAAATGATCGGATAAACCATCACCATCTAAATCCTCAAATATATCGGTGAGATTAACCGTAAAGTTACCCTCTGTGGTGGCATTAAATTCATCTCTTGCTTGCACCCGGATCGAATAAGTCGAGGCATTGGTTTCAAAGTCAAAAACAGTTACAGTATTAAGTGTGCCATTTTGATCGAGAGTAAAAAGTGAATTATTTCCATCCCCTGCCCCGCTTACCAGATGATAAGTTAGTGATGCATTTGCATCGAGATCAGTAGCGTTGAATTCCCCAACGACTGAGCCAACTGGTTGGTTCTCAAGAACTGTTAATGAAGCGGTTGAATTAAGATCCCCCGGTGATTGATTAGTCTTTACATAAGCAAGACGGAAACCCTTAGTTTCACTTCTGTAAGATTGAGACTGATATTGTCTTTTAGCTGACCTAGAAAAATAATTTGAATTATTCAATGACCCTCCTCTAAAAACTCGATTTACCCCGTTGCTTGGCCCGACTGGATCAACTACTAAGTCTAAATCGTATGAACCATAAAAATCAGCAGTCCATTCGAAAACATTACCATGCATATCATAAAAACCCCATGCATTCGGTGCGTACTCTCCAACATCTTGCGTCTGGCCTATATTTTGATCATAATTAGTCATCGTTGAATTGATGGCGTCCCCCCAAGAATAGGAAGTATTGGTACCTGCCCTACAAGCATACTCCCATTGAGCCTCTGTCGGCAAAGCATAAGCCCAACCTAGGCGCAATCGCCCCGCTTGCTTCTCAGCGTCATTCAAACGACTCAGAAAAATTTCAACATCGTCCCAAGATACTTTTTCAACTGGACGGTTTGGATTGTTCGGCCAATTACTTGGGTTTGGATTCAAACCATTTGAATTCTCTGTCATAACAGACTCGTATTGTGCCTGCGTCACCTCATACTTCCCCAAGTAAAACTCCTTGGTAAGGCTGACATTATGCTCTATCTCATTTGTTCCCCTACCCCCTTCTGTTACCGGACTACCCATTGTAAATGTGCCCGGTTCTACATGAATCATTTCCAAATCAACCGTTGAGTTCATCTCAACAAAATGATTCGGGCTTTCCAACCGATATAAGGTTTTAAGTTCTTCATTCGATAAAGCCCGATTATAGATTCGGACATTATCGATAGAACCAGTAAAAAAATCTCTTGCTCCAGCAGAATATCCACCATAAGTGTACGCTCGAGCTCCTATGTATCCAAGATTTGGTGTCGAACCAGAATAATTTTCTGCATTACTACCAGAATTTAACAATTCTCCATGAATAAAAAAAGACCAATTAGATCCTTCTCGCACGTATCCAACCTGATTCCAGGAATTAGTTTGATTGAGTTCTAATATTTCTAAACTTGAAACTGCACCTCCCGAGGGGAAATATTGATCTAATCCAAGATAATTGCCCGAAATTTTAAAATAATTACGAGTATTTCCCGCAGCAGCATTAAATTCACCGTAAATAGTACCTGTTCCATAGTTAACCCATGCAAGAATTGAGAAATTATTTGTAGTCCCCAAAATAGATGGATTATTTAAATCAATAAAATCATCTACCCCATCAAACTTGTAAGCTTTATTAGTCTGTCCATTGCGATCCATGCTTAAGGACGCCCCGTTGACCGTGCCATGATTTCCATTACCTGACATATCAGAGGCATTTCCGTCGAATGGATACCAGGCGACCAATCCATTTTGTAAACTATTTTGTCCAAACGATATTAATGAGGAAAATGTAAAAAAACTGAAAATTAAACACGACGAAATGCCCCGTAAAAATTTATGGAAATTAAAAAATTTAAAAATGGATCGAAATACTCTCACGTGCATCTTATATAAATAAAACTAATATATATTAGCAAAAACAATCATTTTCTTTCTGTTTTTTACTTTTTTTTTCACATTTAGACACTAAGTGAAGAAAGAATAAAATTTTTAAAAACTCGGTTCTTGCAAAAAACTTTAGTAGCGATCATTTTAGAAATCAAGTTGCCCGGATGGCGGAATTGGTAGACGCGCTGGATTCAAAATCCAGTTTCCGCAAGGAAGTGAGGGTTCGACCCCCTCTCCGGGTACCATTTTTATTTTATCCTTTCATGGCCATTATACGCAGAGGACGAGAGTCCGATATGCCCGCCTTGCGGGACATTATAAACTACTACATTATGGAGTCGGTGGTTACTTTTGAAATGGTTGAAATGTCACTCGAAAATAGAAAAACCTGGTTTACCCAGTTTACTGAGGATGGACGATATCAATTGATGGTGGCAGAGCGTGAGAATGAAGTGGTGGGCTACGCCGCAAGTCTGCGCTTCCACCTGCGCCCCGCTTATGCGCCTTCTGTAATGACCAGCATTTACCTTCGCCCTGATCAAGTGGGAAAGGGAATCGGGGAAAAGGTCTACGCTGCCCTTCTGCAAGAGTTGAAAAAAGTGGACGATGTCCATCGGGCATATGGACTGGTCGTTCTACCCAATCCCGGCTCCGAAAGACTGCACGAAAAATTAGGCTTCCAGGTGGCCGGCTTGCTCCATGAAGGAGGGTACAAATTTGGAAAATACCATGATGTTCGAATGTACGAACATCGACTTGAAAAGTGATTCGAAAACCACTTCATTCAGGATTACGCAGAACTTATCCCGGTAGCAAATCGCTGACCAAGGTACGCTCTTCATCCAATTCATTCACCGAGGCATCAATTTTGCCACGGGCGAATTCATTGATCGGTAAATCCTGAACAATTTCCCACTTCTCCCCGTCGGATCGAATCGGAAATGAGGTAATCAAGCCTTCCTTGGTGTCGTAACTTCCATCGGACGCCACACATAGACTGTTCCAATTCCCTTCTGGTGTAGGTGTGATGAGTGAACGAACTGTGTCTATGGCTGCATTAGCGGCCGAAGCAGCTGAGGATGCACCCCTAGCCTTGATGATCGCAGCACCGCGCTGTTGTACTGTGGGAATAAAGTCAACATGGGCCCAGGTATCATCTGCAATAACTTCATGAGCCGATTTTCCACTAATTTGAGCATTGTAATAATCAGGATACTGCGTGGCCGAATGATTTCCCCAGATTGTGACATTGGAAACTTCTGATACTTGCACGCCCGCTTTTGCCGCCAGTTGTGCAGCGGCACGGTTTTCGTCTAGGCGGGTCATTGCAAACCAGCGGTCCTTGGGCACGTCTGGCGCATTGTTCATTGCAATCAGACAATTGGTGTTGCATGGGTTCCCTACTACTAAGACACGGGCATCAGATGCGGCATTGGCCTGGATCGCCTGTCCCTGTCCGGTAAAAATCTTTCCATTAATGCCAAGGAGGTCGCCGCGTTCCATTCCCGCTTTACGGGGTACACTTCCCACAAGAAGGGACCAATTAGCACCGCCAAAACCTTCGTTCAGGTCACAGGTGGGACGGATATCCTGAAGTAATGGAAAGGCACAGTCATCCAATTCCATACACACGCCTTCCAGGGCTTTCATTCCAGGTTCAATCTCAATCAGGTTGAGTGCAACTGGTTGATCGGGACCAAAAACGGCTCCGGAGGCGATACGAAAAAGAAGAGAGTAACCGATTTGACCGGCAGCTCCGGTTACCGCGACACGGATAGGTGCTTTGTCATTCATAATTTTAAATTATTGAGGGGATTGATAAAAAGAAGGTTTTACGAAAATCGTGCCTTATCAATTACATCGGCAGCTCGTCGAAGGCAAGCCTCAGTACTCGACCAGTCAATACATCCGTCGGTAATGGAAACTCCGTACTCAAGTTCGTCCAATGGGCGTGGAAAGGCCTGGGCACCTCCATTGAGATGACTTTCAACCATCACCGCGTGAATCGAGTCTGCTCCGTTTTTGACCTGGGCAAGAACATGATCAAGTACAATGGGTTGTCGAGATGGATCTTTTTCACTGTTTGCATGACTACAGTCCACCATGATTGAAACCGGTGCATTTGCAGAACGCAGAGCGTCCTCTGCAGCCTGTACATGTTCGGCTTGGTAATTGGGGCCATTTGTTCCCCCACGGAGGATGAGTTGGCAGTCCGGGTTTCCCCCGGTAGTTACCGCGGAGGCTCGTCCATCTTCCGTAATCCCCAAAAAGGTCTGGCTCTTCGTGGCCGCAATAATTCCATTCACCGCGGCCTTCAGATCTCCAGCAGTGGCATTCTTAAAGCCAACCGGCATTGATAAACCGGATGCCATTTGACGATGAGTCTGAGACTCAGAAGTTCGGGCACCAATCGCAGACCAGCAAAGCGAGTCTGCAATGTATTGGGGAGTGATTGGATCGAGCAACTCAGTAGCAGTGGGAATTCCCATATCTAAAACTTCACCCAGGAATTGTCTGGCGATGCGCAGTCCTTCCGGAATATCACAAGTCCCATTTAACTTCGGATCCATGATGAGCCCCTTCCAACCCACAGTGGTACGGGGTTTTTCGAAATAGACCCTCATGACTAAAAGTAAGCGATCCTTCAGTTCGCCTGCGAGCTTGGCAAAGTGGTCTGCATATTCTCGACAGGACGCGAGGTCATGAATTGAACAGGGACCCACCACGGCGAGTAACCGTCGATCCTCTCCTTTAATTAATCGATGAAGATCCTCCCTTGATTGGCGAACAAATGAATTTTGTTCGGGCGTACGAGGAATTGATTCGCACAATTCAATCGGAGCTGGCAGAGCTTCAGAGTTGGTAATTCTTAGATTTGTTACTTTATCCACAGAGAAGAACCATAAATGAGGAGCTTGCATGAACAAGCTAAACTTTTAGAATTAACCACTTTATGAACACTTTTTTTTACAAAACATTCCCCAAAGGAGTAATTCGGGTAAGGGAAGAGGATGCGGAAGACTATTTACAAAGCCAATGGACCATAAATTTCAAAAGACTATCCAAGGGCGAAATTCGATACGGCTTACGGTTATCTACCCGCGGACGTGTCCTGGCAGATTCTTTCTTCTACCGGCTGGGAGAGGAAGAATTTCTTCTTGTTAGTCGGGGCTGCGAGGGAACAGAAATAAATTCTCTACTTGAAGAAAATATCGTAGCGGATGAAGTTGAATTTTCGAACGAGTCTAATGACTGGGAACTCATTACGGTTTGGGGTGATAAAGAAGAGTTATCTGCGCTATTTAAAGAAGTAGAAAGACCGGAAAAAGGAAATTTCACACAATTCGGTAACGGATACCTTTTTGAAGATTTTACGATTAGCCCGGGTGCATACTCTCTTTTGCGACCCATTTCAGATACAATGCCCGATGGATGGATGCCGAGAGAAGCCACATGGGAATGTCTTGAAAAACAAAGGATTCGTTTTGGCCTAGCCTCGATTCCAAATGAAATCGGTCCCGATGAACTTCCCCAGGAAGGAAGATTAGAAGTGGATGCGATCGATTTTAATAAGGGTTGCTACCTGGGACAGGAAGTAATGGCGAGAATCCATGCAATGGGAAGGGTAAGGAGATTGACCGTCCCGGTTTTATGGAATGGTCAGAAATTACCAAGTCTTCCAACCTCGTTATTTGCCGATGGGAAAAAATGTGGAATTTTAAAGAGTCTCATTGTACAGGACGGAGAAAAACCCATCGGCATGGCACTGATTCATGAGAATGGAATCGATTCATTGGAAGGTGAAGGCTTAACATTGGAGGGAATCAGCGAAGGAAGAATTCAACCGCTATGAATCAAGAAGACGAAACCCAACAGATCGCCCAAATATTTGTGAATTTAGGTGCGGAGCAAACCATGGCCAGGCAAATGGCCCGTCAACTGATCAAGCGAGCTGAACAACGATCCCACGAAGAGGATATTTCCAAAACGGAGGCGTTAAAAGAATTACTGGAGGTTGCAGTTTATGGTGCCCAAGGAATGCTAAAACCGAGTGATGAAGCCAATTTTGACACAAAAAAAGGCTAAATCGTTGAAAAAGTAAGGTTTTTTGTAAAAAAAGTTTGACCACGTGCTCGAAAACACAGAGCAATTAGGTTGTATAACTCATCTAACAATACTTCCAACAAAAGGAAAATAAATGAATAAAGGACAATTAATCGAAGCCATACAAAAAAAGTTAGGCAAGGACACAACTAAAGCAGCTGCTGATACTGCACTAAATACAGTGATTGACTGCATCACAGCTGGTGTGAAAAAAGACAAAGAAAAAGGTGTTCAAATTATCGGTTTTGGTACTTTTTCAATTGTGAAGCGTGCTGCTCGTGCAGGCATCAATCCACAAACTGGTGAAAAGATCAAGATCAAGGCATCTAAGTCTGTTAAGTTCAAGCCAGGCGCAAAGCTCAAAGCAGCTATCTAATTGCTTTAACAACATACCCCTTTTAAGACTCACGGGAAACCGTGAGTTTTTTTTGGGTAATTAGCTAAACAAAAAATGAAAATCCTGACAATCGACGACGCAAAAAGATTAATGAGAGAATCAATGAATGATGCAGTAGCAGCTTTCGCTCCGGGCCGAATTGAATTTTTGGGAAATCATTTAGATTATAATGGTGGGGTGGTTTTAGGAACGGCAATCAATGCAGGAATTTATGCAATTGCTCAACCCACAAAAGATTCCTGCTTTCATTTGTTTAGCGAGAGTTTTAAGGGAAGCCAAATATCCGGCTCAATCAATCAACTTGAAAAACAATCCGGGAAAGAAAGTTGGGGTAATTATTGCCTCGGTGTAGTCCAAGTTCTTCAGGATATGGGCTTAGCACCCAAGCATGGCTTTTCTTTGATCCTTAGTACAGACCTGCCCATGTCGGCAGGATTAAGCTCAAGTGCTGCGGTGGAACTCGCTACCGCACAGTGCCTTCTTCAATTGGCCAATAAGCAGGTCACAAAAAAAGAGCTCGTCGCAATTGGAAGGCGGGCAGAAAATGAATGGGTGGGATTACCTTGTGGCATGTTAGATCAGGGCACTTCCGCATTCGGAGAGTTAGATCAGTTGGTACGAATTGATTGTTCCAATGAAAACTTCTCCACACTCTCCCTTCCAAAGGATACCAGTTTTTGGATCTTTGACAGCGGAATTAAACATGACTTGGTTGATTCGCTTTATGGCACCAGAAATCAGGAGTGTATGGATGCACTTTCAATTCTTCAAAAACATGATCCGAGCCTGAGTTGCTTGGCACATTGTGGCACTACATTGCTCGAACAGACTGAAATGGCCGAAAATTTAAAAAAACGGGCACGCCATGTGGTTGCCGAACAGGAACGAGTGAATCAATTTTCTCAGGGTCTACAAAATGGAAATAGTATCGATCAACTCGGAAAATTGTTAACTGCATCGCACCACAGTTCAGCCAATCTTTTTGAAAACAGCCTTCCCGAACTTGATTCCCTCGTCCATTTACTCTGCAAGGAAGAAGAGGTGCACGGTGCAAGGCTAACGGGTGGTGGTTTTGGGGGAGCGGTATTAGCATGGACAACCAATCGCTTTTCCAAAAAACAGGCGGACTCAATCGCTCAAATGTATGAAAAGGAATGGAACACAAAACCGCACTTTCATTCGTTTTTACCCTCCCATGGAGCCTCCCTTCTCGATCCCTTAGATCACCGATTTAAGCGCTAAACAAAAAATTTTGAAACGCGGCAAGAAAGCCCGGTCTGTCCTCCACATGCACATCATGCCCCGCATGAGGAAGAACTTCAAATTGGGAATGGGGAAAATACTGCTTGGCTTCGGGAATATGCTCGGAGCGTAAATAGCCAGATTTCCCTCCTCGAATAAATAATGTGGGTCGATCATATCGATCCTCTACGACGAGGGGATTCGAGGAGAGTTCCGTAATCGAGTTTCGTAATACTTGAATATTTGCTTTCCATCGAAACCCCTCCACTTCCTGAACAAGGTTGGTCAGTAAGAACTGACGAAAACCCCAATGCGAAATGGATGAAGATAAAAGCTCGTCTGCTTCTTTTCTTGAAGAGAGAGAGGATAAATCAAGGCCAAGTAAAGAATCGAGCGTCGGAATATGGTGCTCGGGCGGGTAAGATCGGGGGGCAATATCGGCGATGATTAATTTCGTAACAAGCGAGGAATGACCACATGCAAAATGCATGGCCACCTTTCCTCCCAAGCTATGTCCGCAAAGAATTACTTCAGAGAAATGATGGTGTTCAATATAATAGAGCAAATCATCTGACATCGCCCGAATAGAGGCATCCTCATCATGAAAGGAATTTCCATGATTTCTAAGATCTAAGCAATGCAACGCTGAACCATTGGTAAGTTCCTTTGCCACAGAACGCCAATTCCTAGATGATCCGAGTAGTCCATGCATGAGGATAATGGGCACGCCACCTTCTCCCAACACTTCTGAGTTCAGTAATCTCACCGACTTTTAAAATAACTCCAACTGGGAAGGTTCGGACTTTACTTTTTTTTCTTTTTTACTGGATGAAAGCGGTTCACCTGAAGAGGACTGAGGTTCCTTTGGATCTTCCACCAGTTGAATATCCGCTGGAGGAGAGTCAGAGTTGGGTAACGGGGCAGAATCGCCTTGTTCAAGAGTGGAAAGAATTTGTTTTGCCCGATTCACCACACCGTCCGGTAAACCGGCAAGCCGGGCAACTTGAATCCCAAATGATCGACCCGATGCGCCCGGCGTAACCTGACGTACAAATATAATTTCATCATTCCATTCCTTGACCGCGACTGAGAAATTCCGGAGGCGGGGGAGAGAATGAGCCAAACGAGTCAGTTCATGGTAGTGAGTGGCAAAAAGTGTCTTCGGCCCATCACTGCCCTGTCCGTGAAGATGCTCCACCACTGCCCAGGCAATACTCAGTCCGTCATAGGTACTGGTACCCCGGCCGATCTCATCCAAAATAATTAAACTCGAAGAGGTACAGTTATTAAGAATATTGGCAGTCTCATTCATCTCCACCATAAATGTGGAATTTCCTCGGGCCAGTTCATCTCCTGCTCCCACCCGCGAAAAAATTCGATCGACCAAGCCAAGACGGCAACTCGTGGCAGGAACGGAACAGCCCACTTGTGCCATCAGGGTAATCAAGGCAACCTGGCGAATATAAGTTGATTTACCCGCCATATTGGGACCGGTAATCAAAGCAATTTGTTCCTGCCCGGAAGAGAGCAGACAATCATTGGGCACAAAGGCATGGGTTCCTGCCAATCCAAGGCTTTCCTGCTTGAGGACCAACTCTACCACTGGATGTCTGCCCTGTACAATTTCAAGTTCCTGGGAACACTCCACAAATTCAGGCATACAATAATCCCGATCCCGCATGATTGCTCCCCAGGAGGAAAACAAATCAATCTCGGCAAGTACATGAGCGGTTTGGGTAAGTGCATCTGCCTGTTGCAACGCCAGTTCCACCACACTTAAGAAAAGTTCCTGTTCCTTTGCCACGGCCCGCTCCTCGGCATTGACAATTTCCTTCTCCTTTTGTCGCAATTCTTCCGTGTAGTAGCGTTCCGCATTGGTCATGGTTTGCTTACGCACATAATGCGCAGGGACGAGATGAAGGTTTGCCTTTGTTACCTCAATAAAATATCCAAATGCACCGTTATACTTAACCTTTAAATTAGTAATTCCTGTTTTCTCTCGCTCGGAAGCTTCCAGTTCAAGAATCCACCGCTTACCCCCACTGCCGAGTTCTCGTAACTGATCAAATTCGCTGTCATATCCAACCCGAATGACCCGACCGCCCTCGCCTTTTACATCCACTTTAATATCCGCAGGCAGCTCCTCCTCCAAGGCACGATCTAACACGGCACATAATTCCTCAAAAGTTTGAACTCGTTGTGCGATTTCAAAAATGGCCGGAAAGCGTTCCCCCAATGCCAGCAAACAACGAGAAACTCCGGGTAATCCCCGAACCGTCGAGCGTAATCCACCGAGTTCCCGTGGCCGAACCAATCGATTACGTAGACGACCTAGAATTCGCTCCAAATCACTTCCTGACTTGAGGATTGACGAAACCTCCTCCACTGCCGACGGAGCCTGTGCAAATTCTCCCACGCAGGATTGACGACGATAAATCTCAACCAAGTCGCGCTCTGGACTCGCGAGATAGTTCTCCAAAAGTCGCGAACCTGCAGAGGTAACGGTTTGATCCATTGCGTCCAGGAGTGATCCCTTGCGGGTTTGTGCCGCTGTTTTAAAAACTTCTAAATTCCTTTGGGTTGCAGGGTCTAATAGGAGAGACTCCCCAGTCCGGTATTCTTCAATTTTTCGTAAATTTCCGGGTTTCCCCTTCAATACATCCTGGGCATAGATCAAAAGAGCACCGGCAACCCCTAGGGCCAAATGGTCTAATCCAATCCCAAATCCTTCCAAGTTCATCACCCCCAGACTTTCCATTACCTCTCTCGCACCCGAACGATGTTCAAAATCAAAATCCGGTCTTTCCGTTCGGGTAACACCGGTAAATAATCGATCTAGTTCCTGCACCAGTAACCCACCATCGTCTAAGTTCTGTACTCTTTTTTTCATTCCCTCCGGGACCAAAATCTCGCGCGGTGCCAAGGCACTTAGAATGGAGAGGAAGTCATGTGGCCGATCGCTTTGAGCAAGAACGAATTTCCCGGTTGATAAATCAAGCCAGGAAGCACGGGCACCCTGCTTGTCAAAATCAACCGCAAGAAGAAAGTGGTTGTGTCCCGCATCCAACTGCTGATCTTCCAGCACTGTTCCCGGGGTGAGAATTCGGGTAATTCCCCGCTTGACCAATTTACCAGTTTGAGGAGTTTCCAACTGCTCACAAATGGCAACCTTATGGCCTCCCTTCAGCAGCTTAGTCAGATAGCCATCTGCCGAATGATAGGGAAAACCAGCCATAGGCATATCATGTCGCTTCGTCAGGGTAATCCCCAGTAAGGCAGCGCCCCGCTCGGCGTCCTTTTCAAACATTTCATAAAAGTCACCCAAACGAAAAAATAGCAGAGTATCCTCCTCCAGGCTCTCTCGGGCCTCGCGGTACTGCTTCATCATCGGGGTATCTTCGGCTTTTTTGCTCATGTGAAAAGAGATAAGCAACCCCTAGATTGGACAATGGTCAAGGCAATGAATCAGAAAAGTGAAAAAGCCTAGAAATTTGCACCCAAACCCACTTGAAAAAGGTGCATTGCCACACTATCAAAATTACCGTTTTCTGAAACTCCGAGCAATCGATAAGCAAAAAATGCATCAAGCCCCATACCTACTTCATAACCAAGGCTAAGAAGAAGGTCGTATGTGAATGCAGTTTCGGAACTCAAATAGGAATCAGAGTTCAATATATTTATAACATCACGACGACTTGCAAAGCCGAAGCCACCGGCTACCCGAAACCATCCCTTCTCGCCAAAAGGAATTCCGTAACCAACTCGTGCACCAATCTGAAAGATCTCTAATTGTCCATCAGCAGTATCGGGTAAAATAGAAGTTGGTAAAGAAATATCTCCATAAGCTGAATTTATGTAGCCAAGATGAACCTCGCCCTCCAAATTATCCCATCTCCTACCGAAGCTAAGTCCCACAGCATTTCCAATTTCAGTCTCAATGGAAGCATCACCACTTAAGCCTTTAAAAGTTTGGGTAGAAGGAGGAACAGCTACTCCAACAAAAGGTTGTATAAAATAAGCACCTCTTTCTTTTTCCATATTTCTACGAATCGCTCTTTTCTTAGGCACTGAACTAGGGGGTGAAGCAATAGCAGGGGATGTAGTGGGTGCCGCCTGTAAAATGACAGGAGTTCCGTCTGCCCGGTAAAGAGTTTCACTTTGTGGAGCAGGAGTTGATGCAGGTTCCACTATCGGACCCGGTAGCGAATCATAGGCAGTTTGTGGAGAGGCATTTGGTGGGTTAGTCTCCATAGTTGAAAGCACCGAACGCTTGGGGGAATGAAATGGAATGGGTTCAGTACCAGAAATTTCCGCCAACTTTTGAGAAAGGGATCGGGCACGGGCTTCCAAATTTTGATAATATGTTTCCCTGCGTTGCTCACTTACCGATTGGGCAAACAAAACCGGTGAAAAGAAATTAGTAACTAAAACAAAAATTGAAACTGTGTCTAGAAATCTCAAATTATTTTAGGATTAGGTGTGAATATTTTAATCAAATCAGACTAGAAAATAACCAATCAAAAGGCTAAGGTAAAGCCCTTTGATTCAAGAGTAGATGATTTGCCCCTGAAGAAGAATTCGGAGGAAATTACTTTTCTTTCTTCCTGAGTAAACAAAGGAGAGGAGTTCACAAATTCCATTACTTGATCGGTGTTTTTTAATTTGGAAAAAACTGTATTCAAACGGGCAACTTTAAACTTTTCGGAATCTAACCATTCTTTATCTACCTGATCATAAATAGTCCAAGAATTTCCAGTGGTTCGGGATCCTTTCCAACTCATCCAACGGGCAAGATCATTCAGGTAAAGATC
>Ga0129327_10001821_pt1 | contig 12526 bp, 15 predicted proteins | sample CPBDNA_6_FD_111799 | JGI IMG/M metagenome (GOLD analysis project Ga0129327, IMG submission 111799) | Freshwater to marine salinity gradient microbial communities from Chesapeake Bay, USA - CPBay_Spr_31_0.8_DNA | ecosystem: Environmental > Aquatic > Marine > Coastal | place: USA: Chesapeake Bay... | reverse complement strand
CAAGTTGAAAATAAATGACTTGGAAATTAGTGTTAAAAATTTAATTTTATTAAGGACGGAACTTTGTTCCTATAAATTCGTAGAATTGTCCTTAATAAAATTAAACCGCACCAATATTGGAGCGGAAATAGTTTAATATGTTTAAGTTAAAAAAGAGATATTTGAAGACATCATACACTTTCTCTCACAATTTACTAAAGTTTTCTCTCAAAAATATATATAATATCAAATATAATCCTATTATTATATTGAATTGATACCTCTCTCCTTTCATTTTTTTATTATATTTATTAATCTTTTGAGAGAAGGAGAGAAATATACAAAATTTTTATTTATTCTTTCATAATATTTTACACATTACCATTTCAAATAAACATAATTTAAAAATTGAATTAAATATTACATATTATATTTTTACAATATACAATATTTAATTATGGAAAATGAAATTATTTCAAACTATACTAATTCTGAACAACCATACGAAAAAGAAGAAGAATATTTAGATAATTTTCTAAAATCAATTACTAATAAAAATAATACATATAAGAGAATGCATATATCACCTTTACGTTATCCTGGAGGTAAAAGTAAAGCTATTGGATTAATTTTATCAAATTTACCAAAACTAAAAGAAAAAAAAATTGTATCGCCTTTCTTTGGAGGGGGGTCTGTTGAATTATGCTTATCACAAATGTTAGGAATCAATGTTATTGGTTATGATATATTTAATATGTTAGTCAACTTTTGGGACGTATTAATTAATCATAAAGATGAATTTATAACTGAACTTTCAAAATTTGATATTAATAGCGATGAATTTACATATAATAGACACGTTCTATTGAATTATTGGGATAAAATTAAACCACACGATTTAAATTATAAAACTAAAAAGAAGGTTGAATTAAAAACAGAAGATTTAACTAAATTAGATAACAATATTATTAACCAAGCTGTATATTATTATTATAATATGACTTTATCTTATGGCCCTATGTTTTTAGGATGGCCTAGTTCAAATGAAATTAATAAAGATAAATTTAAAAGACGCATTGAAAAATTAAAAAAAATTAATTTAGTTAATTTACAAATTCATTGTTCTACATTTGAAGAAATTTTAGAAAAACATTCTGATGACTTCTTGTTTTTAGACCCTCCATATTATTTAGAAGGAGATAGTAAAATGTTTAAAGGTATGTATCCTAATTGTAATTTTGCTATACATCATAATAACTTTGACCACAATAAGTTAGCAGAATTGTTGAAAAAACATACAGGAGGATTTCTTATGACATATAATAATTGTTCTAGTGTTAAAGAACTATATAATGATTGTAAGTTTGAATATCCTGAATGGCAATACACATATGGTCAAGGGGAAACACGAGTTGGTAAAAATAGAGAAAAAACAAGTAACGACCACATTAAAGATAGTCACGAAATTATAATTATTAAATGGCCTTCCTATTCATAATCAAATTTATCAAAATAATGTTTTATTCCATATTTTTCATCTATTAGTAAATCTATAAATTTTTTTCCTTTTCCACCATTTAATCCCAGAAAGTAACTCTTGTGTGTTGACCTGTATTCATATGTTATGTATTGGGAATAACCCTTTCTAGAACCATCATTGAAATCTCCCTTTATACGACCGGTTTCTTCTATCTTTCTCCATATACATTTTTCTGAAATATATTCTACTATATCATCCATATTAAAGAATATCCATCTATCTGTATCTTTATAAACTAAAATATCTGCTGGAGCATCACTATGTATTTTTTTTAAATATTTATTAAATATTTCATTTACTTTGGGTTTTGTTAACTCCTCTATTTTTACATTTTCTAGTTCTGGTATTTTTCCCAGTGTAAACTGAATATTTTGACCACTCTTATTACTTACATTCAAACCTTGTATATTTAATTTTTCTTTTAGATGCTCACATACTTGATGACTACTATCTATTGTTGTGTCTGATTTCGCACCATATTCAATCGGTTTATCTATTTCTTTCCAATTATATTGTTTTGTGAATTCTTTTTCTATAATATGTCCTCCTCTTTTTTTAGAACCTCCCACATTCTTACACGATTCCTTTCGCTTTGCATTTCCTGTGAGCACGACTGGGATAGACAGAGGAACAAGGGGCGGGAGCGGCATGACGTAACTCATTTCACTTGCTGTTGTATTTGATATTTGCATTTTATTATTTGTATTTTATTTAAAATAATGTTTTTTTTTCAATTTTTTTATAAAAAATATCCAAAATTATCAAAATTATATGTTTTTTTTCAAAAATTATCCAAAATTATCCAAAATTATCCAAAATTATCCAAAATTATCAAAATTATATGTTTTTTTTCAAAAATTATCCAAAATTATCCAAAATTATTGGATTTTTATCAAAAATTAAATTTAAAAATAAAAAAATATATTTACACGTTTTTTATTTTTAATTTTTCTTGTTTTTTTTTGTTTGACTTCCATTTACTTCCTTTCTTGGTCTTCCACGACCTCGGGTACTTTTACATTTAAATGTTTTATCACGCACATAACCCGATTTACATTTATTTACACATCTTTTTGTATTTGGATTTCTCTCTTTACCATCAGGACAACCATCTAGCAAATCCCTCACACTATCATCACGTCTTGGACTTTCTTGCACTAATATTACATCGGGTTGTTGTTCTGGACTTGCATTATCTTTTACAGCCATTTTATCTCTATTTATTCTATAACCATTTCTACTCAAATAATTATTTGATTCTAATATTCTCTCATATTCACTCAAAACATCATCTATTTCAATATGTTCTTTCATATTTGCACTTACCATTATAAATCCTAATGTTCTGATATCGGTCAAGAACCTTTTTGAGAGAACCTTATTCTCATTTTTTTTTTCAAAATTGGGTTCTAATAATGTTAACATTGATAATAATGTTAATCCTAAATTATGAACATCACATATTTTACAATATTTTTCTATAAATTCATTATGCGAACACGTTTCTATTAGTTTATATGTTTCATTTAATTCTTTCATCATTATAGACTTCAAAATAGTTGGTTCTTTTGTTACACGTTTGAAAAATACTGACTTTATACTTCCTACATCACTAGAAATATTTATTAATATTTCATTTGATAACCTTTTTGAATATCTCGCAAAATTTTTGTTTAGATTATATTTCGCACTATCAAATCTATTTTTATTTAAATATGTTGCATATATAGGAACTGACCACCACATATCTCCAGGAAAATAATCATCGTTTATTGCTTCTTTCTTCATTTTACTAAATTTTGCTAACATACCAAAATCTATCATTCTCATTGTTTGGGTTTCTTCATTATAAACTATATTTCCTTCTTTTAAATCACGATGACTTAGTTTATTATCTATTAAAAATTTTACACCTCTTATTATATTTATAAAATTTATAAACATTACTTCTATATTATCTAATGTTTCTGACCTTATCATATTATTTGATAATGTATAAACATAATCTTCCAATGATGCACCACCATTCTTCATAATTAATAAGCGAGTATCTTTTTGAAGAGCTGTATTGTTCCATTTTAAATATTTTTCATAATTATTACATTTTGCTATTTCATCTATTGTATCTTTGTTATTACTTGGAATACATTTTTCTGGATAACCTAAATAATATTTGTGTTCTGTATCTATTTTTTTTAATAAACTTAACTCTTTTAACTCATCATTTGCATCTTCTCCCTTCAATGTCTTAGAAACCTTATTTGTATAATTTATTTGTTTTGAAGACTTACATTTTAAACTTGGACTATGTACACACCCATATGTACCTTCACCAATTACCGGCATATTTATATATATATTATCTATATATAAAATATCAAGTTATAATATAATATATTATGCTATTTAATATAGCACATAATATAATAACACAAATACCACACTACAATTATATTGTTAATTTTACTAATAAAACAATTACTTGTAATTATTATGGTTATGCTACATCATTATTTGTGTATTATTATTTTTTTTCACATAAAAAACAATTCCTTGCCTATTTTAATACTTATGAATGTTTTTTTTCTTATTGTTTAGGTTTCTCTTATTGTCTATTTTTACATTAAATATTGTTATTTTTTTTTTTTTTATATATCTGTATTAGTGATAATATGAAAAAACGCAATATTTATCTTGTATGTCAAGCAATTTTAAACACTATTCAAAATAAAGAAGAAAATTTATATTATGATATTATGTCACTTTATCGTCGTATGTCATATGACCCTCCTGAATTAGAAAATTTACATTGGCGGATGTTAGCTTCCAGTATTAATAACGCATTCTCAAAAGTTAAATATAACGACCTCTCCGGTTGGGCTAAAGATTCAGTTGATATTTTTACTGGAAAGATGGAATATTCTAAAATTAAATTCATCTCTTCTAGGCTTATTCTATAAATTATATATTTTTTTGTTAAATGTTTTTATAAAAATGTAAAGTATATTATGGGGTATGGTTACGGAGTATGGCTTGTTTACAATCAAAACGTTTTTAAAGATAAAACTTCACATATTGGACATATTACTATTGCATGTTTTATGAAAAAAAATGAAGCTAAAAATATGTATGATGATATTGTTCAAAATGTTAACACTAAATTTAAACTTACTACAGATGGTATTCCTGAACTTTTTTCTATTAATTTTTATGAACACGATAAAAATAATCTTTGTTCTTGGGGTTTTAATTTTAAATCAACTGATTGGCCAAAACTACAAACAATTTGCAACAAATATACGTGTGATTTCTCACATCAACCACATACTAGTGTTGAATATAACAGCAACGCTTTAACATTTAAACCATACTACATTGGTGAATATAATTTTAAATGTAAAATTCATCTTGTTGATATACGTAGTGATTTCCCTGACGATTGGAAAATTATTGAATAAATATTATTTCACACTTTTTAATAATATTTATCTAAAAAATATTTACTTTTTTCTTTTTACACTTTTCTTTCTGTTTCTTTTTACTACTTTTTTTGTTTCTTTTTTCTTTTTATGCATTTTTCTTGTGCGTTTCTTTTTTTTACCTCCTGCTATGACTTCTTCGCCATCTTCGTCACGTTTATTAGTTTTACTATTAGTATTAGTATTAGTATTTTTACTTCCAAACCAACTTTTTTTCTTACAAACTGGTTCTACGCTTCCCTTCTTCCCACATAAATCACCACCCTTTTCACATTTTTCACTATCAATACATTCTTTAGGATATCCTTTTTTAAATTTAATATCATCTTTTTGAGCATCTTTTATTGTTCTTATCATACAGCAATTTGTTCCTGAAATTGTAGGTTCTACTTCATCTTTTGACCAATTATTGTTTATTACATATTCGCGCATTATTTTTGAATGAGATACTACGTGAACTGGTTCAGTTGGTGCTCCAAATCTACTGGAATGCCAATCCATAAATGTTTGTAAATTACCATTTTCTTGAAAACCTATTTTATTTTTTTTTGCCATTACTTTATCTTCTTCGCCACAATCTGGAGATTCTAATTCATATAGACCCCCTTTTTTATTATAATGATATTTAGGAACATCTAGGTCTTCAGGTTGATGAACTTCCAATATAATTTGATTAGGCATGTTATTAGCAAAAGCAATGTCTTTATCTTTAATATAATTTAAAAACTTTTTGAATTTCTCCACCATATGATATATTGATTTTGGATGATTACCTCTGTGAAAACCAGCATCCCATTTTTCCTTCATATATGGGCTTATTTTTAATGTTAATTTCTGTTCAGAACCATTACTATATAATAATGCTGCCGTACACCACGTTCTGTATAAACAAGATACAAAAACATTATTACTATTGTAATACTTTTCACGATTACCCTCTGTACGGGATTGCTTAATTGTTTCTTCTATTCCTCTATTTGTTAAACCAGGTTCGCTATCTTTTTGAACTGCCCTTAAGTTGAAAATTTTAATTTGTGCTTTTCCTGCATCATCATTATTACAAGAATTTGCATGACGAGTAAATTGATATTGAAAATGAGCTTCATCAAAATCAGGACTTTCTACTCCTCGGTTTGAACTTACCATACTTTCATTACTATCCTCACTATTTGTGTTTCCATAATTAGACATTATAATATTGTATATATATTACAAATAGTATTTTTAATTATAATGATGTTATGTATTATGTGTTATTTTATAAAATATTATGATTAATTATTATTTATTACTATATATGTATATAAAAATATATAATTTATATAAAAAACGTAAAATAAGTAAGGATTATAAAAAGTTCAAAAAACAAGGAAAAAAAGCCAGCACCAAAAACAAAAAAGCACAAGAATAAATGTCCAAAACGCCTTTTTTGATTAGGTTTTACAAGCTCAAAAAAAACCGATTTTCGGTTTAGATGTTAATGGTGTAATTTATATTTTTAATAATTTCATTTTACACCAACCATTTTTTTAGAAAAATCAATGAGTTTGGATTTTGGAGATTTTTATGTTGCCATATATTAAGGAAAATGGTAGAGCAAAAAGCGTTAAAAAGCGTAAAAAAATACATCTGTGAAAATTGTGATGGTCAATGGAGCAGAAAGGCAGATTATGAAAGACATTTATCCACTCGTAAACATAAAATGATAGTAAATGGTAGTAATTTAGCAACAAAAAGCGAGAAAAAATATTTTTGCGAATGTGGAAAATCTTACACTCACGATAGCGGTTATTATAGGCACAAAAAAACGTGCACTTTTATAAGTGCAGAAAAAGAAAGTAATAATGATAATGGAAATGGTGGAATAGATAAAGAAATACTTTTGCAAGTAATACAAAACCAAAATAATTTACAAAATTTAGTGGTAAAAGAAATAATCCCCAAAATAGGAAACAATAATAATAATACAAATTGTAATAATACAACAAATAAATTTAATATGAATATATTCTTGAACGAAACTTGTAAAGATGCAATGCCATTGATGGACTTTATTAATAATTTAAAATTGTCAGTTGAAGATTTAGATAATACAGGTAAGGAAGGACTTGTAAAAGGATTAACTGATATAATTACAAAGGGATTAAATGATCTAGATGTCACAAAACGTCCAATTCATTGCAGCGATATAAAACGCGAAACTTTATATATTAAAGATGAGGATAAATGGATAAAAGATGATAAAGATAAGTCAATGGTATCACACGCAATAAGAAAAGTAAAACGTGATGCTGATAGATTCTTTCCCAAATGGTTGGAGCAACACCCAAATTGTTGGGATCAAGAAAGTCCTTATCATGAACAATATATGACAATGGTTACAAATCGGTTTGGAAAAGGTGAAGAAAATTTCCAAGAAAAGAATACAAAAAAGGTAATAAAAAATATAGCAAAGGAAGTAATAGTTGATAAAGAAAATATTGAAAATGAATAAATATGTTTATTAAATAAAATATTAGTAAAATGTATATAAGAAATATGCAATCTTCAAGAGATAGATTACGTAAATATCATAATTATAATAACGTTTTATATTCTCATCATAGTTCTAATTATAATAGCACATGTGATATTAGTTTATGCCCTGAAATTATTAAAGTATCTTACTCTAACCCTTTAGCAAGAAAAGTATTATTAAAACCAGATACAGGAATATCTTTAACTGAATTAAAACGTGGTGTTAATGTTGAAACAAAAACACAATCACAATATTTAAGTCATAATAAATCTTGTACTCAAACATGCGTTAAAGAAGTATACAATCCCCCAGGTGTTGAAGTTAAACATAATTCATATAATCGTTATAATAGTAGTGTAAAATCTAAAACTATTCAAAATGATGCTTAATAATTTATTATATTTCATTATAATATATACTAAATTATGCTTCCACAAAAACGTAATTTACCAAATAATAATTATAAGAATCCTAATGGTGAACCTAATGGTGAACCTAATGGTTAACCTAATGGTGAACCTAATGTTGAATTAGGACAGGGAGGATTAACGCCGGCAGAACAAGAAGCATATTATGCACATGTAGAACTAACTAAACAACAAAGAGAACGTTCTATACAAGAAGAACAAGCTAGACAAAGAGAACGATCTAGACAAGAAGAACAAGCTAGACAAGAAGATTTAGAAAGACAACACGTTATAAATATGTCTGGTATTGAACAAAATATGTCTGGTAATGGTAATCCATTAAATATGTCTGGTAATCCATTAAATATGTCTGGTAATCCATATTATTATAATAGTAATAATAATAGTGGTCCACTTTCATTTGGTGATTTAGAACAATCCACAAGTAACAAAGGACATACAACTTGGGAAAGTGATCCAGACCCAGCATCAAATCTATCATCAGGGCTCGGGTATTGGGGTCAATCTCATCAAGATTATCAAGGATTTCATCAAGGAAGTACAAATGGGTCACTATCAAATAGCTCATTTAATAGTTATAATAGTAGTGAACCTCCCAATCCCCCCCTTCCACCTCATGAATTGGCAATGGCAACAGCAGGATTGTCACCTATAGAAGAAGAATCAGAAAATAATCATAGTTATGGTGGAAAAAAGAAAAGAAAAACAAAAAAAGTAAATAGAAAGCAAACTAGAAAGCAAAAGAAAACTAAAAAGATTAAACGTAAAGTAAAAAAATCAATGAAGAAAAAACAGAAAAAAACTAAAAGAAAAACTAGAAAGTAAATTATAATATAAATAACAATAATTTTTATTTATATTATTAGACATTTTTTTTCATAAAAACATTTAAAAATTTATAGGTTAGTTGAAGGAGCTTCTTCAGTAGGAACAGGAGGAGCAGGAGCATTCATTTTTTTGGCGAAATATTGAATAGCTTCGTGTAGTTTAGAAGTTTCTTCAATATTATAAGCACCGCGTTTGTGTGCAATTTGACCAAAAGCAATCAAAAGATTAAGACCAATTACGTCATTATCAATAATAACTTCGGTAATAGGAATTTCTTTAACTCCACTTTCTTGTGATACATCTTGTGACGTAACTTCAGTATTTGTTGTTTCTTCAATAGTTTGAACTTCTTGAACAATTGGTTCTTGAATAGTAGTAGGTAATTCTTCAATAGTAGCGTTAACACTCATTTATATTATATTATTATACTATTTTTTTATATCATTTTACGAAAACCTTAATTATGTGTTGTTAACTTTAAAGTAAAAGACCAATCCATATTTTGTGTATCAATATATTCACCATATTCGTTGACAAGTGCCACAGAAAATTTAACTAAATCAACATTACCAAAATATTCTCTTGGTGTTGAAATAACACGATTATAAAAATTGTAATTTAATTCATTTCTATATATAATTTTACCTATAATATTACCACCATTTTTAAAACTTCCACTACATACACCTTTTGATTTCATATTCTGTGTAACTATTGTGCTATCTGAATTTGTTGTATTATCATCTAAAACTAGATAAGCATATTTAAAATTATTATTTAGATCAATTGATGATTCACTTTTAACTCTTTTAGTGTCAATAGTTCCATTTAAATCAAGTTTTATACTTTTATTTCTAAAACCAAGTATGTAACCCAAAGATCTTTCAAAAATAATATCATCATCATTTTCATCTTTAGTAAAATCAACTTCAACTGAATAAATATTACTTTGACCTTCATATTGAAAATAAATACTTCTATCATTAATTAATGCATTATTAGAAATATTGCTATCTATATCGTGTAAAAATTTTAGTGAAGCATGTCCAAAATTAGCATCTACCTCTACACCAAGTTTTGTCAACTGGGAATTTATATTTTGAACAAACATATCTAAACTATTATTATTCATTATATTTCTCTCAATGCGAAAAATATCTGGTGTTTTTACATATTGTGTTAAAGTTTTACCATTTACTTTAATAATTTTAATTTTAAAAACATTATTTTTAATTTTATCACTTATAATGCGTACGGAGGTAGGACCACTATATTCAACTAACTCTAATTTACTAACATTATTAATAGGTTCATCGTAAGTTACCTGAAAGTGATTTGTTTGCTTATTAGATTTAGAACTATTTGTATCTCTAAATAATGAATCAATAGTCAAAATTTTCACTTTATTGCTATTTCCTTGTGTTTGATACATCACTTTATATAATATATATTAATACTATTATTCTTTTAAAATATTATACAATAAATTAATAATTAATATTGCATTACGACTTCTAATAAAAATGAATAATCATTGGAATTTAAATCGATTACATCACCATATCTATCAAGCAAGCGTAAATGTAATTTTGTTAAATTAACTGGTCCCATATAATTTCTTTCGCGGAATATAGAAGTAATATTATCATAATAAGTATTATAAAATAATACTGGAATACTAATGCGTGCAATAATATTATTTCCTATATAGTTTTTATCATTTGATGACATAAATGTATTTGTTATTTCATTACTATTATAGTCGTTAATATCTAAAAATATGTAATTATCTATTGTGCTTGCATATGATGTTTCACCCTTTAAATAATGTGTATATGTTATCATTTCATTTATTTGATTCGATGTTACACTATCACTTATTGTATTAGTCTTATATATTGTATATGTAGATTTTCTAAATCCTAAAAACCAACCCAGTGTTTTACTCTTACTTTGCTCTTTAACTTTTGAATCATATATATTATCTGAAATATAACTAAAATCTATTGTAAAATATACATCAGGAGAATATTCAGGTTGTCCTGAAATTAATTCATCAGGAATAAGATAATTTTCAGAATCATGCACATTTTTTAATCTGAATATTGATTTTGAATCTGTTTTTGATATTTCAAAATGAATTAAATTCAAATAATTATTACTTGCAGTTCCTGAATTTGTAAAATAATTATTAATCATAATTGTAAAATCTTCTGCTAAATAATTTCCTTCGGGTATTGTAACAATATTTTCAACAGGTTCTGAACGTCCTGTTATGTTATAAAATGTTACTTTAAAACAATTTGTTTTTTTTCGTTCAGAAATTGTATATATTGTATTTGGAATTTCTAAACTTATTATTTTTATAGAAACAACTTTAGTTAATTTTTCGGGTAATTCCAATGTATAATCTTCAGAACGTGTTTTTTCATAATTTTTTCTGAAAACACTATCAATATTTATTACTTTTGTAATAGTTTGTTTTGCTAATGGATTAATATTTCCAGGAGGAAGTATTAACCCATTCGCTAATGGATTAATAGTTCCTCCCGGAAATTGCAATTGGTTTGAATATTGCACTGGAATATTATTTTCTATAATTTTATGATGCGCTTCATCAATTGTATCAGGCACTTCATCAATATTTGATCTTCTATTATTTGTTTTATTTTGTATATAATCTAATAATCGTTCTTTAACTTCCAATATAAAATCACCAAATGATAATTCATTTTCTGTTAAATTATCCTTTTTATTTATTCTTTTTAATGTATTATTAATATTTTTTTTTATTTTACTATATGTTATTGTAGTAGGATCTAACTTTAATACCCCCATTAATTCTTCATTTGTATAACTATTAATATTAAAATTATATGCCGACATTAATATTTATTTATATTTTATATTAATATTAATAACTTAAAATATGAGTTATTGTAATAGTAGTAGTAGTTATGGAGGAGTTACACGTTTTAAAAGATATATGAGAATTCCTGGACAAACATCATCGTTTAATGAATTATCTATTAATACACTTGGTAATATACCTACCATTGTAGATAATGGTGGAGGAAATGGTGGAGGAGGTTTAAGCACAACAGAGGCAGATATATTAATCTTATTAACGAATTCTTATGTTGAAGAAATTATGTCTTTATTATTGCATTATGCAAATTGTAATTTTACATTTGTTGTAGAAACATTAACATATAGTAAATATATTTTATATAGTCAGGTTCTTTTCAATCTTAGAAAGTTAAATGATCTTACGTATGAAAAAGTTAGAAATACTATTATAAATGCTTTGAAAACATTAAGACAAAGTGTTCAACAATATCAAAATTTAATTGTAACACAAGGTCAATTAGTAACCGCCAGTGAAAAAGCAAATATTTTAGATAATCTTAATTTATTATCAGAATACATTGAAGAACTTCAAAGTAAATCTGAAGTTAATATTATTCCTGATGTTGAAGTCAACGTTCCTTTAATGACTTTACAACCTTCTATTACTATTTATATACAAAGACACGGATACCCATGTGGCGGTATTTTTGATCCGGATTTATTAGCATCAATTAAAGAAGAACTAGGAGAATAAATAGATTAAAATAAATAGATTAATTATAATTTATTCTTGAAAAATTATTTCTATTTAAATAGTATAATCATGTCTGTCCCGTTTGCCGCATCGGATTTAGACTTATCAGGTTCGCTATTTACGGAATTTACGGAAGATACAGCAAAAATT
>Ga0129327_10001819_pt1 | contig 12529 bp, 13 predicted proteins | sample CPBDNA_6_FD_111799 | JGI IMG/M metagenome (GOLD analysis project Ga0129327, IMG submission 111799) | Freshwater to marine salinity gradient microbial communities from Chesapeake Bay, USA - CPBay_Spr_31_0.8_DNA | ecosystem: Environmental > Aquatic > Marine > Coastal | place: USA: Chesapeake Bay... | reverse complement strand
CGTACGCTTCAAGCATTTGAATGTTTCGCCTAAGCGGCGGCGATAGGCCGGGCGCCCTGTTGCTATAGTCTGGAAAATGTATCACGGCGATCCTGCCTTTTGACTTGCACCATTCCGTGGCTACCGCGTCCGCACCTTCCGCCCCGCCATGAATCACCACGCCGGGATCCGCCGCGTCTAACATCGCCCACAGTTTGCGGCGATCTCTCCAGAGTCTACTACCTGTAACTACTACTACGGGCTCCATGCTACTAACCTTCCGTCTTTCCAGACTTGCTCCGCGCCTTTGTACATCCGAGCCATTAAACAAGGCTCAGCTTCCGCCGCGGCTTCTAAGTCCGGGCAAATTTCCTTAAGCGCGTCTTCCATCACCACCTGCAGCCGCATAGCCGCCTCGTGTGCCTGCTCTATGTCCGCCTCTATGATCAGCTCATCATGCGGCATTAGGATCGTGCGCGTGCCGAATAGGTCCGAGCTACGATCTAGGTACTGCTCACGTGTCACACGCCTTAGCGCTAGCTTGGTAGCGTCACTGCCGCGCCCCTGAAAGCCTGTGTTAGCGGCGGCGCAGAAGTCTAAGCCCCCGCGTATCCTACCCGTAGGCAGCTGTGTTACCTCACCGGAGCCGCGCACCACACCATTAACAAACTTGTTTAAGTATTCGCGATTCTCTGGCCACGTCTTGAACCACGTATCACGCAACGTTTCCGCGCATTCTATGCAGTGCTTACATGTGGGCGGTAGTGAGGAGCGCCCCCACTTAGTAACCTTCTCAGTACCGCAACGCTCGGCGCCTCCGATTAGAATACAGAAACGCATGCCTTTGTAGACTTTACCGTCCGGCCCTACCGTGTCAAAGTCTGCTTTACGCTGCTGCAACACCATACGAGGCGCGCCCATACCGCCCGGAAACCCGAAGTTGCCGGGCTTAGCGGCTTGCCTGTAGTCGCCTACAAGTTTCTCCCCTGCCTTGCGGCGCGTTAGAAAGTCCGCGTACGGGATGCCCGACATGTCCGCGCCTAGCTGATCGTGTACTTTGATCCCGGCGTTCAGAGCTTCGGCCATCTTAGACCAGCCTAGGATGTCTAGACAGTTTTGCGCGTGCGTTACAAGCTCAAGGCCTGAGAAATCGCTAGAGATTAAAAGCTTACCGGGGCGCGCGACTAGGCATTCCCTAACGCCACCCTTGCGCGGTAGCGTTACAGTGCAGCCCGTGTAGCTGATACGGCCTGTAGCTAGCAGCGGGTTACACCATTGGGTGATCGGCGCGTCTAGCCCTTGCTTAAGCCACGGGATGTAGGTGCTCTTGATTTTAGCCGTCTCTAGAAACTCCGCGAATTCTATCAACGTCTCTACGCCGGACTCAATTAGATCGTCGCGCCCTTGCTGTACGGCGCCCGTCTTATCACTGCGCGGTATTGGCGCCGTGTCTAGGTCTCGCCCCGTACCGTCGCAGCGCTGGCAATTCTTTAGCGTCTTAGGTGTGCCGTCCTTCTTTAGCGCGTCTACTTTGCCCACCCCGCCGCATATGAAGCACTCTATGTCTGCACCCTCACACGCTTTGCACGTGGTCTGGCCTGGTACTTTGCGCTCGCCTAGGCAATGTGAACACACGCCGCCCACTTCGTAGGCGTCGCATAGCAGCATCTTGATCACGTCTTTATTAACTCGCTCGGCGCCTGTTTTTGTAATACCGATCTTACCTCCGTTGCACTCCTCACAGGCGTAAGGCTCTAGGTGTTCCGTCTTGCATCGCTTCTTGTAGGGCGCGATTTTAAAGAAGTCTAAGTCTTTGAAGTAACCTAGCAGCGGCGCGCGCTTTGCGTCTAGGCTAGCCTCTAACTCAGCCACGGCGGGCGCGTCTACTGTAAGGCCTTGAGCGTCCGCAAGCTTTAGGCACCACGCGGCGTCTGCCTGATCGCTTAGGTTGTGTAGGTTGCGGTTGCGTGCTGGGAATTGCGCGCCGGGCGGGTAGGCGGCGGTAGGCGGCGCTACTTGAGTTAGTGCTATCTCTAGCGTGTTAACGGCGTCATCTACTGGATACTTCTTAGCGTCCTCTGGCCACTCTTCTAGCGGTATGTTTTCGAGTAGCGCGTAGGACTTGCGGAAACGATCGGACTCTTTAGCGTTAGTGCGATCACATACCAAATCTAGCAGCACGCTAAGTCGGTAGCCCACCTTAACTTGTCCAGTTTGCGGGTCGCGTAGATCGTACCCCGTGCGAGGGTCGCGCCCTAAATGCCCTTGCGCTATGGCGTGCAACTGCTCGGCTAGGCCTATGTCATACACGCGGCCTTCGTCATACATTTTGAAGATAGCGGGCAGTAGGTCAATGCCGCGTGTGTAGGCGTCTTGCGCCATTACTAGGCAATCGTAGGCGATGTTTTGGCCCACTAAGATTATGCTAGCGTTGTTAAGTATCACGCCGAAAGCTTTACGCGCGTCTGCTTTATCTAGCAGCGTGCCTTGTGTGGGCTGTGCAGCTTGCGCCGCGCTGCCACAAACGAGCGGCGGCGCGTCTAGGCCGGGCTGCGTTAGATGTGTCTCGGTATCAAACGCTAGGCCGTGCGTTTTAACCGTAGCTAGGCGCTCAGGCTTCAAACAATACCCCTAGCTTACAAATGCCTTTGAAACCACCCGGCCCCTCTTCGTTGACCATGGCCCATGTCTGATCCATTGGTAGATCAAAGTCACACGCGAAGATAGGCCACACGTGGATCTCCCCCACAACCTTAGCAACGGCATAAAATCTGCGCGGATCTGTGTTGTCCGTGGGTCGCCATTCCTCGCCTGGAAGCCTCCAGTAGTAGCCATTAATCATTTAGTTCGATCTCCCTATTCATAGCAGAGCAGAGCCTAGAGGCCGTGCGATGCTCCATAGTAAGCACCGGGCTAGGTTGCCCGTCCATTGTGATGCTCACATATCCTTGATGTACGTCGCGCTCCCACGCGATAGCACACACATCGCTAGGGAATTCGCCCACTTTTATCACGTACCACACTACCAGAACCCTAGCGTACGGTATTCCACAGGGCGGCTACCTCGTTTAGCATGAGCTATGCCGTAATCCATGCCCTTCGATATGCCTAGATCTAGGTAGACGATCGTGGCTTGTGCAGCAGAGCGCCACGCAAAACCCGCCTGGATGCCGTGCTCGCGCTCTGCCGGATCAGTGTCGTCAAGCACACCTTCTTGGGTGTATAGCGCGTGCGAGGCGTACGGCGCTTCACCGCGTACCAGGCAGTCACGCATGCACGCGCGCAAGTAGCGCAGGTTGAAATCTACATCGCCCGCGTACGGGCTTTCTATGATTACTAATCTCATGTTTTCCCTTTCATTTGGAGCCCTACCCTGGAATTGAACACAGGATCTCGGATAGCTAGTCCGCGGTATTAACTTTACACCTAGTACGGCTAAAAGTGATACGTGCGTTTTTTACAAGGTGCACGGTCAGAGCCTTAATCCAACGTCTCCCCCTAGAGCCCTGGAATACTAAACGCCGCTACAGCTACAGGCGTGGCGGCGGGCGCTTCAGCTGGCGCGGCGGCGGGTGCCTCACCTAGAAAGCTTGTAGCCGGAGCTGCAGCTACAGGCGCGGCGGCGGGCGTCTTCTTAGCAAACAGCGACATAGGCGCCTTGGTGTCGAGTTGCGCACATGTTGCCGCGATCGTGTCTGCTGTCTGCCCTTGCTGATGATCGAAGTAGGTAGCCACGTAGTTGCCCTTGGAGTTAGGCACGCCGTTGCATTTGACGATACAACCGCGTCCACCGTTGTTTGCGAGTAGTGCCGTGCCGGAGGCGCTCACCTGTGCTTCGTCATCCGTGCCACCGATGGCGATAACAAAGCTTTTTATATCGCCTAGCTCCTTGTCTAGGCTATCAGGGTACTTTCCCGCGTAGAGCTTCCACATCTTAGTACAGATCGTGCCCACCAGTGACGCGTTAGTGGAGTCCAAGTAAGTGAAGTAAGCGAACACACACGGGCCGTTAGTGGTTGCCTTTTGCTCGAAATTAGCGAGCGCTAGGGTGTGTTGTCCTGCAGCGATAAAGGGAAAGCTTCCGGCGTTCTCCTTTGCTTTAGATACGGATGCCATCAAAGCGGCAGGATCTATTGTAGTCGGTTGATTGAACATGGTCTCTCTTCTTTCTCTAGGGTGTGTTGTTTAGGCTGTTACGCCCGCTGTGAGTATCTTTTGGGCTGCGCCCATAGTTGTGTTTACGTATTCGGCGCGTAGTAGCGCCTGCTCTACTGATTTTTTGAATTCGGGCGTGTGCGCGTAGTATTGCGCGTTGATTTGGCCCGCTTCTTGCCCTGTTCTATGTAGGCGGCCAAGTAGTTGTTCCCAGGCGGTAGCGCTGCTAGGAGGGCTAGCGATAAGCTGATTGTTATACATGAACTGCAGACCGTTACGCCCGCGACCATGGGACTTAATACTAGCGATAATAGACTTTTTCCCCGTTTCGGCAAGTATCAACTCCCTAGCTTTTGGTCCGCCTCCGTGCAGGCTTAACCCTGACAACTCAGCGATCCATTTCCCAAGCTCACGGTGACCGTACCAGACGATACCACGGTTGCGCAAGCCCCAATCCGCCGCATCTTGCGCTAAGAAGTCGCTAAGGCGTACGGCCTGCCCTTTTACGGGGCGCACCTGTGGCTCTATGTCACGCCATGCGGGCCAGTGTTCCGCTTGCCACACGTGATCGCCGGGCTTCGTTTCGATGTCTTGCCAGTATCGTTTAGCGGCATCCGTTGCAAGCTTCATAGAGTCGCGGCCTTCAATTCGCGGCCCTACAAACTCCCTAAGCTCCGCCCCCCATAGCTTGCGCGCTGCGTACCACCTGCCTATCAGGTCCTCACTCTCGCCGTGCGGGAATCGCCAGCGATAGTAGAAGCCGCACGCCAGCTGTGATGCACACGCCGCAACCTCTAGCGAGTCGATTAGATCTGCACCGTCTGGGCGTTGCTGTAGTGGTCCGCGCAGTAGATCAAAAGCGTCCTTAATGACTGTCGGTAGCGGCGGCGCTATACGTTTTGTAATCACTAGCGGCGTAGATATAGCTGCTTCCATAATGGAAACAACTCCCAACGTCTCTGTGAAGCGTCGCTTGTAGCCTTCCGTTAGACTCTCGCCAGGCTCGCACAGCGCCATTAGAGCGCCGCCGGGCGCCGGGTACGGTGAGGGGTTGAGCGCGCGGCCCCAGTCGCTTGTGACGATGCCTGAGAGCGGTAGCGGGCTGTTAGCGCCTAAAGCCCATTTCAACAGGTGCGCGTAGTCTGAGATTGACGAATCTGTAAGGCTACCAGTCCACCCGCAAAACTTAGTCTCCGGGTTCGCTTCTATGTGGCGCTCTACGCGTGCAGTTGTCGCCGTGTCTAGGTTGCGTAGCTTGTCGCACTCATCAGCGAGGATTGCCACGGGGTGCACTTGCGTCATCCACGCCGTATATTCAGGGCGTGAGAGTAGCGAGTAGGGCAGCACGTGCAGCGCGGGCGTGCCCGGCACAACTGTGGTGAAATTAGAGCGCCCGTGTACCGTTAGCGAGGTAAGCTTAAAGTGTTGGGACATTAGCTTGTAGTCGTCTATTATCTCGCCCACGTTGCTAGGCGGTACCAGCAACACCACGACTTCACCCGCGGGCACCTTCAGAGCGAACGGCGCCAGCAGGCCTAGAAGCGTCTTACCATGCCCTACACCGATCTGTCCTAAGAGCCCTTGCGCCTTGTCTATCTCGTATAGTGGCCACGCTTGCGCCCGCCTAAGTTTCGTAACGCACGGGCGACGCATAGAACTACACTTACAGTTAACATTCTTGCGCGCGTACTTAGCAGACATGTGCTGTATTAACGCCTCGCTAAGCGCGCTATCAGGCATGGGGCGGCGCTGTATCGCAAGCACACGGCTAAGGTCCGCGCTGCCTTTAACGGGCGGCTTGTACTGCGAGCCGAAGGGTTTAGCGTGCTCCGCTGTAGACACCTGCCATTCGCTACGCTTAGGCGCGACGTTTGGCGGTGCTACTAGTTTGTCGATTGGTATCAGAGCGCCTCTTGAGTCGCGGTACTAGAATCCACTAAAGCACAGCCGCAAGCGTTGCAGCTGTAGCCGTAATGCATACACGCGATCAGCATTGCGAAGAACGGCATCCAAAAACCTAACAGCCCGTACACCTTTACGGACGTTGCGCCGTCGCTCATATTAGCGAATCCCCCGCGCCGTCACCTGTGCGCTTGTAAAGCCCGCTGCAGCCGCTTCAAGTATCTCATTACCGCGGGCGTTCAGGTAGTACGCGCCGGGCTCTAGTGTGAGGTTAGCGAAGTATGCTGTGATAATGCCCTTCCACTTACCATAACCTAGATCGCTTTGCGCGTCCGCTAGGCGTACGTCTTGGCATGCGTACTTATCACATAGCGCTTTAGCTAGCGCTTCGACTTGCGGCGCTAGGTCTGTGCCCTCGCTAGGCTGGCAATCGATGTAGACCTCTACGCCTTGCGCGGGTGCGGTTTGCGGGCACGCCGCGGGCGCTATCGCTGTGCTATCAGCTTTGGCTAGCAGCTCTTTAAACCCTTCGATAACGTCTGGCTTTTTGATAGGCCCCCATTTGCCTGAATCTACGGCGGCCATGCAGCGGCCTAGGTTATCGTTAGACGTCTCAATGTGTGTATCCACAGGTTTAGCCTCCGTGGGGGTACTAACGGGCGGTGCAGGCACAGGATCTGCAATGCCGAAGCCCGCAGGGTGGTCTGAGAAACCTACAACAGGCTCCGCTGCTAGCTCAGGCTTAGACGCGGGCGCGTCCGCTGGTAGTACGGGCGCAGGTATCACAAACGGCGTGCCCACATGGCCCGCTACCTCATGGGCCAGCGCTACGACGTTGTTAGGGTCATCAAAGGTAACAGCGCCTGCTTTGCCTTCGCCGGGGCTTGCGCCGGATGCGGCAGGCGCTACGCCGTGCGCGGCACACGCTACCTTGTAGGCGTCGCCTTTAAGGCCAGGCGTGCCGTAGTCGTTTACTTGAATGAATGCTAGCGCGGCGGCGAAGCCTTCAGGCACTGTAACGCTAGGCGTTACGGCCTCCTCCGCTTGAAGGTTTGCAAGGTGTGCCGCGGTGTCTAGTACGGGTGTTTGGGGTAGTAGTGACATGTCTAAAGCCTTTCCGAATACCATCTCTATGGTGTGTTGGGTGTCTTTTGGGCAGATGTTTCCGTAGAAGCATCGCTTACAGGTTTTTAAGTTTACGGGTATTTTGTTTACGTCAGTCTCTTTTGCGTAGTCGATAATGTCACGCCCTAGCGCTTCAATCTTCGGCCACTTCTTAGCTATAATCTCGCGATCGGCAAGGATTGTACTCTTGCTGGCCCGCTTCTTTCCCTTGGTTTGCAGGTATACGTGAGACAATCGCACGTGCTGAGCGTCGTAACGGCGTAACGCATAAGCACCATACATGCCCATTTGTACCGTGTCTAGTAGTTGCTGGTTTGTTAGCGCGTAATCTAGGTTGCCTTTAGACTTCCAGTCGATCACCTCCACCGTGCTGCTAGGGTCCTCATGATACGCGCCCATGGTGTCTAGGTAGCGCGAGTAGGGGGACACACAATCAATGTACATCAGCACGGGGATGCCAGCGACTTCGAAGCATTCCGTAGGTGCTACCTCTAGCTCTAGCTCTAGGTTTGTATCGCCGGGCGAAGGGTAGTACTTGAGCGCGGACATCGCGATCGCGCTTAAGGCTTTCTTGCCGTTCTTTAGGTAGGTCTCGATCTCCTTGTGAATCTTGACGCCCTTAGCTGCATCCTCACCCATGGGCTCGCGTATGTCTTTAACGTAGCCGTACCAATATTTACGCGGGCACCCGTAGGGGTCATCAGTGTTAGCGGTGTTAAGAGCGCTAGGCGACGTGCGTAGAACTACGCCGTCCTTTATGCTAGGCCCCCAATCGCTACGCGCCATGTGGGTGCCTCAGTGACCATGTAGCATCGATAAGCACGCACCGTGCCACGTCGCCGGGGCTTAACATCTGCGCTAGGTCCTGTACAGTTGTAGGCACGTCGTCTAGGTTGTTTTCAAATAGCATGCCTTTACCGTTCCAAATTAACATACCGCCTTCAGACTCTGCATAAGGCTCCGAGTCCCAGTACTCGGGGTGCTCACCGAAGCGGCTTATGTCACGCGTGATCCATATCGTGCGCTCTACCTTCATACCGTCTCCCTTTTAGTTTTCGCTAGGGCGTGGCCCTACGCGTATTAGCATCTCATCGTCATCAGGCGCCGTGCCGTACTGCTCTCTACATTCACGCACGCCCATGCTGAATGATGTATCTTTGCCGAAGGTGTCTAACCACATTGCCGCCATAGGTTGATCATTGTAACCCGGGTGTCTGACAGGCTTAGCGTCCCACACACAAACCGCGGGTGATAGCGTACCGTCCGCGCCCCTGTCCCGCGTTATGTAACAGGTCAAGAGGGCTCTACTTCTACCAACATATTCGCTAATAGGCCCGCGTAGAAAGCCATTCTAAGCGCTGGCCTGTGCTCTACGGAAGTGTACATAAGGTTAGAGCCTGTGATCTGCCCTGCCTCTATCATGGCGATCCATTGCTGGAATAGCGCTTCTTTATTCATTGCGTGCCTTAGCGTCTGCAATATCCCAAAGCGCCTCTACTGCCGCGCGGCCTTCAGCCCACACTAGATCGTGTAGCTTAGGCCCCGGATCCCCTACTAGTGTCTTTCTGTCTGATCGTCGTTTTTCCCTCATACGCTATAAGTACTGCACGCAGTGTGCCAAATGTAAAGCCCCGTAACGCTTAGCGCCGGGGCCTCTAGACACTGTGCCTAGCATTCACACTGTGCCAGCGTGTCACATCTCAGCGAGGATCACAGGCGCTAACCACTCGCGATGGGAATCAAGCGAAGCCGCGCGCCCACCTCCGCTACATTTGCCGAAGTTGGATAGACAACGCGTGATGATACCAATCAAACGCCCCTGGCTATCAAACAAACCAGAGCCGCTATTACCTTGCACCACGAAAGCCTTATAGCTAATGTCCTTATCGCTCGGGTCTCCGCGCACGGCTGTAACGTATTCACACTTACGCGCTCTAAGTGGGATACCACTCTCACTACATACCAGGTCGCCCACTTCAGGCCTAGGCCCGATCGCAAACTGAAACCAAGGTAACGCCTCTTCAGATGTTAGCTGTGCTAGATCGTACTTAGGCAACTGCTTTGAGACTGTGACCACATAGATCTCACCGTTAACGGTTTGCGCAATCATCTCGGACACGCCGCTAGGGCAGTCCGCTACATGGTCCGCTGTTAGGATCGTATGATTGTCTGTGATGACACCGGAGCCGCGCCACATCTGCACACCCTCCTCCACATCTAGGCACGCTACATGTAAAGACACTACAGCCGCGCGTTGCTTCTCACTAGGCGTTGCGTAGGGTGATTCGTAACGGGGCTGTGTGCCTCCGCAGGCTGTTAGGAGCGCAACCCACACGGCGATCGCGCCGATCGTCATCATTACTGAGAAAATACGATCAAACCAGTCAGTTTTTGCCATCCAACCATGGTACCGCATTTATTACGCGTTTTGAAAGGTATTCAGGGCTTGCCTCTTGCTTACTGCTCGGAATTCCTATAACGTCGTGGGCTTTTGATTTGTTGTGAGCGTCAACTCTCACCTCTTTTCGGGCCTCTAGCTTGCCTTCCGCTAGCAGCCTGTAGATAGCCGCCTTAGCTCTAGCCGCTGGTATGCCTGAGTTTAGCGCTAACATTCCCCTAGGGTCCGCGCCGTGGCTCTTAATCCTAGACAGAATAGCGCGATCGTCTTCGTCCATTTGATTACCGCGCTTAGCCTCTGTCTTATGCTCCTTACTGAAACAATCTAAAGCTCTAGCGTCCTCACTCCAACGCCCCCCGCGCGCGCCTTCAAACTTGGCGCCCACGAATCCCGCCACGCCTTGCCTGGACTTCGCCACCACGATTCTAGCGGCCTGATGTCCTTTGCTGTAATCAGGATCCACGTCTAAGAACAGTGTCACTTCTGCATCGTATTCAATGCCGCCTGAGTCTTTACCCGCGCCCATGAATCCTTGGGGATGCTCTATCTCAGGGTGTGGGCCGTACCACCCGCGGGCAGTAGCAGAGACCATGACCACAGCACAATCGAGCGCTTTAGATATGTTGCGGAACGCATACGATATTTGCGACACGTCCCCGCTAATATTGTCACCTCCGCGCGCTAGGTCTTGCATGTAATCGAACACCACAAAGGGCGGCGTGCCTGTTTTCTCTGCGTGTGTGTGTACCTCGAATGCGATAGCGCGAAGCTTTTGCTTTACCGTACACTCGCTACCGTCTTCATTAATGTGTGGGATGATTTCAGAGCCTATGATCCGCACCTTAAGATCTACAATAGCCTTGTGCTGTGCCTCTTTAGACACGCGCCCGGACATGATATCAATCCACTGCACGCCCATTACCTGGGAAACGATGCGAGCCTTTAGATCAGTACTGCTAAGCTCAGTAGACACGTAGATCGATCCGATAGGCACGTTCAGGCAGAACGCTACCGCGAGCGCTGATTTACCAGAGCCGGGTGGAGCTATCAGAGCTGTAACGCCGCGCGTGGGGAAACCACCCCCTATCAACTTATCCAGCTCCGCGAAACCTGTAGGTATTAGGCGCTTTGGTGGTTCGTCATGTTCCACAACCTGAGCTAATGTGAGCGATAGGCGCCCCTCTTCAGGTTTGATAGGTTCGAATATAGCCGCGTTAGGTAAGACTGTATCGATGAAGGCCGTATCGTTTAGAACATCTTTGGTAGGTACCACGCGATTCATCACACTAGAGACGATCCGCTCTACCTCGTGATCCTCCATGGGAGGGCTGCAGCGCGTAGAGTTTTCAGCGTAAAGGGCCATATGGAGCCCATTTTCGGTAATGCCCGTGTCCCTTAATGCACATCCCAAACGAAATAGCGCATTATCCCGCCCGCCTTCGAATACGCCCGCCTCTTGGCCCGCCTCAGGCCGCTCTACGGCGACTTTCTTAACGGTGTACGCGCGTGCCAGAAAATCAGGCAACGGTGCTACAGGGCAATCGTCGCCCCATGTGTAGGGCGTCCCGCTGGCGTGGATGCTAGGCGCTGCCACAATGTAGCCTAGGCCAAGTAAATCTAAGCCGGAACCTTTAGCGGCGTCTGGTACTACCTTAGAGTGGAAATCGATTAGGCGCCCGGCGTGGCAACCTTCAGGCCTGGAATAGACCGCGTGCATACCTCCGCCACCCGTGCGCGCCTTGAGCGTCTCAGGTAGTGCGTGTATAGCATTAAGCTCTTGTAGGGCTTCGAAGCCGCCTTTCTTAGGCCCTACATCTACGTCTAAGACTACAAGCCCTGAAGCTTCAAGCGCTAGGCCTATGTTAGCCTCCGGGTTAGCAGTCCACCATGCTTCTATTTGTGCGGGGTCAATGGTCGCGTCTTTATGTGCCGCGCCGCCTGCAAAAGGGATCTTCCCTCTAGGCTGCAGTGGAAACACGTGCCAACCCTTAGCGGCGTACGCGTGCGCGGCTGTTTTTAGGTCGCTCACCCCGTGATGCCTTGTCGCTTACACTTGAGCGCTACACGTACGCGGCGCATTATTTGGGCCATAGCCTGCATAGATAGCCTGTGAGCGCAGCCGCGAGCGTTGCACGTGATTAGATCACCGCCTTGCTCGTATCGCTCCCAGTAACGATCTTCTAACACCCACATGGGTGCTCCGCACAGCTCGCAGGCATGCGCTAGGCAGCCGTCAGGTACGTCACTAATCACAGGCACCCGCTTTAAGGCGCTCGTATGTGTCGCTCATTTTCCCTTATTCCCTTGTAAGATGTAAGTGCGCGGCGCCCGCCTCAAACCCCGAAAGGGAAAATCAAGGCAAGGCGGGCGCTTTGCGTGTCGGCAGCCTACGGCTACCTCATGGGCGAGGCCCAAAATCAGCCTAGCACAAACGCGCTAACCCAAGAAACTGGTTTTAGGTGTTTCTTCAGGCTCTACGTTGTCAGTTAGGAACACGCCTTGCATAGGTCTCTCGGATCCCGCGGCGTTTACAAATGTGGCAGGCCTAAGCTCTAACTCTCCAGCTTTGATTAGGCGGGTCAATGAAGCCTTGGCATCCCTAGCTGAAAGCGGGCAGTTGTCCTCTAAATACTTGCGTGCGCGGGGCGCTTCTTGCTGTGCGATATAGGTCAGCATGGTTTCATTGTCTGATGACTGGCACGCCGTGATAGCGCCGGGCTGCTTACCTGACGCACCGCGTCTAGATGGTAGGTCTGATAGCGAAAGCTCTAGGGCTTTAACGAAGGTTGCTAGAGCGTCCGTGTCTGTTTCCCCCTCAGCCTCTACAATATAGCCGCGCTCTGTGATCGTGGTTTTTGTTCTCATATGTTCCCCTCAGAATTTAAAATGTTCTCGCCGGCCTCTTATTTAAACTATCTTACCATAAGAAGCGACGATTGACCCAATGACTGTGTGAATTGCATCAGGCTT
>Ga0129327_10001818_pt1 | contig 12530 bp, 10 predicted proteins | sample CPBDNA_6_FD_111799 | JGI IMG/M metagenome (GOLD analysis project Ga0129327, IMG submission 111799) | Freshwater to marine salinity gradient microbial communities from Chesapeake Bay, USA - CPBay_Spr_31_0.8_DNA | ecosystem: Environmental > Aquatic > Marine > Coastal | place: USA: Chesapeake Bay... | reverse complement strand
CTGATTGCGCCAGCACCCATCGCTGCACCAATCTTCTCGTGCGCTTGCAACTCTCTCGAGGTATCGCCGGCTAAAATAAGTCTCTCTAAGCCACCGTTCACGGCCATTTGAAACGCAGTAATCGGCGCCACTGCACCTGCGTTAGCAACCACGCCTCTGTACCAACCTTGAATGTTCTTAGGCATCGGTCGACCATCTTGCGAAGTGATCTTATACGTGATTAAAGGCACTGTATTTTTAATATTTAAAGGAATGTATTTTGGAAATTTTTTGTCGTCAGCAATATAAACAAACCCGAGGCTGAAAAAGAGAGAAAAACAAAAGTGATGATGTGTCTCCCCCTATCACACTCTTCTTCTTCTTCTTCTTCTTCTTCTTCGTATGAAAAAGGAGATGTGATGAACTCGAGCGACATCAATCAGTCAGTCAGTAAACAATCATCCACCAATCAAAACGAAAACGTACTCTGTATGCCAGTTTCGAGGATACCACCGAGGGCACCGACGGCGAGATTCTCCGTGTCCGACAGCGTCGCTTTCTTCGTCGCCATGTTTTTGTTCTACGAGAGTAGATATTGGTGGATTACTCTTTCGTAACAAACAAGAAAAACAAACAAACTCTTTTTGCTTGCGTGTGCGTTTTAGTCGAGCGTCGATTTCGAATTTTGCAAATTACAAAGATATATGCAGAGAGTGTGTTTGTGAATAAACGGGCTCTCGAACGCGTAAGAGTGCGTCGCGACTGTGACGACGTCTCTCGAATGAGGAATTTGGTTTCTTTTTTCTCAAAAATCGAAATCAAAAACAAAAACAACCAACGCCACAAAAAGTGAAAAAAGTGAAAAAACAAGCCTCCGTGGCCGATTTTGAGGCCAGAAGCAAAAAGAAGAGAGATGAGACGAGAGAGATGAAAGAAGAAAGAACAAAAAGTCGTTACAGAAAAACAACCATAATAAAACGGATAAAAACAACAGAAAGCATGTTGAAGAAAGTTGACGTGAGTACCCGCATCGCACCAGTTTTATCATCCTTTTAGAATACATAACTCTCTCTCTCTTTCACTCGCGCTTTTTAAACTAATCATCCACTCTCTTTTCCTGATAACGAACGACAGATACTCGTGGTAAACGACGACGGCATCGATGCGAATGGCATCAAAACGCTAATTCGAACGCTCGCGAAAGAAAAAGAGTTTAACGTGTGCGTCGTCGCGCCAGAGCGCGAGCGATCGGCGAGCGGACACTGCATCACAGTACACGAACCAATAGGAGTTAAACGATTATCGGATTACTATCACGACGACGCCTACAACGATGATGATGAAAACGAAAACGAACAAGCGAACGAAAGAAAAGAAGAAGAAGAAGATGATGAAAAAGTGAGATGTAAAAGTTATTCAATCACGGGGACGCCTGCGGATTGCTCAATGCTTGCGCTAGGCCCAGATTTGTTTCCAGAACTCATCAAATCGAAGGATGATGGTAGTAGCAATAACGATAGCAATGACGGTGTGGCATTTGATGTTGTTCTCTCGGGAGTCAATCGAGGCGACAACGCGGGTAAACACGTCATGTATTCGGGAACGGTCGCCGGTGCCCGAGAAGCCGCGATGAAGGGCCAAATAGGCGTTGCACTTTCGTTAGATTCGTATTCGAGAAGTGCCAATTACTCTGAAAGTTGTAAAATAGCCACGCAGATTGTGAAATCCATCGTATCGAGCGAAGAACGGAAGCGACTTTTGAGAGGTTTTGTCATCAACGTGAACGTCCCGAGAGATGGCGAAAAGATCAGAGGCGTAGAAACTTGCGCGGTATCGAAGTGCTCGACTATTCCGCTGTGGAAACGAGTCAAAGACCCTAACCCTGAAGTTTTATACGTGACGCACGACGACGGCGAGGAGGATGCGCGAGCGCCTTCGCCGATACCGTCTCCCCCATCTTCGCCTCGAAACTCTTTTGAAAGGAAAAGCAGTAAAATTCTTTCGTCGCCGAAGAAGCGCGATGAGGCTGGCGTCAAAGGCGGTAATAGCAAAGATTTTGACACGTCCGACTATTTTAAAACGAATTTGAACATCTCTGGTGACGATGAAAACGGAACGGCGCGTTGGAGAACGAGCGAGACGCGATGGTTTCGAAACGGGTTTGGTGGAACCGAACGCGACGACCGCGTCGGAATCGACTCGGAGCTTTTGAAGCAAGGTAAAGTCGCCATCTCGATATTAACAACGAATAATGCGTGCTTAACGGATCCAACGCTCAGATTCGACGTCAGCGAAGAGGATGCGGCGAGAATAAAACAGATTGGCGATGATATAGCTCGAGAACTAGCGAGTTCGTTGTGCCTTTGAGCGCATTTTTTTTACCGCGCTTGCGTTTATTATTATACTTCCGAGATGTAAAGAAGGACTTTGGTAATTAACGATCAAGGTTAGATTATCTACTTAGTTGTCATGTTTAGTACCCAGTGATACTATTTATTATTGTCGTTGTTACTTGTGGATTTTAAAGGTGTCTAACGCTTCCGCGTGCTTGTTGGTTTCGAGAGAGAAGATTTCGTCCTCCTCTGCATGCGACAATAACAAACTTTTCGCCTCCTCCTTTGCATGTCCTCATTTTTTGAATTGTGTGTTGGTTATAAAAGAAACTACTGATGGTAGTTGACAACGACGACGATATGTTAGAGGACGGTCGGCATGGCGTGAAAAGGGAAGAAGGAAGAGGAGGAGGGTCTCCTGCTGATGACAATACTAATACCAACACCAACAACACGTCGTCGTCGTCGTGGTCGTCGAAAAATGCAAAAGGAAAGAAGAGCGTTCCCGTGTGCGTGATGTTGCCTTTGGATTTAATTAACCCAGACTCTGGTCGATTTTTGGACGAAACGAAAGAGAAGTTATCGATACAGTTGGAAAAGCTGAGATCTGCGAACGTGAGTTCAGTCATGATCGACGTGTGGTGGGGGATCGTTGAAAACGAAGCGCCGGGAAAATACAATTGGGGTGGGTACAAATCACTCATCGAACTGATTATGCAATCAGGCTTGAAAATACACGCGGTGATGTCGTTTCATAGTTGCGGAGAAAACCCGGGTGACGGAGATTTCACCGTTAATTTACCGCAGTGGGTTTGTGATTACGCGCAAAGAGTTGACGAGAATATATTTTATTGCGACTCCAAGGGAACCCGATGTAAGGAATACATATCGTTATTCGCGGACGAAACGCACATCGGCACACCGCTCGGCTTTCATCACGAAATTCGCATGTTTCACGACGCGACGATGACACCACTAGACGCTTACGAAAACTTTATGCGCTCGTTCGCCAACACGTTTCGCGAGTACATTTTGAGTGGGTCTATTCTCGAAATTATAGTCGGTCTAGGACCGTGCGGTGAACTTCGGTACCCTTCGTACTCAACGTCAACCTCAAATTGGAAGTATCCAGGAATTGGCACTCTGCAATGCTACGACGAACGCGCTCGAATGTCGCTCGCGCTACACGCGAGTAAGTCTGGCGTCCCAAAATGGGGGGACCCACCTAAAAATTTGGAAGTTTTGATTAAAGTTGGAGAAAATTACAAAAACGAGACGAGCGCGGACGACCTCGTCAACGCAAAACCGAATGAGACGCAGTTTTGGACAAACGACGAGTCGACGTTGAAAAAACGCGATTTTGACGATCACGAACAGTGGGATTCAGCGTATGGTTGGTTTTTTCTGTCTTGGTACTCAAAAGAATTAAGTCTACACGCGGAAAGAGTTCTAACTCGCGCGAGAAAAGCATTGGAACACGTTTTAAAACCCATCGGAGATAATCCCCTCGTAGACGGTAAGAAACCGAAACGAATTTCTTACGAAACGTTACGGTACGAAGTCGACGTGGACGACGACGACGACGGCGTCGACGGCGATAACGATAATAATACTAATCAACAAAATAGGATAGAGGGAGGACAAAAACAAGAGCAGTATCGTGCGGAGTTGTCGATGAAACTCGCAGGCGTTCATTGGTGGGCGAATACTCGAAGCCGAGCGGCGGAGTGCATTTCGGGAATGCACTGCTCCTCGAGAACGTCGAGAAATCCGAGAGCTGGAGTCGGATACGAAGATATCGTTAAGATTTGTGCAATGCTGGACGTTAATTTGACGTTCACGTGTTGTGAGATGAAAGATAATGAGTCCAACGAAGCAAGGTCTCGGAATTTGCACTCCCCGACGAAGCCGGTGCCGGCGCTCAATACTGGTGAAAATGACGAGTTGGAAGACGGATCTGCGCCTGAATATCTACTCAAGCACGTCTCCAGCTTGTGTTCGCTCTATGGAGTGCAACTTGAAGGAGAAAACGCGCTTTCTCGAGTCGATCAAGAGGCGTACGAGACCATCACAAAACACTGCAAAGGTGGGTACGCCGTTGAAATCATTCGAGAAGACGAAGACGGTTCGCTCACCGGTGAAGTTTCCAAAGTGTACGTCCCAGCGATGAAATCGTTCACTTATTTAAGACTGCACGATGAGCTCATCACGGATGAAGACAATTTCGAGCGTTTCAAGCGCTTCGTTGAAAACATGAGTATGATATAGAGCGAAAACATATAGTAGCAGTAGTATAATAGATATAGTAGCAGTTTGTACATTAGAAGAAGAGTTCACGGCGCCTGCATAAAATTGTTTGGATTTCTGGATTTGTCTGTTACTTTGTTTTACGAGCATTCGTCGTCGTCGTCAAAAGTTTCTGCGTTTTTGTCAAGAAGAAGAAGAAGAAACAGAAGAAGATATTATTCAAAAGAACGATGATGGAGACTTTGCAAACGTCGTCGTCGGGATTACAAACGACGACAACGACTCTCGCGCGCGGTAAAGCGTGCCGTCCAAAGCATCGTTCGTTGCAACATCATCGTCGCGGTCGTCTTCAACAACAACCAAAAATCGTTCACATCGTAAAAGCCGGCAACGATCATTCGTCGTCGTCTTCCAGTTCGCACACAGAAGGAGAAAAAGAAGGAGGAGAGGAACAGGACGTTTTCGCGGAGACGAGGAGGGAAAACGCGGATAGTGCCTCGACATCCGAAATAGAAGAAGAAGAAGAAGAAGAAGAAGAAGAAGAATCAACAGAAAATACGAACAACAAAAAGAAACTTTGGGAGTGTTCGCAGTGCTTTGGAAACCAAAGCGTGTTAGTCTCTCAGTTGCGAGATGTCTCGGAGGTTTTAGCGGACGGATTTGGGAAACCAGCGGACGACTTACTCAACGGTTTGATGCAAAAAACAAGATGGAGCGCGGGGAATTTCGCGTGCGTCATCGCTCGACCGCGCGGCTCGCAACCGTACAAACCGTCCAAACGCTTGACCACGAAAAGCGTGCGCAGAAAAGGAGCGACGGCGGCGGCGGCGCAGGCTTCTTCGGCGAATAAAGACAAGAAAATGTTTCGAGACGGTAACGACATAGTCGGTGCGTGTGATTTGACTCTCTTGCCTGCGTTTGGTCCGAAAGCTTCCAGAGAGTCGCGCGTGAAAAACGGGGTAAAGTTACTCCGACTCTCCAACGAGAGTAACTTTTTATACTTGACTGGAATGACGACGCGTTCGGCCAATCGCAGAATGGGCGTCGGTAAAGCACTGCTGGAAGAGTGCGACGTCATCGCGCAAAAGATGGAAAAGAGTCGACCAAAATGCATAGCTCTGCACGTTGCGAAAAATAACGCCAACGCTATCGGTCTTTACGAGAGTTGTGGCTATAGAATCGTTTCCGAATCAACAATGACAACGACAACGACAACAACAACAACAAATGATGGTAGTGGAGGAGAGAGGAGTAGTACGGGTAGTAGCGGGAGTAGTGGTAAAAACGACGAGAGCGGCGTGCCGCCGACGACGAGTCCTTCCTCTTTGGGCGATAAGTTTATGCAGTTTGCGAATAAATTTGGCGGCGGCGGCGGCAACGGTGGTGGTGGTGGTGGTGAAGAGGAAGTCCATTTCATGGTCAAATGGATACGACGAGACGTGATCGATGAGAAAGTGAAACGAATGGACGAAACCGGAGTGTTGAAGGAGATACCGACCTTGTGATTTACTATTAAAATTTTATTTTACAGCGCACCATCCTTTTTTAAAATTTTTCAACTTTAAAGTTTTTCGTGTTTTTGGGGCAGAAAAACAAAAAGGTTCGCACAACCAAACAAACAAAAACAAGAAGAAGAAAAAATTCACAAAAACCACACAAACAAAAAAGCTCTCTCTTCCCCGCGGCTCGCTCGAATTTCCTTCATTGAAAAGAAGTCGCGCGCGCTCTTAAGAAGGAAGAGACTTTTAACGATTGATACCATCGAACACAAAGCAGTAACAACACAACAACCGAAAGAAGAAGGATTTGTCTGTTTTGACGATGTTTAACAACAACGAATCTCAGTTTGATCCGTCTTTCAAGCACTCGAGTCGATATTCGCAAACAGCGGCTCGATACGGGAAAGCAGAAAATGGGCCGCGACCGGGGAGTGATGTTGAAAACGGAAACTGGGCGGCGCAACAACAGTCGATGAACTTGATGCAAAACGCTCCGCCGGCGATTAACACCGGCAGAGAAAATGGAAACGCTCACGCTGGTGCTTCGAGTGGCTCGTACAATCAACAATATCATCACCAACAACACCAACAACACCATCAAGATCACCACAGGACGAATTACGGGACGAACCACGGCGGACGCAGTCCAAACGGCGGACAAATGGACGAAAGTTTAATCGACCGAGATTACTTGCGAGAACACCGCGAAGGTCAAGAAAGGTTTCGCAGGAACACGTGCATTGGAATTCTTGGGGCTTCCGTAGTCTCTGTTATTGGGTGTTACTCCTACTATGGCGTCTCGCAAGGGAAAAGCGCCGGCGCGAGCTTTACGTCTCTTTTGCCATGGTCGTCTTCCGACGCGGCAGACGATGATTACTCCGCCGCGACGTCGTCGTCGTCGAAGCACCACCACCACTCTTCTTCTAAGAACGATTCTGGCGATGATTACGACAAAGCGCCCCTCGAAGACGACGACGAGGACGACTCCGGTAAGACTTCTTCCAGAAAGAAACACAAGGAACTCTTCTCGAAAACATCCAAACTCGTCGATAACGACGAAGCAGATGGCGAAAGCGAAAGCGATTACGACGGATCGTCCTCCTCGAAGAAGTCGAAAAAGAAGAGCTCCAAAAAACACGGGGGCGATGATTCGGAGGAAGAGGAAGAATCCGGCGAGGAGGCACCAAGCGAAGACGAACAAGCGCTCATTGATTCTGTCACGCAGGATTTGAAAGAGTCCGTGAAGAACGCGCAAAAAGCCAAGAAAGCGGCAAAAAAGATTGGCAAAGCTGAGAAGGAAGAGGTCATCGATCCGCGAACAGAGATTGACGCCACGAGAGCAGAGCTTCTCAAAAACGCCGGTATCGAAGAGGAAGAGGACGAGGCTACCGGTGAAAAGAACGAGAAATTGTTGGACGGTGAAGTCGATCCTTTAGTTGCCGGTTTGTTGACTAAAGACATGCAAAAAGCGGAGGAGCGCATCAAATTAGTCAAAGGCACGCATTCTCACAACAAAAAAGAAGCGAGAGAAGCGGAAAAGGCTTTGTACGAGTATGACGCTAAAATTGAAATGGAGAAGGAAGAAAAGATTCGCAAGAAGCAACAAGCTGCGATTGATGCTGAGAAGGCGAAATACGAAGAAGCTGCCAGACGCGAAGTCGGAGAACAAGAAAAGAAAAACAAAATACACGCGGAAGAAGAGAGAATGAAGATGGAAATTGCCAAGGCGAAAGCGGACGCTGCGACGAAAATTGCCATGGCGAAGGCCAACGAAGTTTCGAGCAAAGCCGCGGCGGAAGACAAAGTCATGCAAGAGATTGAATCCAAGATGCATCCGAAAGAAGATGAAGACGATAAGACGCCAAGTACTTGGAGTTTGAGTTCTGATCCAATCGACGGTGCTCGCAGTGATGACGATGTCGACAACTTTGTCGAGCAAGCTGAAAAGGAAGGCGCGCACGTGTCCAAAGAAGACAAAGAAACATTAGAAGAGGCACAAAGAGAGCGCATGGTTGCCGAAGAGCAACTGATTGAAGCAAAGATGGAAGCTGCTAAAGTTCAAGCTCAAGCACAAGACATCATGAAGGCTGCCGAAACCAGAGCGGCTGAAGCGGCTGCGGAAGCGAAGAAGGAAGCGCAAGCCGAAATCGACGCCGCCAAGTCGGAAACCGAGAAAGCGAAAGCTTCTGCTCAAGCCCTTTTAAGTCATCAACAAGCGACTGAGGAAGAAAAAGTCAAGTTAGAGACGGACTTAGAGAACGAAAAGTCCAAGGAAGGAGACATTGCGAGAGAAGCTGCTATTTCAGCTGCGAATATGTTGCAAGAAGGAAAGGATGCCTCGGCGTCAACTTCTGCTTCCGCGAAGGGGGAGGAAGAATCGCCTGCCACAACTGAAACGGAGACGGAGATCGCATCGGCGGAAACCACTTCAGAAAATGCAGTCGTGGATGACGAGAAGTTACCGGAACCTTGGAAAGCCGTGTTAGATAGCGATTCCGGGAAGACGTACTATTGGAACACGGAGACGCAAGAAACTTCGTGGGACAAACCATCGCGAAAATAAGAAAAATTGTAGCCGAAAAATACTTCTCACGAGTCCGTGAAATGAAATGAAATATGCCCTATATCAAGTATCTTAATACGAATGACAACATAATATCTATTTTCGATTTATCATATTAAAATCCTGGTAAGACCGAGAAGTCAACCATATCCTTCGGCAACGATGCAACCGAGTCTATGAGGTCTAAGCGGTTTTGTCGCGTCGGTAAGTCTTCACAGTTCACGAAAACGTCTTCGAAGAATCGTGTCGAGGAATCCTCCATTTCTGCTAAAGCTTCAATCAAAGATGCGATGCTCTGGTTGGCTGCTATTTTGTCGCACGCTTTCTTATACGTGTTAAAGAACTCGATTTCCGCTTCCTCCACGAGCAAAGACTCGTCTATTTTCCCACTCGGCGTGAAATCTTTCTTCCCTCTGATGAGTTTCGTCGGTCTCGATAAAACGTTCTTCGCCTTGGAAAAGGTGTTTGCGTCCTTCATTGCCGCTTGCAATTCTTTTACCGAAGCGGACGCTCTCGCAGGGTTGAATCCAATATCCGTGTTCAAAATTGCGCGAACGGATTCAACATCATTTCCTGCGTCCACTAAGAGTTGTTCTAATCTTCTTTTCGTAAACTCCGCGCAATCTTCCATCGCTTTGTCGCTTACATCCACGGGCTGTTCACTCTTTGCAAGTCCGAATAACGCTCGAACATCTCCACCTTGTGTTTGAAGATCGTTGTTTACTAACGTTTGGACGAGACCGTACGCAGTTCTTCGCAAACCGAAGGGATCTGCCGTCGCTTTTGGTGCTCCAACGACTGCAAATAATCCAACCAAAGTATCCGCCTTGTCCGCTATGGTCGCCACGATACCTGGAGCCGTGGAAGCGATTAAATCTCCCGAAAATCTCGGAAGGTTTGCTTCAAAAATAGCTTTAGAGGTCGTGTCGTCAAGCTTGTCACACTTTTTCGCGTAGTGTTCGCCCATCACGCCAGCGAGCGATGTGAGCTCCATGACCATGGAAGACGCTAAATCGGCACGAGCTAAACGTGCGGCTTTCGTCGCCATGGCCACAATTGAAGCGTCATCGCCGTATCCCAACGCCGCCGCGACCTTCGGCGCGAGATTCTCGGCTCGCTCTGTTTTCTGCAGCATAGAACCTAATTCGGTTTGAAACGTTATGCCTTCCAACTTTGGACGAAGCGTCTCTAAACTTTCCTTGCAGTCGTTTTCGTAAAAGAATTTAGCATCTTGGTACCTCGCTCTTAATACAGCTTCATTTCCGGATTTTACGGCCGAAACATCGCACGGTCCGTTCGCAAACGTCACAAAGTTATTAAGCAAGTCACCGCTTGTTTTGTTCTCGACTGGGAAATAGCGCTGGTGCTTCTTCATGACGGTAATTAAGACTTCTTTCGGTAAGCTCAAATATTCCGCCTCGAATTCGCCCAAAACCGGTTGTCCCGCTTCCAACAAATTCGCAACTTCGTCTAACAAGCCACCACTCTCTTTGTTGCCTTCCGGGACAACGCCTCCGACTGATTCTGCTAAAGATACCGCGTTACTCCAAATTTCATTTTTGCGCGCTTCGATGTCTGGAACGATTCCTTCTCTTTCCAAAAACGAAAAGTAGTCTTGGACGTTGGTCAGCGTTTCCTCCACCGGCGCTTCCAATCCAGGAGGTCGCAAACCTCTCGTCGTATCACTTGAAGTAACACCGAGCGCAGAAAAGGGTATTATCGATTGACCGTGGCACGCAAATAACCAACGCATAGGTCGTGAGAATGCGTTGTCTTCGTTCAACTGCCAGCGCATGGTTTTGATAAACTTGATGGATTCTACGACTTTTGGCAACTCGTCGCGCATAACTTCAGAGGCAGATTTCCCGACTGCTTTCACGTTTGCCCACACGTACTCGTCGTCCTTTTCGAGTTCTTTCTCGAGATCGACCACATTGTTTTTTGTGCAAAATCCGAGCAAAGCTTTGGTTGGAGTCACTCCGTCTTCCTCAAACGCTCTCGAAAGCGGAGGACCGCGATTTCGCGATTCTTGATCTGGCTGTTTTGGAGAGAGGTTTTTTATCGCGACGGATACGCGGCGAGGCGTACCACCAACTGAGACGCTATCGTATTCTAGTCCAGATTGCTCTAAAATGGAATTCATGGCGAGCTCGACTTGATGAATGCACGAAACAACATCGTGAGGCGGCAACTCTTCGGTACCAATTTCAAAAACAAAATCAGCCTTCTCATTCGGGAGCTTTGATTCGTCTATGGGCGCAACAGGTTTCGCGGCGTCGTTTTGCTTGTTATTCTTTTTCTTCTTTTTTTTACCGTTGTCATCTTCTTTGTCGTCGCTTGATCCTTCGACTAAGCTTCCGAGCGGGTAACCTAACTCTTCGCGTCTTTCGACCCAAAGGGAGGCAATATTTCTCGCCAAATCACGCATGGAGGCAAACAATTTCTGTCTCTCCGTTACGCCAACCGCACCACGAGCGTCGAGAATGTTAAACGCGTGAGACGCTTTAAGCAACTGGTCGTACGCAGGAAGAGGAAGTCTGTTTTCAATCAGCGATTGCGCTTCTTTATCGGCTAAATCAAAACGCAATCTCTGATTTTCCACCGAAGCTACGTCCATGTTGAACACGGACATTTCGTATTCGTCCTGTAAACGCATTTCGCCGTACGTTAAGGAATCATTGTATCTAATATCTTTGAAGTGATCCACATTTTGTAAAGCCATCAAGACGCGCTCTAGACCGTACGTGATTTCAACCGCAACTGGATTGACTTTCACGCTACCGCATTGTTGGAAATACGTAAACTGCGTCACTTCCATGCCGTCGAGCCAAACTTCCCATCCCAACCCCCACGCGCCTAAAACTGGACTTTCCCAGTTATCTTCCACGAAGCGAATGTCGTGCGCTTTCGTATCTACGCCGAGCGCTTCTAAGGAGCCTAAATAGAGTTCTTGCGGATTCGCCGGTGCTGGTTTTAAAATCACCTGAAACTGCGTGTGTCTTTGTACTCGATTCGGATTATCCCCGTACCTAGAATCATCCGGTCTCACCGACGGTTCCGGGTAGCACACGTTCCAAGGTTCTGGTCCTAAGCAACGCAAAAACGTCGCCGGGTTCATCGTTCCCGCGCCGACTTCAGTGTTATGCGGAAGCCAAACTGCGCACCCTTTTGAGGCCCAGTAGTCTTGCAATCTATTGATTGCTTGTTGAAACGTCGGCGCGTCTGTGTTCACTCCCGCGGCGGAGGAGCTTTTCGCAGGTGAAGAAGAAGGAGGAGTTGAGGCTGAAGCTGCAGCTGCATCCGAAGAAGACGCAATCGCGCGCGTTCTGAACGACGACGACGAAGCAGAAGAAGAAGAAGAAGAAGGAGAGGATCGTTTTGTTGCGGTTGTAGTCGCCGATGAGGTTGAGAACGACGAATTCATCATCTTCGCGCGCATCATCGTCCTTCCTCCGCGGTGGTTGAAGGAGGAGAAAAGAAATGGGTTTTTCCAGGAAGAAGAAGACGTCGTCGTCGTCGTCGTCTGAATCGTCGTCGTTCTCAACGCGCGATGAGAAGATTTTGCCGCAGCAGCTCCATTACTCTTGTTCACGAGCGCATAGTGCGCCAGGCGTAGCATCGTGTTTGACCCGCGGGGCGGAATAGTGTCAGCAAATAGACACACCGCGCGCGAACGACGACGTCGCAATTCTTTACTAAAGCAAATTGAGAAGAAAAGATAAAATAGAAATCGTACTCGAGAAGAACAAATTTTGAAAGAAGAGGGAGACACTTTTTGTTCGTTCTGTTCGAAACAAACACTTTTGATTTGCAAAATTAGTAGAGAGGATGAAAGGCGTTGGTTGCTACATGAATAGTATTATTAGTATTAGTATTACACATCATCATCATCATCATCATCATCATCAT
>Ga0129327_10001810_pt1 | contig 12557 bp, 7 predicted proteins | sample CPBDNA_6_FD_111799 | JGI IMG/M metagenome (GOLD analysis project Ga0129327, IMG submission 111799) | Freshwater to marine salinity gradient microbial communities from Chesapeake Bay, USA - CPBay_Spr_31_0.8_DNA | ecosystem: Environmental > Aquatic > Marine > Coastal | place: USA: Chesapeake Bay... | reverse complement strand
TGTCCGACAGATTTGCGCCAATGGCTTGATGGCTTTTACGAGTGATGTAACCGTAAGTCTCAAACATTCTAAAAAGTTTGGCTTGGCAAACCTGGACCCCATTTTTAAGAAATTAGAGAAAATGGAAATCCAACTAGACCAGTTTAAGAAATTATCCAACCGTATCGTAACTCCAAAAGAATTAGAAAAAATAATGGAGGAAATTAGGTCAAAAGCGGCAATTAAGTACCCGAAGAAAATGATTGAATCAGCAGGACTAAGAGCACAAATAGAATCGCTTGAATTGAATACTCATTTAAGTGCTTGGTTGGTTTATAATGGATTTAATTACTCATTGAATCATAATAAAACAAAATTATTACCAGAAGAGGCAAGTCGGATTGACCACCGAGTTTTGCAAACTATCAAAAAATCACTTGCTTTAAATTGACAAAGGAAAAATTCATTTTTAAATATAAAACAAATACTATGTTCAAGAAAACTACACTCAACAGTACTTTATCACTATTTCTATTAATTTTTTTATGCACATTTAATGCTTGTTCTTCAGGAACAGGTGATGGCTCAACCAGTAGCTCCATTTTTTCTCAAACGCCTGAGCATCAAAAAGTAGTAATTGCTTTTGCGGAAAATTTGGGCAAAGGTAAAATTACAGAATCTAAGAAATATGCAACAGAGATTTCAGCGGAACTACTTGATTTATCCATCAAATTAGGCGCAAAATTAGAAATAGCCCCAGATGCTAGCTATAGTATTCTAAAAGATTCTCTAATGGGGAAAAGAGCCTTAGTCCAAGTGAAAGACAATAATAAAGCGAAGGCAAAAGGAGAATGGTACGATATGGTAATGATAGATGGAGAATGGTTGGTTGACTTGGATAGAACTATGGGGAGAAATCAAAAAACGAAGGAGAAGAAAAGAAAAGAGGCAAAAAGAAAACGGAGAGCGGCAGACCAAAAAGCTACTGATAAATTGTTTAGTACAAATTAATTTTTTTGAATTTTCCCCCTTTCTTGATGGAAAAATACTAATTAATTATTTTTCTAATTAGAAATTATATACCATGCAAATTTACTTTAAAATCTAGTTAAAGAATTGATTTTCAGACGATTAATTAGTTTAATTTAACATATTTTTAAAAATCCTATAATACCGATTATGTTAAGTAGTAGCTATTCTTGGATTGGAAAACTATGAATAAAAGAAGAAATAGATTGGCGCTTAGAACTTCCCCAGGGCATTAATCTATTTTGAGGATAGGAAATATAAATACATTTTTTAGCTCTTGTAACTGCAACATATGCGTTATTTCTTTCTTCTTCTATTTCCCTTTGAAGAGTTGCTTTGTAATAAGGTAAAACACCTTGATTCATGCCCATTAAAAAAATAATATCGTACTCTAGTCCTTTAACCGTATGAATAGTAGCCAATGTCAGACCATCTTTATTTTCATCAGGACTATTTAGAGCGATGAAATACCTAAAATTAGCCAGATTTTGCCCTTCTGAGGCAGTATTTTTGAGAAACCCTTTCCAGAGTTTCTGAAATTCATTAATATCAAAATCAATTTTCAATTTTTCTTCATCGGGAAAATCATAAGTCTCTATGGTAGACTTTATTTTTGCTAAGACATTATCTATCAATTTATGATTCAAATTAATTTTTTGCCAAGCAGGAACAAGTACTGCCAAAATTATTTTTTGTTCTTTTGTCAAATCATTGATTTCATTCAACGATAGTATTTGTTCTAATCGATTTTTTTCTTTTTTTACGGTTAGTCCTAATGCTTGATAAAGTTGATGAAAGTGTAAAATATCTGCGGGATTGACTAGAATTCTAAGTCCTAAATCAAATGTTTTGATTAATTGCGATTCAGGTTCAAATTTTTCAGACCCTTTTCTTAGATGAAATTTACCTCTTAAAACTTCATCTTTTTCCAATAGTTTGATTAGGTCCTTAAATATATATCTATTTCTTGCTAAAACGGCGATATTTTCTAGTCCAATGGGAATACTCATTTCCTTTTCTGAATAAATAGCTTTAGAAAACCAATCTTTTATTCTTGAAATAATCCATTCTGCTTCTGTCTTTTCATCTAGAAAAGGCTTAATTTTTCGAATACCCTCAAAAAAATTATCGGGCATTCCTCCATTCGGCCGAATATGATGCGCTAATTCTAAAACTTTGGTTGAAGAACGATAATTTTTATTGATTCTTTTTTGCGTAGCATTAAAATCTGCTACAAACGATTTTTGCATAAAATCTGCACTCGCACCATTAAAAGCATAAATAGCCTGTTTGGGGTCACCAACCATAATGACATTTTTGTGTGCCTCTCCACAAATCGCTTTTAAGATATGATATTGTGCAAAATTCAAATCTTGTGACTCATCTACTAAAATATAGGGATAACGACGCCTGTACAATTTGGCTACAATTGGGCGTTCAGTTAAAATACGATAGGCGTATAACAAAATATCGTCATAATCCATCGCATTTTGGTTCTTCAAAGTTTGGTTGTAAGTTTTGTATAGATAAGTATTTGTTTCATTCCATTTCTCCCAATTAGTAACCTCATCAGGAATGGTTATTAAATTTCTTTTCCCCTCACTTATAAAATTAATACATTTACTTAATAACGCTCTTTGTTGTTTTGTTTTTTCCTTCCTATCTGTGATATCTGGAAACTCATAAGCCGCCTTTAAATTTGCACTTTGATTGATAATTTCTACGATAATATTTCTTTTGTCCTCTTCTTTTTCAAAAATATGTGGTACTTCTTCTAAACCTATTTCTTGCCGTTGTTTCCTAATGATTTGATTCAAACAAAATTCATGGAAAGTACCAATAAAAGCTCTCTTAGCTAGTTTGGGTACATCTGCCAATCGTTCTTTCATTTCTTCCGCTGCTTTATTAGTGAAAGTTAAACAAAGAACGGAAAAGAATTTATCCTGTTTTTGAGTCAATAAATGACGGACTCTTTCTGTTAGAATGCGTGTTTTTCCACTTCCTGCAGATGCCTCCACGAGTAAGGCTCCTTCACATTCATTGAAGAAGGCAATTTCTTGTTGTTCTTTAGACAGGTTCTGGTGCGTCAATTAATGGTTGATTTAAGTTTAAATTGGTAGCTATTTTCTCAAATAGTTTACCAATTTTATTAGGGATAACACAATTATCACTTTCGTCTCTTTTAGAACGAATTGCATGCGCAATTGGTTCTGCGTAGGTTGTTTTGCCTTCTCTGAGGCAGTCAATTAAAGCAGTCACCTTTGCTATTTCAGAAACAGTACCATCAGCAGCCTGATATTCCTTTATTTCTCCACCTTTTCGACCTTGGCCATGATGCTGTTCAATATATCTATCTGGAAAAAAGTCCTCTCCTTCTACTGAATTAATAGCTATAATCAATTCCTCTTGATAGCCTTCATCTACTAAATACTTCTCAAAATCTGCATTTTGGTCGAGTACAAAAAGTGTAGCATACTCTTCTCCAAAAATACCTTGTATCTGTTTTTTTACATCACTTTCTGTAGTTCCATCTCCATCACTTAAAATATAATAGGGTAAATTTAAGAATTTTGCTAGATTTAAATAGGGTTGATATTTATCTTTTCCTCCAACTCCCACGAAATTTAAACCAATTTCAAAGGGATAACGGTTATTAAAATATTCTCTTGCTAATATTGGAAGTGCTTGTTCTTCCGTTTCGCCTTCAAATAGAACTAGAGCCTTGGAAAATAATAATTCCCCTCTAGTATTCATTATTTCCCGTTTTATTTTTCTAGCCTCTTCATTCGTTAATTTTTTTCTTTTCTCCGCTTTTAGTTGTTCAATAATCGGTCTATTTTGTTGATTGATTTCTGTGGTACTTCCATTAGCATCAATCTCAAATAAAAGTTCTGCTATCTTTTTTTCATCTTCATCAGCAAACAATAACTGGCTTATTTTAGATGCGTCGGTGTTTTTATAAAAATGTCTTAGCTCTTTTAATGTTGCCTGACCTGCGATATAGGGCGAATGCGAACTTACAATTTTTTGCCCTTTGACTGATTTTAACTGGTGGTATAAAGTTCGTTGGGCATTTGGGTGCAAATGTGATTCAGGTTCTTCGAGTGCCAAAATAGGAAAATAAGGCTCGCCTTTTGACAATTTTGATTTTTCTTCCCAAGAAATAAAAGCACTAAAGCTAAGAATAGATGCCCAACTTCTAGTCCCCATGCCATGATATTCCAAGCTAAAACTATCTGAACCTCCATCTTGAAAATCAACTTTCATACCTTTGTGTAAATCTCTAATTCGTTTAGGAAATGGGTTAATAGAAACTCCCTCGCCATCAGTTTGAGTGGTTTGATTAAGTTTAGATAATTCTTTTTGTAAATGAGCTAATACACTAGATTCGATTACTGCTTTTTCATTCAACTTTTTTACGAGTTGATTAATTTCACCCAATTCAGCTACAGCATAACTACTCTCAATTTGAGTAGCAAGTTTTCCAAAATAAGAACCTCGTAACTTTACATCTGTTTCTAAATCTCGTTGAGCATCTAAGAAATAAAGTAAAACCGCTCGAAAAGCATCAGGATTTTTTAGTAAATCACCTTCTGTATGGTTAGGAATTTCCCAATTGGTCAAAGCATACTGTTTTGATTCGTATTTATCGCCTTCATTACCAAATTGTATGACTGTACGAAAGGAAAAAAAATTGCCTATTTCATCACTAGTAATACTGTTAAATGTACCTAACCATTGGTTTCCAAATTCCTCTATTCTATTGCTTGATTCATCAACTGGAATAATTCGAAGGTCAATGATTATTGATTCTATCTTCTCATCTGGACCAATTAAATTTTTCCCTTCTTTATCAATAAATAAATCATCTTTAGTCAATTCATATTTGTGGTTTCCTAATACAACATTCAAAGCTCTTAGAAAAGTAGTTTTACCTGAATTATTTGCTCCCACTAAGATAGTAATTGGAGTAAGATTGACTTCAATATCTCGCAGAGACCGAAAGTTTTTAATTCTAACCTTGTCAATCATAATACTCATAAGCGTGAATTTTAGATTATAATTTATTTTGAAAATAGATGGCTTACAAATATAGTTATTCTTGAAATGTATTATTGAGTAATAATCGAAAAACGGTTATTTTTGATGGTGTACAAACATGATTAAAAGCTAGAATAGCTATCACCTAAAGGACATTTAATTCTATAATATTATTTATGATTAATAATTTGTCTATGAACTTATCATATTCGTACTTTATGAATTGAACTAATTTTACCATCACCTTCAATTGAAATAGTATAATAGTCTCCTCTAATGTAAATTGATTTATTTCGATACGCTGTATTTGGGTTATTTTTGAAATGCCTTTCTATGTTTTCTGAATTATGGTTAACTATTTCTTTTAGTAAATCGTCTATGTCTTTTAACTTATACCTAAAAGTTGAGCGACCTTTGTAATTACTCCCTACTTGTAATAGGTCAACATGGCGTAGCAAGACATGAAGTAATCCTTTAAAATTTAGGTATATTAAGGGATTTGAATATAAAAGTATTCTGGGTTCAAAGTCATAGCCAACTTGCATTAAAAAGGTAAATAACCAAGCAAATTCACTAGGGTTGTACATTTTTTTCTTTGATATTCCAGCATCCATTAATTCATTTTCCACTATTCTTTTTATGTCATTTGCGTATTCATCAAGTATGTTTTTTTCTTCATTTGAAATTTGAGTGGGGATATCTTCTACATATTTTGCTCGAATAAATAATTCATGTTTTAAGATGTTGTTTTTAGGTTTATTAGTATTTGGATTGATAATATATTTTTGCCGAAAATCAGAATCAACTTTATCAGGCATCAATACTAGCATCAAGGCAGCGTATTTATCTAATTCGGATGCTAATAAAGGTTCTCCTTTTTTTAGACGATTACTTAGAAATCCAAGTTCAGTAATCTCTGGTGTGTTATCATTTACTTTGATTTCTATTGAAGGCGGTAAACTTCTCGTTCCTTTTTCTATAAAATCATTTTTTCCTGAGAACTTACTAGAGAAGATAAATTGAATTTCATTGGTGGGAATTCCTTTGTATAACAAGTTATTGATTTTTTCTACACTTAAATCTCCTTTCAGCAATACTCTAAACCTAACGTTCCTGTATTCATCTGGAAATGAATCGGTTTCTAAAAAAGACTGGTATTCACTTCTTTCTTTTTTTGAAAAAGCAAAGTAACCTGTTATTTTTTCACCATAATTTTTATAACAATCTGATGTCCGTTTAAACCCAATGTTAACGACTTTTTCATATTGACCAAAAAGTTTATAAATAGATTTGATTTTATGGGACATAGATATTAATATTTTGAACTGAAAAACAAAAAATAGCCGTTAAATTTTGTAAGTCTAAGACAATTTCTGTTAATTTAAATAATTTTATATGTTTTTTTATTATTTTTAGATTTATAGAACTTTAGTAAACTATCTTTTGATAGTTTAAAGTTTTTCAGAAATATGATAATTTATCCCCCTACCCTTTTATCTCTCTACAAAAAAAAGCTAAATGATTAAAACTGAATTTGGGAATTTTGATGGAAATGGATGGGAGCAACTGTGTAAAGTTTGCTTTTTGAAAATGTTTAATCAAGATGAAATCTACTTTCATATAGAGGCAACGCCTGGTGACGATGGAATTGAAGGGTTTACTAATAAAGGAAAAGTATTTCAATGTTATTGCCCCGATAAAATGTATGAACCTGATGAATTATACAGAAAACAACAGACCAAAATAAATGCAGATTTAAAAAAGTTAAGAGATAAAAGAAACGCTATAACTAAACATTTGGGCAAAACAATAGTTAAGACTTGGTATTTAGTAACACCAGAAATTCGTAAAAAAGAAATAGTAGCATATTGTCATAAAAAAACGGAAGAAGTAAAAAGTTGGAATCTTCCTTTTGTAGATAATGATAATTTTATTGTAACAGCTGTCGATATTGACTATATTAGACCTCACATAAGTTCAGTTCTAGGCTTTTCCTCTGATAAGATAATTTACCAACCTAAAGTACCTAGTTCACAAGTGGATGTAGAGGAATATACTGAAAATGAAAGCTATTTGGTAGAAAATGCTCTAAGAAAACATTCCGTTCATTTGAGGCAAGGGGGAGCGGATGTAAAAGCTGCTAGTATGCTTACTCACGAAACTATTAGTGATTATTTAGATGGTATAGAGATATTATCCTTGTGGAGGAATCAATTACCTAGAGATTATGAGCGTTTCATTTTATTACTCAAACAGGAAGAAAAAGAAATTGCACTTTCTAGTTTATATCCAAACTCTAACTATTTTGAACGTTATTCCCAAGTAAAAATTAGGACAGAGCAAATCATCAAAGAAAACTTTTCCCACCTAGACCCAATTACTATCAAAGATTTGGTAAATTATGCCGTTGCAGATTGGTTATTAAGATGTTCATTAAATTTTGTTAAAAATGTATAGTATTGATAATTTACCTATAATATTTAGGAGTAAAAATATTCCTATACCTTCAGGCTATAGACCATTATACAAATTGTCAATAATTTTATTAATATTGAAGTTTTGTTGTAGAGGTAAAAAGTCTTCTTTGCTTAGAATCCAATTGTTTTCATGGGCTTTAAAATCTGTTGAGAGTAAAGATAGATTTTGGGAAATTGTAACAGAAGAGATAAATGGAAGTATTTGGACTTTAGACCCGACTATTATCCGAGCCATAAATTTTGGAATAGGCGAACGCCTTTTAGAAAGGGTAAGCACTTCTGTTAAACTAACTCAAAAAGGAATAAAATTAGTAAAAGATATTACTGATAATGATATGATGATTAAGGAAATAGACTTTATGAAACAAGTAGGCTTTCAAGTAACTGAATCTAAGATTACTGAAATGTCTAAAAATTGGAATACCTAAACATGCTAAAGATTAATAAAATTAAGATTGAGGTAAATACGATTGAAGGTATATTTTTAGGTGAATATACCTTTGACATGGGACTTAATGTAATTAAAGGCTTAAATACTTCTGGTAAGAGTACTTTATTTCAGGCAATGTTATATGCTTTAGGTATAGAAGAATTACTTGGAGGAAAGAATGCTAAAATGATGCAGTCTGCCTTACGTGAAAAAATAGAAAAAGAAGAAGAAAAATTTATTGAAGTTACCGCAAGTAAAGTTTTTCTAGAACTGCAAAATCTGGAAAAAAGTATAACTATAGAACGGACTATCCGAGGCGAGAAGAGTCCTAAGTTAGTTAGAATTTATTATGGTAACCTGTTAACAAAACCAGATATGCTTTATGAATCAATAGATACTTGGATTCATGACCCTGGTGGAGCTAGTAATAAAAATAGAGGTTTTCATTACTTATTAGAAGAATTTTTAGGATGGAAATTACCAAAAGTTGTTTATAATAATGGTTCATTCCGAAAATTGTATTTACAATCTATTTTTCCTGGTTTTATTATTGAACAAAAAGGTGGGTGGAGTGATTTGCTTTCAACTATACCCCATTACGGAATAAAAAATGTTGAAAGTAAATCCATAGAATTTCTACTAAAGCTTGATGTCTTTGAAAATGAACAAGCAAAACTTAAGGTAAAATCAGACAAATTAGCGATACAAAACGAATGGAAAACCAAGTATAATAACCTCCAGTATCTTTTAAATAGAGGTGATTTAGAAATTTCTGGAATTAACAATTTCCCAGAAACTTTGATTAATTCGGAAGGAGTTGCATTGTATCTATTTTTTAATGGTCGGCGTAGATTATTGAATGAAATTTTGTATGATTGGAAAGAAGAATTTAAAGAGCTATCCAGTAGAAAGATAGCTACCAATTTGATGATTAATCAACAAAATTTAAAGTATTTAAATTCTAATCAATCAGAATTAGAAGAATTAATTATCCGATGGGAATTCTTGTCTCAAAACATTAAAATTCGAAAAAGTAAAATCGAGCAATATGAAATTCAATTAAAAGATGTACAAGAAGAATTGAGGAAAAACAAAGATGTTGAAAAAATATATAAGCTTGGCGGAGAGGCTAATATAAGTTTAGCTAAAAAAAAATGTCCTACTTGTAATCAACCTATAGAAGATAGCCTTTTTCCTATTGATGCAGATTTAAATCCAATGTCAATTGGGGAAAATATCAAGTATATAAAAGCGCAAGAAAAAATGATTCTTGCCTTTTTACAGGTAGAGCGAAGTGAGTTGATTAAAGAAGAACGAAATGCCTCTCAACTTTACAAAAATCTAAACGATATAAGAATATCTATAAGGTCTCTAAAGAAATCTTTAATTGAAGATGACAGAATTCCATCAGAAGCTCAAATTGAGAAAAAAATACGACTCGAAACTAAGATTAGTTTTTATACAAAATTAGTTGAAGAGACGAATGATGCTGTAGAAGAATTCTTAGTTTTATCTGACAAGTATAATGAAATTATTGGGAGGGAACGCAAACTCCCTAGTAATTTAATGAGTAGGTTAGATTATGATAAATTCAAAACTTTAGAGAAAAGATTCAAATTATTACTAACGACTTTCGAATATTCTAGTAAAGGAAGAGATAATATTGCTATCTCTAAGGATATTGAAAAAAGATTTGGGTTACCTGTCGTTGAAGATGAAGGTATAAAATATAGTTTGCGATATGATAGTTCTGGAAGTGATTTAATTAGAACAATTTGGGCTTATTCAATAGCATTGCTTGAAACAAGTTTATTATATAATACAAATCACCCGGGTCTATTAATCTTTGATGAACCAGCACAGCAAGGTGTTGGACATAGTGGATTTAATGAGATGATGATTCGATTAGCATCAAATAAAAAAGTACAATCTTTTGTAATATCATCATTCAATGAATCCAAAAGCTATTATGAGAATTCTGTAAAAGGAATCGAAGGAAAATTTAAACTAATAGATATTTCTTTTAAAAGTATTTCGATTAAATCTTGATTAAGAAAATTTTACATACGTTCATCCGATAAAGCCCTAAAAAGTGGCCTTACGATATCTGAATAGGCTACGGCATCATTAGCAGTCATAGGGTTGTTATGATAGGTATGAGCTGCTCTGTTTCTTTCGTTTACCAATGTTGTTAAGTCCGTAAATTGTGGCTTTATTTTTTCCCAATCTTTAAAAAATACAGTATTTAAAAAGGTATATAAATGAGCTAGTAGTGGAACTTGATTTAGGTTAACAATAGGTTCTTTACTCAATAAATGTAAAATATTTTTAGCATTGCCAAAAGATAGCCTGTCTTGCTCCATATAATTTCGAAAGTCTGATTTTCCATTAACTTGGTTGATAGCAGTTTTTACTTGAGCATTATAGTTGGCCTTATTTATCCAATCAGCATTATAGTTAGATAAAGTTGAAATATAGTCTTTTGCCGCTTTGAATAAGTACATAAATTCACATTCTACAGCCCTACCCAATTGAATGACGGCAGGAGCATAATCCGTTATTTGCTGATTATAAACTGCTTGTAGATGATAAGCTGATGCAAGGTAATTCTTGGTATTCAACTGAAATTTTGCATAATTAGGAAATTGTATTTTAACGGAAAGAATATGTGTTTCAAAATCTATTTTTTCAAAGTGACTATCAATTAATTGAGCTAATTTATTAAATTTATCTTCTTCAGGAATACCTGAATTATTTAAACTAAAATGTTCTTTAGTTTGTTGGAAAATCTCAATAAATCGCCCCCTTTGAATATTCAATAAACTCAATTTTAAATTCGTTTGCTCATCAAAAAAGCCTTTACCAAAATATTCTTCGTAATCGATACTGCCATCTTCTGCAATCACTACCCTATTGACATATTTTTTAGTAGGATTGGTTCGGACTGTTTCAGGGTGATTTAAGTAATAAAGGGCAACATCTTGTGGCTTAATGTGCTTATTTCCTATATATTCTTGAATTTTGTAGATTAAATACTCACTATGCGTTTCTACAATAAATTGAATGTTAAATCTTGTACCTGCATCAATTAACATTTCAGCTAATTTGGATTGTAAGGCTGGGTGAAGATTTGCCTCTGGCTCCTCTATTAAAAAGGTGGAAGGTCGAAAAAAATAATACCTAGTTTGATAAGCTCCATGTTCATCATCATGAGCATAATCTTCTTTATAACTTTGTTGCTTATCTGCAATAATGGCAACCTTCATTAGAATCGGCAAAAATTGAGAGATACCATATCCTAAATCAACTATAGGTGTTTTAGTATCATCAAAGTTTTTGAGAAAAATCCTAGTTAAGCCTATATCTTCTACTCTAACAACTTCTATTTCTTTTCCAATATTGAACCCTTTTTCAACTATTTGACCATCAACTTCTACTTCTCCCTTTCCTAACCAGAAATCTATAAAAAGTTTGATAGCTTTATTGTGTCGTAAATGAATACTTTTAAAATCCTTAACGATTCTTATAGACGAATCATCTTGTTCATCAATAAACCATTCTCTAGTTCTTCCTCGATTAGTTGGTAAGGAGTATATATGTCGAAATGGTTGAATTTTTGAAGAGGCTGTTTTATAAAAATCTTCTTCTATTGCCTGTACTAAATATTCGTATAGTTGCGTATTTGGTATATTTTTAAAGTTTTCTCCCCAAAATCTTTCTTTATATTCTTCACCTAATTCTAATTTTTTAATTTCTTCCCTTAATTCGTCTTTAAATTGCAATCGACTGCGTTTAAAGCATTCTAGAAAACTGTTTTGTGTATTCTCTATACCATAAAGAAACTTTTTAAAAATAGTATTCTCTAACTTAGAATAAGCTGCTTTTTTATTGGGATTTAAATTTGTTTTTTTACTAAAAATACTTTCTTCTAGTATGAAATTTTCTAAAAACTTGTTATAAAAATCCGTTTGTTTTTTAGAGAAATCAATATCAAAAATTAATTGCCAACACCGTTGTAGCTTTTCAAAAAGATTAACTTTTGAATAATTTGCAACTCTTTCGTCCAATTTATAACCTCTTGAATTAGCTTTTACTTCATGTAAAAAGATAAAATCTATAATTGCCTTTAGTTCAATGCTTGTTTCCATATTATGCTCTGGCTCTCCTGTCTCATCATCAAAATGAGTCATCCCAATATGACTCCAATGAATAGGTTTCTCTTTATAAAGTATCGCTATACTTTTAAGATTGTGTGACACATATTTTTCGTGTGCACGAATTTCATATCGAAGTTCTAGTACTGTATTAATATCTCTGCCTCCACCTATTTTCGTAGGAAAAGTAAAAACTAAATCTTCATCTGAATTATGGATAGGTTTTAGATTTTTATTTTGCTCATATTCTTCTAAAAACTTCTTTTTTTGTTCATATAGATTTAATTTTTCTTCTTTTGGCTTTTGCCGAAGTTCTTCTATTCTATTAATATTTAGAATTCGTTTGACCCCACCTAATTCATGTTTCATTTGACTGAAGTCCAATTGCTCTTTAATCGCCCCGTCATTAAAATTATTAGCTAAAAGCTGAATAGCCTTAATTATAGA
>Ga0129327_10001808_pt1 | contig 12572 bp, 11 predicted proteins | sample CPBDNA_6_FD_111799 | JGI IMG/M metagenome (GOLD analysis project Ga0129327, IMG submission 111799) | Freshwater to marine salinity gradient microbial communities from Chesapeake Bay, USA - CPBay_Spr_31_0.8_DNA | ecosystem: Environmental > Aquatic > Marine > Coastal | place: USA: Chesapeake Bay... | reverse complement strand
CTTCATCCCCATCGTTTCGCTCTGGAAACCCTACAGCAGCATGTTGGAAATACGTAACGCAAGCTTTAGCATGCGCGCTAATCTGACGCGCCTACTACCCCTGTGGTGGTTCTCATGGCTAGCATTCATGATACTCACTGCAAGCCAACTGACCAGCCACCTATCCATCAACGTCGAAATCATCGCTATCCTCGACAAACTTGGCAGCGTTGCCGACATGGCTAGTATCGCTCTCAATTATCTTTCTATCGCCGTGGTAGTATCCATTACCAACGCGCAAAACAAAAGAGCGTCAGAGCTGCGCACATAATCATTTTTTTCAAAGCAACGTCTTTACAAGGCGTGCTTAACTGCCAACTTTAGAGCATGCATTTGTTTGTGCGATTTATTGGAGTTCCTTGGGCCATCATAGGTGTTAGTGTATTGTTGCTGCGCGCCATCATTGGCCTTTCTAAGCATGCCGCAAATGCCATCGAGGGTGGACTAAGTGCATGGCAGTGGACCGCCCTTGTCGCCTTTGCTCTTTTTATGTTGGTGGCGGAGGGTTACCGCGGCTTCCAGAAAAAATTCTCCCCGCGCACGGCAGCTCGAGTCAAGTATCTGCGTGATCACCCCACACTGCTACGTATTGTTTTGGCGCCTCTTTTCTCAATGGGGTTTTTCCATGCTAACAGGAAAACAAAAACGATCGCGTATTGCCTGACATTTGGAATCATCTGCCTGGTCCTCCTCGTTCACCAGTGTGATCAACCTTGGCGCGGCATCATCGACTTCGGAGTCGTGCTCGGTCTCACATGGGGTTTGATCTCATTCTGGATCTTTACCATCCAAGCTCTGACCAATAAAGACTTCTCCCAATCACCAGAGATGCCCTCTGCCTGAGGTCAAATTCTCAGACACTGCTTTTTCTGAGTAATCACAGGGACCTCAGCGCGACTTGTGAAAGCAGCTTGCCGGTGAATGGATAATAGCACCCCGACTGCAAATAGTGTAAAGAGGATGTTAGTGCCTCCATAGCTGATAAAGGGCAATGGCAGACCTGTGTTTGGCAGCACCGCTGTGCACACCCCAATGTTCACCATGGCTGGCACCACAATAACACCGGTCAGGCCAACTGCTAACAACCTGCCGAAAATATCTTTTGCATGCATGGCAATGGCCATTCCATAAACCATGATAACGACAAAGCAGAATACACTTCCCAGTGTAGCCCAAAGACCTAATTCCTCACCGATGGTAGGGAAAATAAAATCAGTATGCGCCATCGGCAGCTTACCCATCTTACCAAGACCATTACCTAAGCCAGTGCCATTCACTCCACCATCGATAAAAGCGTTTAACCCCATAAGTTGCTGGTAGCCATCCCCTTGGCTATGCTCTTTGGAATCAAGATCAAACAATGCGTTGATCCTTCCCATTCGTTCTGGGTTTTTCAGAATAACCAACCAAGCTCCACCAACCGTAGCAGTAAATGCAGCAATGATATAGGGCATGCGCACGCCAGCAGCAAACATGACCATTCCCCCAGAGCACCCGAGAGCCATTGCTGTGCCCATGTCCTTTTCGAAAAAGATAAGAGCAACCGGTATTCCCAAAAGAATAGATGGGGAAATAAAGCCCTTGAAGAACTTGCGACCCTCGGCCTGGTAATGGGCATACCAAGCGGCAAGGGCCATGATCACAAAAATTTTAGCCAGTTCTGAAGGCTGAAACTGTAGCACGCCTGGGATCTTAATCCAACGTGTCGCGCCATTGACTTTGTGACCAATGCCCGGCACGTAACACAACACCAGAAGCGTCGTTGAAATCACCAGCGCCGGAATCCAAAAAGCACGAAGTTTCCTGTAATCAATATTCGATATCACCACCGCTCCAAGCAAACCCATCGCAATAAAGACGGTCTGCTTTTTCACTAAAGAATAACCATCCACATCCTTATTCCAAACACTCGTACTTGCGAGCATCACAAGCCCAAGGGTCACCAACGCCATTACAGCGAGGCAGAGAAATATGGCATTTTTTCGACCCATGGGAAATGATTTAGAAGGACATGGCGGTCACCGTCAAAGTATCAGGCGACTTAATTCGCTGGTATCTTAATACTGCGACCTGCGTAAAGCTTGTTTGCGTCCTTGATGCCATTAAGCGCGAGCAGATCATCACGGGATACTTTGAAACGGCTTGAAATTCCCCACAAGGTATCACCAGGCTTGATGGTGTATGTCTTACCACTGTCCTGAATCGCAGGAGTAGCATCGGGCTCCTCGACAAGCGCTTTAGGCGCATTGCTAACATCGTATGCCGGTGTCACCTTCACCGTTTGAGCTGGCTTGGCATCGGGTGCTTTGGCTGCTATTGCAGATTGCTTCTTTTTAGCTGCTGAGGCTTTTGGTGCCGAGGCTTTCAGTTCAGCCGCTTTCGATGCAGACTTTTTAGGAGCCGCTGCAGTTTTAGGATCGACGGGACGGGCAGAGAGCTCTGCCGGAAGATCAAGCACGATACCTGCGCGTAATGCCTGACCACCGTTGAGTGCACGCAAGGCTGTTTCTGATACATTACATGTCCTTGCGATACGCGGGTAAGTATCACCCGTTACAACGATATGACGTCCTGTGTGAGCTGGCTGCTGGGCAACTCGTTTCGCAGGAGCCTTCTTTTTCACGACAGCTTTTTTAGCAACCGGCGCAACGGGCACAACTAAGGCCGCTGCAGGCTCCGACAAAGCATGCTGACCTTCGTTTGCGGTAAGCACCTTGGCATCAGCAAAAAATGCGCTGTGAATGTAGATGGCGGCGACGGCCAGCACATGCAGGATGAGGATCACAAAGAGCGCTCTGCCGACACCAATACCAGGCACATCGGCACCCATTCCGGCGTGCTGATCTACCGTAGCAGTGGTCGCGGCATGCAATCTACGTTTGCGTCCCGTTTTGGCATAGAGCACTCGATAATGAGAGCTGGCTGGCTTGTTTCTTTTAATTTGGATTGGCTTATTCATAATAACGATGTGTTGGTTGTTTTTTGTTAGTTAGGAAAATTACTTCAGATTGTTGGTAATACGGCGGAAGCAGTCGCCGCGTTCCTCATATCCGGAAAACATATCGAATGATGATGTTCCGGGGGAGAAAAGGATGGTGTCACCGTGTTCCGCCATATCGCGCGCTTGGCCAAGTGCCTCTTCAAGGCTGGTGGCCACAGTGGTGGGAACGGTGTCAGAAATAGCTTCAAGGGTAGCGGCTAGCTGCTGGGCAATTTCGCCAAAGACGACCACACCTTTTGTCGTCGTCTGCAAACGAGGTAAGAGCTCGGTGTAGTCGAGACCTTTCTGCTTGCCGCCAGCAATGAGCACAACACGACGGCTCTGCGAACGAAGTGCACTATCAAGAGCATGCAGGTTTGTCGCCTTTGAGTCGTTGATGTATTCGACTCCATCAAGAGTGCGCACTAACTCACAACGGTGAAGTGGCGGTGCAAATCCACGAAGTGCCTCGTTGACATCCTCCGCTTTAACACCCAAAACTGAGCAAGCCGCATAAGCCGCCATTGCATTCTCAGCATTATGCAAGCCACGGAGCTGGGTTACGGACAGGTCGATCACTTTTTCCCCACCCTCACATATCCAGCCATCTTGAAAGGTGTAATCTGCATTCGTCTCGGTAGAAAAAGTCGCTACACTCGCCTTAAAGTCACCTACATCTTCACCCGCGCGGACAACTACATGGTCGTCAGCATCAAGGTTTTCGAAGACACGTAATTTGGCATCCTTGTACGCTTGCAACGTAGGGTATCGATCCATGTGATCTGCGGAAAAATTAAGCCAAATCACAACATTGGGATGAAAATCGACGACGGTCTCCAGCTGAAACGAGCTCACCTCCAAAGCCGCCACTGCCGGAGGCTCGCCCATCAGGGGCAATTCAGAAAAAGGCATACCGTAGTTACCGCAGGGCACACAGCTCACACCGCAGTGATTCAGAATACGATCTACAATCTCGGTAGTGGTCGTCTTTCCATTGGTGCCGGTAATGGCAATAATTCGGCCTTTATAAAAGCGGTATGCCAGCTCAACTTCACCAATCATCTCACCCGCGTGCTGCTGGTAAGATTGCACAAAGTCGCTGTTGCCATCAATCCCTGGGGAAACAACCAACAGATCACAGCTACTCGCATTTCCGGTAGCCGTTGTCGCATTGGCAACGGCCTTAACACCCTTAGGCAAATCACTGATCGTGTCACGTGAATCATGAATAGTAACGTCAGCCCCAGCCGATACGGCAAGCGCAGCAGCAGCACGGCCACTTGAGCCGGCTCCTAGGGTAATGACATTTTTGTTTTCCAAATTCATATTAGACAATTTTCAACAAGGCGATTCCCACCAATCCACTGAATGCAGAGATGATCCAAAAGCGAATGATCACCTGGCTTTCATGCCAGCCTCGAAGCTCGAAGTGATGGTGAATAGGCGACATCGCAAAAATACGTTTTCCGGTAAGCTTAAAGCTGCCGACTTGGAGAATCACCGACAAAGCCTCCATAACAAAAACCCAGCCAATAATAACCAAGAGCAGCTCCTGCTTGGCGCAAATAGCTGCGGTGGCAAGACCGCCACCAATGGCAAGCGAACCCGTGTCTCCCATAAACACTTTAGCTGGGTGGCAGTTATGCCAGAGGAAACCAAAGCCAGCTCCCACCAGAGCTAATAAAAACACAGAAAGCTCAACCACATGGGTATTATAGGGAATGAACAGGTATTCTTTGGCCATATAGGCATGACCGGCCAGATACGTGATCACCGCATAGGCGAGCGAGACAGTAATGGTGCATCCTGTAGCCAAGCCATCAAGACCATCTGTCAGATTCACCGCATTAGAGCAGCCTACAACAATCAGCGCAAAAAATGGGATATACAAATAACCCATATCGAACAAAGGCTGCTTAGAAAGCGGAAAGGTAATTTCACTAATCTGCATGGGTGCATCAACCATGGTATAACCCATGCCAAGCTCCTTGGTTTTAAAGAACAGAAACGCAGCAGCAACACAGCTGATTGCCACTTGCCAGAAGAGCTTGACCCTACCTCTGATACCATCAGAGCTCTTTAGCTTCACCTTGGTGTAATCATCCACGAAACCCAACAAACCGAGCCCGAGCATGACGCAAGTTGTAACAGCCACAAAGGGATTCAAAGGGCGCCCGCACACAAGCACTGCCATAAGCACCGTGCCCAAAATCAAAACACCACCCATGGTCGGTGTTCCCGCCTTGCCGCCGTGCAGCTCATTGAGTTTGTGAACTTCCTCCGCACTGCGTATCGGCTGACCTACTTTCAGTGAAACTAATTTACGAATCACCCACGGACCAAAGGCAACACTGATTAAAAAGGTGAGCATACAAGCCACACCTGCACGCACCGTCACATAACCAAGCAACCTCAGGAAACTCATGGTGTCGGCCCATTGATCGCCGGCCTTGAATGCCTCTAACCAATACTCGTAAATCCAATATAACATATTTTGATCAATGAGTTAGCTTTGGGGAAACGCAAGATGCATGACGTTTTCCATTCCAGCCATACGACTGCCTTTGAACAGCGCGCTGTCCCCTTCTTTACAAAAATTCTTAATCCATGTGGCTGCTGAATCGGCATCATCAAATTGATGAGCATCATCACTGCACTCGCTCGCCCCTTGGTAGATCTCCCGAGCGTCAACGCCTACGCTAACAACGGTAAGATTCTTCTCAGCTGCGATTTTACCTACACGCCTGTGCTCAGCATCGGAGTGAGGACCAAGCTCCGCCATCTTGCCCAAGACAACTAAACGGCGTGCTCCATTATGAACTGGCAACTCGGCGAGTGTATCGATCGCCGCTATCACCGAGTCTGGATTGGCATTGTATGTATCATCAAACACCGTGACCCCGTGAGATACGAACTTTTGCAGGCGTCCACCGGTCAACTGCGCAGCACTTAACCCCGCCGCTATCTCGGCAGAATTCATACCCAGGGCATAGCCTGCAGCGGCGGCCAGCAGCGCATTATTGACCATATGCTTGCCACTCACGCTTAGCTCAACCGCTATTTCATCCTGGTTATCAATGCATAACTTGAAAGCGGAACCAGCATCTGTTATTCGCATATCTTCTGCGCGAACAGCACCACGACAATTACCGGCAACAATCACTTTAGCCCGGGTGCGTTTGATTAAATAATCTACAAAATCACAGCTTGCAGGCACAATCAGTGTGCCCCGCTCAGGCAAGGCCCGCGCCAATGCGCTTTTTTCTTCTGCAATGCCTTCACGCGTTTTGAGAAATTCAATATGGGCCGTTCCAATATTAGTAATGATACCGATGTCTGGCGCAGCGATATCGCACAGAGGAGCAATCTCCCCCGCATGGCTCATACCCATTTCCCATACGCAAACCTCATCGCTCTCCTCTGTGGACAGAACGCTTAGAGGCAAACCAATATGATTATTCAGATTACCCTTGGTCGCATTCACCTTAAACTTCTGAGCAATGACCGATGCGGTGAAATCCTTGGTCGAGGTCTTACCATTCGAGCCCGTTATGCCGATCACACGGATATTGAGCTGCTGACGATACCACTTAGCTAGCCTCTGTAATGCCAACAATGTGTCTTGGACGAGCACCACCGGAACACCGAGCTCAGCTACAGCTTCAGGAAGCTCATCAAGCACTAGGCAGGCAGCACCAGCTTCGGCCGCTTTGAGCGCAAAGGCATTACCATCAAAGTTTTCCCCTCTCAATGCGATGAATAGCGAGCCTTCCGATAATTCGCGTGTATCGGTAGAAACTGAACTCACCAACGCTTCGCCATTCACCGCCGTAGACGCGACAAGCTCACCGCCTGTGGCGCTTGCTATCTCGTTTACGGTGATCGGTTTCATGGGTAAAATGTTAAACGGTGGTCTTTTTAAGGTTTAAGGCTTTGTAAGCCGCCCTGCGGTCATCAAAATCAATGCGCTTGCCGGCTATTTCCTGGTAGGTCTCGTGGCCCTTACCTGCCACCAAAACAATATCCCCCTCTTGTGATAAATTCACCGCTGTCTGAATGGCCTCCATCCTGTCCTCGATACGTTGATACCTCTCACCCGCCATGCCCTTCTCAATTTCTGCCAAAATGGCTTCAGGCTTTTCAGACCGTGGGTTATCGGAAGTGGTGATGCAGAAATCACTCCCTTTGGATGCCGCTGCTCCCATCAATGCACGCTTGGAGCTGTCGCGATCGCCGCCACAGCCAAACACAGTAATCAAACGATTAGGTTTGAGTTCCTGTAGTGCTGCACAGGCATTCATCAAGGCGTCTGGAGTGTGCGCATAATCAACAAATACAGAGGCACCTTCACGCGAACCGATATTTTCCATCCTGCCGGGCACCTGAGGTGCTTCAGCCAATGCAACTACCGCGTCACGCACCTTGATACCGACAGCAGCGGAAGCGGCAATGGCCGCCACGCAGTTATAAACATTAAATCTTCCGATGTAAGGAGTGCGGACAAGATAATCACGATCCTTGAACTTGATATCAAATTCAGTGCCCCGAACGGTCTGCTGTTCACGACCGATGCGCATGTCAGCGTGCACACCGTAGCCATAAGTGATAAAGTGCAATCTACCTTCAAATTCTTCAACCAAGCGCTGTCCGTATGGATCATCGAGATTAATAACCGCTGTGGTTTTTTTGTTTCCAGACTGTGTTTCCAGCAATTCGAACAAGCGACATTTGGCAGCAAAATAGCCTCCCATGTTACCGTGGTAATCTAAATGGTCTTGGCTCAAGTTAGTAAACACCGCAGCATCCATTTGAAGGCCATCTGTGCGTTTTTGTTCGAGTGCGTGAGACGAAATCTCCATGGCGACACCACGGCAATCATTGTGTAACATCTTTGCTAAGCTTGCCTGTAGCTCGACCGGTCCAGGCGTGGTATGAGTGGCTGGAGTGACTTCTTCGCCATCATTGATTTGAACCGTTCCCAATAAACCCGCACGGCTCCATGCCCGCTCCATGATCGCATGAATAATGAATGCGGTAGTGGTTTTACCATTCGTGCCTGTGACCGCTACCACCTTCATAGCTGCAGATGGATGTTTATACCATGTGCAGGCCAGAGCCGCGGCAGCAGCACGAGCGTCGGCAACGTGCACCCAACATACTTGATCCTCACTCCCTGCCGGCTTTGCGACTTCAGAGATAATGGCAGAAGCTCCATTCAATATGGCCTGAGGCACAAATTGCTGACCATCTAGGTCATTACCGCTCACCGCCACAAAAACGCCACCAGTACTAAGCTCACGCGAGTCTAAGGAAATACTTGTCACCTCACTATCCAGATCCCCAGTAACGGAGATAACATCTAGAGAGCTGATTATTTGTTCTAAATTCATTAATTTATTGATCTGACTTTTCCGCTAGCTGCGCCTCATCATTTTCAGGGGTGGGCATCTTTTGAGGGCTAGGTTTCATGCCCATAAGATTCGCTATACGAGATGCGACCTTAGAAAAAATAGGAGCGGCAACACTTCCGCCTCCAGGATTTGCTGTTGGCGTACCCTCCTCGGCGTCTGGCATTTTCGGGTCATCGATCACCACCACACAAACAAACTCCGGATTTTCCGCAGACATCATTCCTGCAAAGGAAACGGTGTAGCGTTTGTCGCGACCGTTCTGGCCGTCGTAATACCCCCCCTTAGGATGAATCTTAATCGTCGTGCCTGTTTTGCCTGCCACGCTGAAGCCTTCGACTTTTGCAAGTCTAGCGGTGCCCTTAACATCGACAACCGTGGCCAGTGCCTCACGCATTTTAAGTGCCGTCTCTGCTTTGATCACCCTTCGGACTTTCTTCTGTTTGAAGGTATGAGTTTTCGTCCCATCATTTGCTGTTACCGACTTCAACAGCTGTGGCTCCATCAGCAATCCGCCATTGGCAATGGCAGAATAAGCACAGGCAACCTGCAAGGGCGTCACACTAACGTGATAGCCATATGAGATCCGTGAGAAGTCGGTTGGGTTTCCTGTATTGCTGACCACCCCAGCACTTTCTCCTGCCATGAGGATGTTGGTCTTCGCTCCGAAACCGAAAGCTCTCAGATAGTTGAAAAATAGATCTGTTCCGAGCTCTAGGGCTATCTTGTATGACCCAACATTACTCGATTTGGCGAGGATCTGCTGCACTGACAAATCACCAAATGTTTTATAGTCTTTCACTAGCTTGACTGAGCCATTTCGATAAGGGCGGCAATCAAAAACAGTATCAGGCTCAATCAGCCCCTGATCCATCGCACCAGCGGTAGAGATGATTTTAAAAGTAGACCCAGGTTCGTAAATCGCCTGGGTCGCGTAATCTAAACCATTTTTGGTAATATTTTCCCGAGTATTCAGGTTGTAGGTCGGCCGACTTGCCATTGCCATAATGGCCCCACTCTTAGGATTCATCAGAATGATAGTTCCCTTCGTTGCCGAGAACTCTTTGAGGCCCGCATCAAGCTCTTCTTCCACGACTCTCTGCATTCCCATATCAAGCGTAAGCTGGACATTGAGTCCATGTCTTGGTGGCGTCACCTTGCCTGGTTTTGCCAAATCGAGCGGTCTGTACTTGTTTTTGTGGGTGATGATCTGGCCGTTCTTACCAGACAGCTCGTCATTCATTTTATTTTCAATGCCTGCACGCCCTTTAACGATTCTCTCTGGGTCATTTTCATCTTCGCCAACATACCCCATTATAGCCGCAGCCATGTTAGGCATCTTATACCAGCGCTTTTGCCACTCTTCTAATACGACGGATGGAGAGATTGAATAATCACGCGCAAGCTGCAAGAGGTTTTCTGCATCATCCTCGGACAAGTCAGGCTTGATTACTACATAATCTTGGCCCTCCCGATCGAGCTTCATGCGCTGACGAAGCTCTGCCGTGGTCATGCCCAGTGGCCGAGCAAAGGTGTCGATAACGTGTTCAATATTTTGAGTAATGATGTCATCAGCGTATAACTCGTTTTTCAACTGAGCTGCTCGCGCCTCGACTTTGCGGTTGCGCTCGTCTTGATCCCATAAATACCACTCTGGCGTTTCGCGCAGCTCCTTGTTTGCTAGCGAGAGGGCCGCAATCCCCGTATTACGCAGCATCAACTTGTCGAAAGCCATGCGTGCACGTGGAATGTTACGTGCGATGAGTTGATTGTTACAATCAACGATACAACCTCGGTTTGCCAGCAACACCACTGACTTGCTTGATTTTATTGACTGTTTAGCTACCTCATCTGCCTTAACGACATGCAAATAAATAAGCCTAACCGACAAAGCACTCAGCCCGGCCACAAAGACCAGGCAGAGAAAGATACATCGGCGATAGAAAACGGCTGAATTCACGGATAGTTGGTCATCATGGTCGGACTTGAGCTAGGTCAGGGGTCCTGGGGGTTTCGTTCATTCCTCGTGAAGAGAAGGGGGGGATTTTTTTTATGGAGCTTGCTGGAGTTAATACTAGCTGTGATTGCTCACGGGCTAAGCCCTCGATAATAAAATCCCAAGTAGTAATCTGGGCGAACTTGGCCTCCAAACTGTTAATCGAGCCCTCGTGTTCACTAATACGCTGCTCGGCTTTGCGGATATCTTTCACCACCTCAACCTGGCTATTTTTTAACCATATGTGCATAAAACTACCCCCCATCAATGCTGGCGCCGCAAAGCCAAGCAACACCATCTCAACGACGGAAAATCTTCGATCTTTATTACGGTGTTTATTCATAGATTGACGGCTTTTATCTTTTTTCGACCACTCGCAGTTTTGCACTGCGGGATCTTTTATTACCTTGAACCTCCTCCTCACTTGCCGTGATAGGGCGACGGGTAATCATCTGGTATTGATAATCTGGATTCTCCCTAGGCTCAGGCCATTCTTTGCGATCGATGTGAGACTCTGAGGCATGCCTGAAAAACTGCTTCACGATGCGATCTTCAAGGCTATGGAAAGTGATCACCAGCAAACGCCCGCCTGGGTTAAGCAGCTTGGGTGCGTTATCTAAAAAGGTGCGTAGCGCTCCGAGCTCATCATTGACAGCAATGCGAAGCGCCTGAAAAACACGTGTCGCTGGGTGTATTTTACCAGCGGGTCCCTTGGGACGCGGTTTGATCACAGAGATGAAATCAGCAAGATCAGTGGTGGTCGTAAATGGCTTGTCTTGGCGTCGTTCCACAATACGGCGAGCTATTTTGCTGCCGGCGCGTTCTTCACCATATTCGTAAAAAATAGTTCTTAGCTCTTCCTCCGGCAAATGATTCACCAAGTCAGCAGCGGTATCACCTTGAGATCGATCCATCCTCATGTCCAAAGGACCTTCCTTGCCGAAGGAGAATCCACGATCAGCCTCATCAAGCTGCCAAGAAGAAACCCCGATATCGATGAGAATTCCATCCACCTTATCGACTCCAATGCTCGCTAAAAGTTCGGGCAAATGTGAAAAATTGCCTTTGAGAGGAGTGAAGCTCGATGGGTATTGCCCCAGCCGCTTTCCTGCAAACTCGTGCGCCTGTTCGTCCTGGTCCACTCCTATCACACGAGCTCCAGCATTGAGCATCGCCTCCGTGTGACCGCCACCTCCAAGTGTTGCATCGACAATGAGCTTCCCCTCGTTGGGAATCATATATTTCATCACCTCATTCAGAAGAACGGGTTGATGGTAAGGGGTATTAGTCGAGTTTTCTGATTCCATACACTGCTCCCTGTATTCGTGAGGAAGCGAAGCCGAGCAGTCGGGGTGGGACTCCCTCCAAGTTGTCCCATTCCCGACCGCTACAAACTTTGCTTCATTAAACAACATGAATTCGTAAGGGTAGACTGCATGCTATCATCGACGTGTATTCCAAGAAAAAATGTGGCTGTGACAAGACGCGCCTGAGAGAAACTGCACCGAGTAAGAGACGGTGCAGAGGTGAGGCTCCCTCCAAGTTACCTCAACCTCTGCACGCGTGTCTCCATGCTGGGGGAACAGCATTGTTGTCATTTCTGTATCAGCGTATTGCACAGGAAAAATTGTTGTCTGTATGGTTTAGAAGAATCCGAACTCATCGTTTGCATCAGCGATGATGCTAGCCTCATGGGCTGCGCGGAGTTTGCGGTGGTTTTCCTCATTTAAAATTTCGATAAAGTCGCCACGACCGACGAGGACAAGACCCTCTCCGGCCTCCAACCCTGGATGATCAAGTAGTGCCTTAGGGATGCTGAGCTTGCCCTGCTCATTCACATGGGCCTTGGTGCAGCGTTCAAAAATGATACCGATGATGCTTCGCTTCTGAGCTGGTGAACGCTCACTGTCATTGACCTCCTGTTGCATCTTCTCGAACTCGGTCTCTGTAAGAACACGCAATGTCGGAAAACCCTCGTTGGAAGAAACCATCAGCCGAAGCACGGTGTTGACTACCTCTGGACGCCAATCACTAGGGATGGACACACGACATTTCGTGTCCATCTTGTAGGGGAAGTAACCCCCCATGCTGTGATTCGTAGTGCTCATAAATACACGCGATGTCCCTCGCGGACCCATTTAGTACACTT
>Ga0129327_10001791_pt1 | contig 12625 bp, 8 predicted proteins | sample CPBDNA_6_FD_111799 | JGI IMG/M metagenome (GOLD analysis project Ga0129327, IMG submission 111799) | Freshwater to marine salinity gradient microbial communities from Chesapeake Bay, USA - CPBay_Spr_31_0.8_DNA | ecosystem: Environmental > Aquatic > Marine > Coastal | place: USA: Chesapeake Bay... | reverse complement strand
TGCAATATAAAAGGACTAAATCCTTCGACATTTTTGTTGTATCTCTGTTGTTGTTGTTGTTGTTGTTGTTGTTGTTGTTGTTGTTGTGTGTAAATATATGAGAGAACAAGAATTTTGAATTCTTTGATGTTGTTGTGGGAAAATGGATCGTCCATCGATATTTAGTGTCTCAATGCGAAGAGAAAAAAAAATGGAGCGGCGTCGAAAAGTTTTCATCATCATCATCATCGGATCTTCGTATAAAAACGCTAAAAACGAGCCCGGTTGACATTCAATTTAGCTCAATTCGCGAAGAGGAGGATATTTCTTACGAGAATCTGACGTTGTATCGATCGTGACTCGTTCGCACGCGGAAGAAAAAAGGAGGATTTCGCGTCTTTTTTTTTAATTCGCGCATAACGAAAAACACCAGCTTTAAATTCTTCTCAAAAGTTTTACCCTCGATTGAAGAAGAAAGTCTTTGATATACACGCTGAATACAAAGAGCGCGAGATTTAATATAAACAGAGAGAAAGAGAGAAGATGGGCACCATCAACCAAGTCATCGAGAGAGGATGCACCATGCTCGTCCATTTCGACAAGTCTGCGTCATCGAAAGAAATCAAAGAGTCACTAGAAACCGGATCGAACGAAGAAAAGGCGGACGCGATGAAGAAAGTCATCTCGTTGTTAATGAACGGCGAACACTTACCGCAGATTTTCATCACCATCGTTCGATACGTTTTACCGAGCGAGGATCACTTGGTGCAAAAGTTGTTGCTGTTGTACATGGAGATCATTGAAAAGACGGACAGCGAAGGAAAATTGCTTCCGGAAATGATCTTGATTTGCCAAAACTTGAGGAACAATTTGCAGCACCCGAACGAGTTTATTCGAGGGTCGACGTTGCGATTTTTGTGTCGATTGAACGATCCAGAGTTGATTGAGCCGTTGATTCCGTCTATCGTGCAAAACTTAGAGCATAGGCATCCGTACGTGCGAAGGAACGCGGTGATGGCTATTCATAAGATTTACACCGAAACGCCTAGAGGCGAGATTATGATTCAAGACGCGCCGGAGATTGTCGAGCAGTTGTTGAATGGTGGAGAGTCGGATTTGAGTACGCGACGTAACGCGTTTTTGATGTTGTATCATTCGGATCAAGATCGCGCGGTGCAATATTTAATGGCCAATTTGGAATCTGTCGCTAACTGGGGCGATATCCTACAAACAGTCGTTTTGGATTTGGTTAGAAAGGTGTGTCGAACAGATCCGTCGCAAAAAGGGAAGTACATTAAGATTATTTTGATGTTGCTGCAAACCAACAACACTTCTGTGATTTACGAGTGTGCGAATACGTTGGTTGCGTTGAGTAACGCGCCGACTGCGATTAAGGCGGCGGCGAATTGCTATTGCCAACTTATCGTCTCGCAAGGCGACAACAACGTCAAGTTGATCGTGTTGGATCGATTGGCGGATTTGAAAAAGAATCACAGAGAAGTGATGCAAGATATGGTTATGGATATTTTGAGAGCGGTGGCATCTCCGTCCGTGGATATTCGTCGAAAGACGTTGGATATTGTTTTGGATTTGATCAACTCGAGGAACATCGAGGAGGTGGTTACCGCGTTGAAGAAGGAAATTATCAAATCGCAAAGCGATACCGGTTTAGGTGCGAGCGAGAAGAACGCGGAATATCGGCAAATGCTGGTACAGAGCGTTCACGCGTGCGCGGTGAAATTCCCGGACGTTGCCGGTTCTGTCGTGCACATGTTGATGGACTTTTTGGGCGATCCGAACACGGCGTCAGCGTTGGATGTGATTATGTTCATTCGAGAAATCGCGCAAACGAATAGCGGTATGCGCGCATCGATTTTGCAGAGATTGTTAGATTCTTTCTACTCGATTCGATCGAGTCGAGTGTGTGCGACGGCGTTGTGGATTATTGGCGAGTACTCCGAAACGAGAGAACAAGTCGAAGAGGCGTTGGCGACGTTGAAATCGAGTTTAGGCGAAACGCCATTCTTTGAACCGCCCTCGGACGAACGATTCGTGGATGATGCGGAGGAAGAGAAGGAAGTGTACGAGTCTGGATCGAAGCGACCGATAGTTTTAGCCGACGGTACGTACGCCACGCAAACGGCTGTTCAAACCTCCGGAGGAGGCCCTTCGACGCCAAACTTGAGAGCGTTGCTTTTATCCGGCGACTTTTTCTTGGCTGCCATTTGTGGCGGTACGTTGACCAAGCTCGGTTTGAGGTACATGAAGAGCAACACGTTTTCGGAAGAGGAAAAGAACCGAACGCAAGCGGAGGTTATGTTGTACATTGTCGCCATCTTGCGCTTGGGGAAATCTCACGTCGTCGCCCACGAGATGGATTACGACTCGACCGAGCGTTTGACGCAGTGCTTCGCGGCGATAGAGTCTCCGGAATCCGAAACCACACGAGTCTGGCTGGAAAACTGCCGAGAATCTTTCTCGTTGATGATCAGCGAAAAACTCGAAAACGACGCGAAAGAACGAGAGAAGAAGGAAGAAAAGCCAAAATCTCAAGCGGATGATTTGATTGACTTCTATCACTTGAAATCAAGAAAAGGTTTATCGCAAGTCGAATTGGAAGATGCCGTGGCGACTGATTTACGCCGAGCGACTGGGTTTAACGACCCAGACGCGGCCTCAAACGCTAGAGATTCCAAGTTGAACAGAGTCTTGCAGTTGACAGGCTTTTCCGATCCAGTGTACGCCGAGTCCTACGTCACTGTTCACCAATACGATATCGTCATGGACGTCACCGCGACGAACAGAACGAACGAAGTCTTACAAAACGTGTGCTTAGAGCTCGCGACCATGGGTGACTTAAAACTGGTGGAAAGACCGCAAAACTATACCTTAGCACCGGGAGAATCGAAACACATTCGCGCGAATATTAAAGTTTCGTCCACGGAAACTGGCGTCATTTTTGGCAACATTGTCTATGAATCCAGAAACGAGGATCGCAACGTCGTCGTCTTAAACGACATCCACATCGATATCATGGATTACATCTCCCCGGCATCGTGCGCGGACATTGCGTTTAGAAACATGTGGGCCGAATTTGAATGGGAAAATAAAGTCGCCGTGAACACGAAGTTTACGGATGTGAAAGAATACCTGGACCACGTGGTGAAGAGTACAAACATGAGGTGCTTGACTCCCGAGTCGGCGTTGGACGGCGAGTGCGGATTTTTAGCCGCGAACTTGTACGCAAAGAGCGTCTTCGGTGAAGATGCTTTGGTGAACGTCTCTGTAGAAAAAGATAAAGATGGAAAACTTGGCGGATACATTCGTATCCGATCCAAGACGCAAGGAATTGCGTTGAGTTTAGGTGATAAAATTACTTTGAAGCAAAGAGGGCCGGAGAAGTAATTTTGATAATAAGAGTATGAAGAGATTAATATAAGACTAAGGAATGGATTGGCTTTTAAATATATACATATAACGTAAACATAATCACAAACACATGTATAACGCGTCGTCTTTGATTATTGACTGTATACGTCTTTTTTTTCTAATGACATCGTGACTACCAGGTAAACTAAAAAGAAACTACTACGTTAGAAATACACACGCTTTTAAGCTTTGTACGTCCCTCCGGTAATTTTTACATCGCCTTCCAACTCGGGCACGCCTGAATTCCGCGATAAAAACTCTGGAAAAACTTCCTGACACTCCCCTACGCACGCGGGCGCAAATCTGACGTACCCACACACGCGTTCGTAACAAAACTGCACGAATCCCCAGAGTTGATCGAACTGCGCGTCTCTCGCTTTCGACAACTTTTCCAGAGATTTCGGATTCGTCTTCATCACATTCCTCTTCCCGTCATCCTGTTCTCGCTCGAATTTCACTGATTGCGCGTCCAACACCGGGATATTCGACACCCAATTGTCCGCCAAATTCCTCCCAAACACTCTCGACCGTTCCAACTTATCTAAACTATCGTTCACGTACGTCTTTTCTTTCTCCGAGTTGACGTACACCGCCGGTTTATATTGCTCGCCGACTTCCGAGTATTGCCCTTTACTCGCATTTTTCGGGTCGAAATGTTTAAAATACACTCTCATGATGCGCTCAAACGGAACTTTCTCGTCATCGTAGGTGACTTTCACGCACTGTTTCCCATCGCACGTTCCAACGTCCACGAGCGAAACGCCCGCGTACGTCAAGTCTTGATACTCTCTTTCCAAAAAGGAGTAGTTCCCAGCGGCGAGATAGTTTGTTATTTGGCCCGCTTCCGCCGGTTCGACAGCAAAATTCATCATCAGCAGCATAGCCATCATCGTTGTCATCGTCGTCGTTGTCGCGAGAGTGGTGGTGGTGATATTTGCACACGTATCATCACTATCAGATGAGGATAATGCGCGCGAGGATGCAAATCTTTTTTGTCGTCTTCTTCTTTTCCTAGGTATCGTCGTCATCGACACCGACGACGTAAACGACGAAGACGAAGAAGAAGAAAAGGACGAGCACATCTGTCTCGAACGTGGATGATGATAACACCGATGATACCGTGTTGTTCCTGTTGTACTACTACTACTGCTACTACTCGTGGTTGTACGAGCGATACTCATCACAAAAGTCATTTTCATCATCGTCGTCATCAATCAGTATTTATCCAAAATACTAATAAAAGTGATTTTAATGAAGAATTGATGAGAGAAGAATGAAAATTCACAAATTGATCAAATTTTTTCAATTTTTTTCGCTCTTGCAAAAAAGGGAAGAAGAAGAAACAACGAAAGAAAAGATTTGAGAGACACAAAAATGCCTTCAACGACCACCACCTTTGTCTTCTCTTTTGCACGGTCGCTTTTGCCTCTTTCTTACTCTCGTCGTCGTTTACGTCGAGAAGCATCGATGGGTTCTCCTTCTCTTTCTTTCGTATCGAGCGAGAAGAATACTTCTTACGCTTCTTTTTCTTCTTCTTCTTCTTCTTCTGGAGCAGCGACGAGAGGAAGACGAAAGAGTCGATTTCGAGTGACGACGACGGCGGTGACCAATACTAATAACAATAATAACAACGACAGAGAAGAAGGAGAAGAAGAAGAAGAAGAAGAAGGAGAAGAAGCAACGACAATAACAACAACGACGACGACGACGACACCTTCACCTTTTATTATTAAAAAAATCGAACGGAAGCAAAGAGGCGCGTGTTACGGGTGCGGCGTGAAAATCCAAACGGTTTCACCGTCCGCCGTCGGTTTCGTCTCCGAACTCGACTACGAGACGAAGAAGAAAAATAAGCAGTTGGATTTACTTCTGTGCCTGAGATGCTCGAATTTATCGAACGGGCAAATGATTAACGCAGTCGTTGGCCAAGGTGGACAGAAAATCGAGACCGGGTTAATCACTCCGGAAGAGTTGAGAGAGACTTTGAAAGATATTCGCGGGAAGAAGGCGCTGGTGGTGAAGATTGTCGATTTGACTGATTTTCACGGGTCGTTTCTCCCGAAGATACGAGATTTAGTCGGGAGTAATCCGATTTTGTTAGTCGTGACGAAGTGCGACGTTATTGGGAAAGGGTTCGCAATGGAAAACAACGAGAGTTTAATCGAGTACGTGATCGAAGAATGCGCGAAGAAAAAGTTGACTCTGGCGGGAGATCCGATTTTCGTCGCCGCGAGGAAGCCGGGATCCTCGAGAAGTAATAGCAGTGTTGGTAACGATACTACTGCACCGGGAACGAGAGGAATACGGGGAGAGGATTTGAACGGGATGAGAGCGGCCGTGTTGACGACTATTCGCGAACGACGAGGGAGAGACGTGTACGTGGTTGGATCCGCGAATGTGGGAAAATCGACGTTCGTGAGAGAATTCACGAAGGTGTTGAGGACGGAAATGGGAAATTATTTCGCGCCGTCGAAGAGGTTACCGACGGCGAGTTCTATGCCGGGAACAACTTTAGGTGTTATTCCAATCAAAGCGTTTGAAGATAAGAAGAGTTTATACGACACGCCGGGTGTGTTTTTACACCACAGAGTGAATTCGTTATTAAACGGGGAGCAAATGAAGTCGCTGAAATTAGGCGGCGATTTGAAAGTGTATCGAGCGCCGGTGTCGCAACAAGACGGCAGCAGCAGTACTAGCAACGTTAATAGCAGCAACAACAATAGTGAAAAGTTGAAGAATGTTTCGTTTGATTGGAACGGGTTGGTTCGATTAGATATCCTCGACGCTCCGGAAACGGACGATTTGAACACGGTGAACGTTTCGTTTTACGGACCGAAGAAGATGCGCATATTTAAGTCTACGATTGACGACATGCAAAAACACGCCGATGGTGGAGAAAAAACGTGCTTATTTGATGAAAGTGCGCCTACTCGAGAGTTTTACCAATCGCTTCCAAGCTTGCGCGTTTCCAGAGAGGTGGAGATTAGTCTAGACGATTACAAAGGAAAAGATCTTTCGATTTCTGGTTTGGGCGGATGGATCCGCGTCGTTCGCGAAAGAAATCACACCAAATATACAAACTCGCCCGGTGCAAAAGGAAGCATCACCGTGCGCGTTTGGTCGTTACCTGGTGTGGAGGTGTTTGTTCGAGACGTCATGCCGATTTGATTAAAGCGAACTTTTTTATTCGCATACAAAGTTTGATGCTCCGATGTAGTATGAATTGACAGCGACTTGAGGAGGAGTTTTCTCGAAAAAATAATTAAAAAAAGCGTCAGTTACAACTACTAGTACAGACATGGAATCAACTCCAGTCGTCGACGACGACGACGACTACAACGAAGGCGAAGACGTGAAGCTCACGGCGAAAGAGTATCTCGACCTCATCAAGTTCCACAACGATCCCAAAGGTCCTCTCAAATATACGTTCGTCGATGAAGATCCCTTAACGGGCGAAGACGTAATTTCCGAAGGAGAAACTGAAAACTTAGACGTAAAAAAGTGTACGAATGGAAGTTTAGACTTTGACGACGTCCCCGAAGCCACTCCAGAACAGAAGAAGAATAACGGTTGGACGAAGAACTGGCCAACCGTGTGGCGTTCGCACGAGGAAGATCTAAAGAATTTCAAACCTGAAGAGAGAGAGCAATGGAGGATGAAAGAGATGGAAGGCGAAAACGACCGCGTGCAGTGGTTCGATCTCACCGGCGGAAAGCGAGTGATGGAGGCGAAACAGAGAGCGAGGATCGAGAGTTGCCGTCACGACACGAAGAATTTGAAGATTTGGAGAAAAGAGGCGCGAGAGGAGATTGCTCTCATGCAACGTCTTCGCAAAGAGCACGGGCTCGTCGATGACGACGGAGAAGAAGGGAACATGGGCCCGAGAGAAACGGTGGCGCCGGCGGCGGCGCCGACTGCATTTCTTCGATACGATATCGACGAAGAGAAGATCAACATTCCTTTACTAGGCTTGGGTACTTGGAAATCGAATCCTGGTGAAGTGCGTAAAGCCGTCGAAGTCGCTTTGAAGTGCGGTTATCGACACATCGATTGCGCTTCCATATACAAAAACGAGGATGAAGTCGGCGACGCGCTCGAACACGTTTTCAAGACAACAACGTTGGTCCGCGAAGACGTTTTCATTACCTCCAAAGTCTGGAACGACATGCATAAATACGAGCAAGTGTTACCAGCGGTTCAACAAACGCTTCGCGAGTTGAAATCTGATTATCTCGATCTCTATTTGATTCACTGGCCGGTTACCGATTCGAACACGCGATATATCGATCCTCCGATTGAAGTCACGTGGCGCGCGATGGAACGACTCGTGGATATCGGCGCAGTCCGTGCAATCGGTGTTTCAAACTTTTCCGTCAAGAAGTTGAAGCACATTTTGAGCTTTTGCAAGATCAAACCGGCAGTGTGTCAGGTAGAGATTCACCCGTATTGGCGCCAAGCGGAAATTATTGAGTTTTGCGAACAGAACAAAATTCACGTCACGGCGTATTCGCCGTTGGGGAGTCCGGACTCCGCATCGGTTTTGGGGAGAAGTGGACCAAACTTGATGGACGACGCGGCGGTGAAAGAAGTCGCATCGTCGGACGAGGCGAACAAAAATATCGGGCAAGTTCTCGTTCGTTGGGCGTTACAAACTCGACCGAAAAGCTCAGTATTGGTGAAATCAATCAATCCGGAGAGAATCAAGTCGAATTTAGACGTGTTCGATTGGCAGCTCTCAAATGAGTCCATCGCGACGCTTTCGAGTTTACCGACGCAGAAACGAATGGTGGACGGTTCTTTTTTCAAATTAGAATACGATTTGTGGGACGAAAGAGTCGACGAGAAATCGTCCTACGGCGGTGCCATGCCTTCGGAAACATTCGTCACGGCGGAAACGTTCGACAGAGACGGGAGTAAAAGCAGTAAGTTACACCCAGGATTCGTCAAAAGCGCAGCAGTAGCTGGGAGAAGGAAGTCTGCGGGGGTGCCGTCTACGATCAAAGAAAATTTGAACAACGATTCCTCTTCCTCCGACGACGATATCGAAGATCCACGAAAGGCTTTACGTCAATTGAAAAATCTCTCGACGCGAGGCCAAGCTGCGTTGCGCTAACTCTTCTTCTTCAAATACACTACTACTTTTACACTAACACTAACGCTATGTTCATATCTTCTTTCGCATCAGCAAATCTCGTCGCAAAAAGTTTGAACTGCGTTCCTCGTACCCTATATTTTCGTATAATCGAATGACGCCAACTTTTCTGGTCGATACGTGTAAGTAAACTTCTTCGCGACCCATCTCTTTACACAAACTCTCTCCGCATAACATCAACTTTTCGCCCAATCCTCTTCCTCTCCATCTCGTGTCGATGACTAAATCTGATATGTACCCGCCGTCGTCGGTGAATTGCAACGCTCTGTCAAAGTCGTCTCTTCTGGTTTCTGGCGTGTTGGAGACGCCCACCACTCCGACACATTTTTTACTCTTTTCTTCTTCTTCTTCGTCGTCTTTTACCAAGACGATGTACGCTCCTCGTGGGAACGCGTTTATGCTTTTCTCTATGTATTTCTTCAGCTTGCTTTCTTCCGTGGGAAACCCCGCTAATTTACTTCGCATCAATAAAGATGCGACTGCGGGGATGTCGTCCACGTCACACGCCCGACACGTGTACTTGACCCCGTCGTTCGTCGTGAACGTTTTCTTCCACTCTTTTCGAGAAGGAACTATCGTCGGGTAGGGGAGTGCGTCTGTGAATGGATTTGATGATTGTGGTGAAGCCCTTGCGCGTGCTTCTGCTTTTGTTGTTCTTCTTCTGTTACATTTTTGGCGATAGTAATGAACACATGATTTCGCTCCTTCGAAATGAGCCGTCTGCCTATCTCTGTGGTGGCACACCACCAACAGTCGTCGCGTTGGTAAAGTTTTTGCATTCATTTAGTATCTCAGAGAGTTTTTGAGGTGTTTGTTGAAGAAGAAAAAAAAGTTAAATTGAAATTGACAAAAATCACCTAATCGAGCCTCCTTCTCTGATGGACTCTACCGAACACGGACCAGCGGTCGTTTGGAACGGAACGTTTTTATACGTGGCAATTCCATCTTTATTCACCAGAAAATCCGGTTGCACAGCTTCGAACACCTTCTTCTTCGGGTTTAACTTCTCGTCTGGGTCGTTTTCGTAGCCGGCGAAAGTAACGCGTTCACCGATGGCAGCGCCTTTCGGCGGGGTGACAATTTCGACTTTGTTGCTATCGTTCGGATCGGTGGCGCATAAAACCATGGCTTCCGACTCTACACCGCGCATTTTCGTTGGTTTCATGTTCGCGACGAGAACGACACGCGCGTTGAGCATTTTATCAATCGGAATGTGTTTTACCAATCCCGAACAGACTTGCAAGGGTTTGTCGCCGTTGATGTTGATGTTTTCCACGTAAAGCGTATCCGCGTCAGGGTGATTCCAAACTTTCGTGATTTCACCAACGACTAAATCTAATCGCGTGACGTCAATTTTCGTATTCTCCTCGCCTTTCTTCTTCTTCGCCAATTTGGCGGCTTTTTCTTCCTTGCTCGATTGTGCCTTCTTGAAGAGTTCTGCGGTGTCAATCTCGTGTTTTTGAAAGAGCACTTCGCCGACGGCGACTTGGGTCCCAGGTTTCACATTCTCGCCGAATGGTTTGAGCTCCCAGAGTTTGTGGACCTTCGAGGCGTCCATCCCGAGTTTCTTAAATATGTCTTCACACGCGGTCGGTATGTACGGTTGTAAAAACAACGCTGTGATGTACACAGCCTCTAAAGTCGTGCGAATGATCACGTCTCTGCGATGTTTCGTTTCCTCGCCTTTTAATTTCCACGGTTCTGCATCGGTGATGTATTTATTTGCAGCTTTCGCCGAGTTGATGGCTAATTCGCAGGCTTGTTGTAACTGGAACGATTCCATCGCGCGTTCCGTTTTCAATCTCAACAGGCCGACGTCGATTACTTTTTCAAAGATTGGAACATCTGGGACACGACCTTCGCAATTCTTCGAGCACAAATGCGTCGCTCTGTGAACTAAATTTCCGAGCGTATCCGCTAAATCCGCGTTGTGAATCAAGGTCATAGATTCTTCGCTAAATGGAATATCGGACCCGTAAATGCCGTTTCGCATGAGTGCGTATCGAAACGTATCCGGAGAACACCTTTTCAAAACATCCAACGGATCAACGACGTTCCCGATAGATTTGGACATTTTCTGTCCATCCGCTGCGGTGACAAAGCCGTGCGCGAACACAGCTTTCGGCAAGGCGATGTTGCAACTCATCAACATGCACGGCCAAATGACGCAGTGGAACCAGATGATATCTTTCCCGATGATGTGTACATTCGCCGGCCAAAACTTCGAGTAGTTTTCTCCGTTCGGAAAATCACAACCGGTCAAATAGTTTGTCAAAGCATCGAACCAAACGTACAAGACGTGTTTGCTATTTCCAGGCACGGGAATCCCCCAATCGAACGTCGTTCGCGAGACGCTCAGATCTCTCAACTCGTCGTTTTTCAATCGGTATAAAATTTCTCCTTTGCGTCCTTCCGGCTGAATAAACTCTGGGTGGTTTTCAATGTGTTCAATCAATCGCGCTTGATATTTCGATTGGCGAAAAAAGAACGACTCCTCTTCCATTTGCTTCAAAGGTTTGCCCGAAACTGGGTCTTTGTAATCCATTTCTTTCGCTTCGGTTTCAGTCACGAACGTTTCTTCGCGAACGTTGTACCACCCCGAGTACGTGTCTAAATAAATATCGCCATTCTTTTCGCTTCGCTCAAAGAGTTCTCGACAGCACTGTTTGTGCTTCTCTGAGGTTGTTCTGTTGTAGACATCGTTTTCAATTCGTAACGTTTTGTTTAAATCTTGAAACATTTTCACGTGTTTATCGCACAATTCAATCGGTTTGCACTCAACGGCAGCCGCGGCGTCGGAAATCTTTTGCCCGTGCTCATCCGCACCAGTTTGGAACAACGTCGGTCGACCGTACGCGCGGTGGTATCTCGCGATGACATCCGCACTTAAACCTTCATACGCGTGTCCCATGTGCGGGGCGCCATTCGCGTAATTGATTGCCGTCGTGAGCGAAAACGCATCTTTTGATGGATCCGCGGGAGGATTATACGCGTTTTTCAAATCTGAGACGTTTTGCGCCTCTTGCGCGGCGAACAGAAACGCGGACGATGGAGTCGTCTTCGCTTTTTCCATCGCGTTTTGCACAGAAGAGCTTTTCAAAAAGGCGTTGAACCAAGTCTCGATGCTTTTAAACTGTTTCGTTAAGGACGCGTCCGAAGAAGTCTTTCCAAACATCTCCGCGCCGTTTGCGAAGACTGGATAAACGCTCGAGAAGAACGCTATTTCACTATTGGTCGGTTGAGTCGACGCGGACGAAGAGAAAATACCCGGGACGGTATCTTTCAATTTTTTCTCGTTCTTTGATATGTACTGCATCAGTGTATCTAAACTCTTTTCCGCGCAGCACGTACCCACAGTCAAACCGAGCTCGCGTTCGTCCAAGTCTCTAAAGTTGATGAAAGAAGCATCATCACCGTCTCGAACACACAGCAACGCGCTGTTCATGGACGTGCCTTTTACAACCTCTCCGGATGAAGAACAGAGAGCGATAAATAACGTCGCGGATGCGCTGGTGGTCTTTTGCAACACCGCTCCCGTATTCTTGTTCTTGTTGTTCTTATTCGAAGAAGAAGAGGAAGAGTGGTCCGAACAACTGGCGGCTTTCCACGGGTCGAACTCGATTGCTGTTTTGTTTCCATTGACTTCCGCGGCGATGTACACGCGCAGAGGTTTCGAGTCCCCGGCTCGGTAGATTAACTTTAACGAAGTGATGTTGTTATTGTTGTTGCTCATTAAATATTTGTACGCGCGCGTTTAAAGGTGTGATTAAGTATACGATGTGAGGGTGAACGTCTGAACTTTTAACGCGTGTGTTGAGGTTTTTCTCGTACGAGTGATACGAAAATGTGAAAAAATTCTATTCTTTTTCTATTTCAATATCATCATCAACATCATCATCATCATCATCATCATCATCGATTGCCGGCGAGGCGGAGGAGGACGACTTCATGCTCTCGCAAAAGCTGAAACGAGATTTCACGTCTTCCTCACTCATGACACCAAAGTACTCGATAACTGTGTTGTTGTTGTTGTTGTTGTTGTTGTTATCGTCGAAACGCTTCTTC
>Ga0129327_10001782_pt1 | contig 12660 bp, 10 predicted proteins | sample CPBDNA_6_FD_111799 | JGI IMG/M metagenome (GOLD analysis project Ga0129327, IMG submission 111799) | Freshwater to marine salinity gradient microbial communities from Chesapeake Bay, USA - CPBay_Spr_31_0.8_DNA | ecosystem: Environmental > Aquatic > Marine > Coastal | place: USA: Chesapeake Bay... | reverse complement strand
GGGGGGGGGGGCGGGGGGGGGTGGGGGGGGGGCGGGGGGGGGGGGGGGGGGGGGGGGGGGGGGGGGGGGGGGGGGGGGGGGGGGGGGGGGGGGGGGGGGGGGGGGGGGGGGGGGGGGGGGGGGTGGGGGGGTGCATATTGAGTAAAATTGTAATAGATCTTCGCGACACTCCTACTGTACTGTAGTCTATCGTGATGACTCTTCCCTCACATGTTACATCACGACACAGACGTGTGTGCGCAAGACAGAGACACCACACTCGAAGCGCGGAAGTTATCTGTGCTGAGGCTTATCCTTGTCAACACCCCACGCGTCACGCGTTGCGATCACTCGGACATGTGGACACGAATCATGAAACGCGAAGGCGTATGCCACCCCTTGGCGGGCCCAGACTTCGTGAGGGAGTGCCAAAGGGTTTCTTTGTCTGCCACCACGTTTTCCGCAAAGTCGTCGACGCATTCGCCAAACGCCTCGTCAAGCAGCTCTTCGTCTTTGGCTGTCAGAGTGGACGGGTCGCGACGCAAGAGCGCCATGATTTTCTTCTCGTCGTCTTCCGCCTCGTCGTTCTCCTCGTCCTCTTCGTCCTTTTTGTCCTCCTCCTCCTCCTCGTTCTCCTCCTCCTCCTCGTCCTCCTCGTCCTCCTCGTCCTCCTCGTCCTCCTTCTTCTTCTTCCCAGCACCCATTGATGGGTCGTAACTTGGAGAGGTCGGGGTATACAGCGTAAATGCATGGGCGTCGCTCTTGTCGCCGTTGTTCTTCTCCTTCTCAGCGCGCTCGTTGGCATGAGCCTGCTCGGACGCGTCTGTGAAGTAGACGAAGTTCAGGACGGCATTGCGAGCCTTCTTGCTGCCGTCCGAGTGATCGATGAAGTCACGCAGGCTGTCGGTGTCGGTAACATCCAAGACCTTGTCCTCCACTGAAATCTTGGACTCCGGAATGGATGGCTCGCCAACGAACCTGGAGGTGATGTGGTCCGAAATGCATGGCCACAGGAAGCCCGGCAGGTCCCCCAGAAACACTGTAACACTCTCCACGCAGTCCGCGTCCTCCTCGCAGCGCAGGACGCAGACCGTCTCGTGCTCGTCGACTGGACGATTGTACGGTGGGTCGTGCGCGTGCTGCATCAGTTTCGCCACGAAGCTCTCATCAGTGGCCAGTTGTCGCAGGATGGCATCATCCTTGAGGAACAGGCCCTTCACCATGCCGATGTTCGAGTCGATCGCATCTTGGACCACGAACTCAGCCGTGTAGTCCAGAAGGCTTGGCACCTCCACCGCCTCCACCCTCTGCCGCTTGCCGGTGTCGACTTGAGTCTGCATGACGACGTGCGTTCTCTGTGCGATGAGAAGTGTGTGAATGCGTGAAGCCGCTCAAACATACCCGATCCCGCAATTCAATCCTCTCCGGGATCTTTGAGGGTTGAAGGAGCGTTGCGGAATTTTGAACCCTCGCCCTTTCAGGATCCCTTTCGGCAGGCGCTCCTTGAGGATGGTTCACCCCCCCCACTAGTGGTCGAATGCATGTAGTTCCACCCGAGGCGCGAAATAAATTCACATCATCTGCTTCCAAAAGCAGAACCACCGCACGCAGCACCTTCCCGTCGCAGACCGAGACAATGGCGCGCACGAAGCAGACAAAGGCATTGCTCGCCAAGAAGGCCGCTCAGGGGTACTCACCAGCACCGCACATGTTGAAGGGCGTGCAGAAGAAGCGTCACACGGGCAAGGACCCTACCGTGACGGGTCATGGGATTGGGAAAGGGAGTCTAGGCCTCGTGCACAGCTCCCACGTCGAGGACGGCACCGGTACCGAAGACGAAGCCGAACACGAATACGATGACGCAGGCGGCGCACATGAGGACGACGCCAGCGGTGGCGTCGCAGGCGACGACGACGCAGGCGAGGAGAGCGCCAGCGATGGCGACGCGGGCGAGGAAGACGCAGGCGAGGAGAACGCAGGCGAGGAGAACGCAGGCGAGGAGAACGCAGGCGAGGAGAACGCAGGCGAGCCCGACGCAGGCGAGGAGAACGCAGGCGAGGCCGACGCAGGCGAGCCCGACGCAGGCGAGGCCGACGCAGGCGAGCCCGACGCAGGCGAGCCCGACGCAGGCGAGCCCGACGCAGGCGAGCCCGACGCAGGCGAGCCCGACGCAGGCGAGCCCGACGCAGGCGAGCCCGACGCAGGCGAGCCCGACGCAGGCGAGTCCGACGCAGGCGAGCCCGACGCAGGCGAGTCCGACGCAGGCGAGTCCGACGCAGGCGAGTCCGACGCAGGCGAGGCCATTACGGCAACGTCTGGCCGCGGCAAGAAACGCCCTTCCGGTTTGAAGAAGAAGGACCCGGTCACGCAGGCGACGCGTGGTGGCATCAAGAAGCGCAAGGGCGTTCCCAAAAGAAAGAATACGATGACGGCCGAAGACCGCGCTTACGCGCCCCTCAAACAGATCCGCGAGCAGCAGCGCTCAACTGACATGCTTCTCTTGAGCGCCCCGATGGTGCGCCTCCTGAAGGAACTCCTCGAACACGAACGCCCCAAGATGGGGTTCCGCATGTCGAAGGAAGCGAAGATGGCCTGTTCGGAGGCTGCGCAAGATTTCATCGTCCAGCTTTTCCAGCTGGCCAACCGCCTCGCGATCCACGGGGGGCGCGTGACCATCATGCTCAAGGATTTACTCTGCTGGTACGACCTGGATAAGATGAACAGTGGTTACCACGTTGACGCTCCGGCCGGAGGATACGCCGCCAAGCTCTTGAGGGACAGCGCACAGCGTATTGTCGAGATGTGCAATGACGGGACTGGGTCCTTCGAGGCTACCGCGGAAGAGGAGATCATCGAGATGGAGGAGTAGGCCATCCACACTCCCCACTCTCTCTGTGTGCCGCGACGCCAGGCGGGTGACACGCACACACACGTGGAGAGAGGCAATGGCAGCGACGGTTCAGCATGCCTGGGACGGTTGACCACGCCAAGGGGCGGGGAGGGCGGGGAGGGCGGGGAGGGCGGGGAGGGCGGGGAGGGCGGGGAGGGCGGGGAGGGGAGGTAGATACAGAGATGGATTCGCAAGTGGGCGTGTCGATTGCAGCAGCATCCTCGTTTCCCATCTCGTCTAGCATCGTCTCGCGCAGAACTTATGCGTCAAAATGGAAGTCCACGCAGCTACATGTACGAACACGTGACCGAGACACATGAGTAAAACGTTGCCCCGTCACCTGCCACACGTTGTTTCGCACGGTGGTCCCGTGCCTTAAATACAACGCGCGTTTCCTCGCGTGCATTGAATGCAGCAAAATACAAGTACAGCACGATGATGGGAGCGTTCAACTCTCTTAACAGTATGAGACACTACCGTACGCCCACTCCTTACAGAACGAAAGAACGACGTACGGTTTGCACTCGTGACACGCGCGCGAGCACACGCGCTCCCTCCATAGCTGAACATTCTCACTGATCGACGCGCGCGTCGTGCGAAGAGCCGGAGACCGCCCCCGCTGTTTGGTGGACCTGCTTCGCGCGCATGTACGCATGCCATCCTTGCGCGTTGAAGGCGTTGGGCTTGGAGCGGTCGTCGTTGCCAGACTCGCGCCGACCGTGCGCTCCCATTCCGTAAAACTTCTCTGTCTCCATATACTCACAGCTCTTGGGTTTTGTGGCGGCGACCTTTCCCATCGGCAGGGAAACGAGATCTCCCGGGCGAGCAATGTTTTGCTTGACTTTTCGGGGGGCGGGCGATGCGTTCGGCTTGCCCTTTGGACCTATCCTCTGCTTCTTCACTAGCGCGGGGCCGGTAGAACCCGTCGGCCACCCCATCAGTGCGTCCTCGAACAAGTCCTCGTTGTAGGACGACAGACCAGCGGTGCGCATCGATCGGGAAGACATCCTTGCTCCGAGCTGGGTCTGAGGGCGAGGTCTGTGAATTTACGCGCCGACTTGCCCCGCCTGCGTCGCGGCGCCCCCCCCCCGGCCACGAAGAGCCCGACACGCGTGCCAGGTGTTCAACTGCGGGATAAAGAACCCTCGCCCCTTCCGAATCCCGCCGGACGCCCACCGACCACCCATCGCTCCGCAGCGGTGCCTTGTGGCCTTGGAGGCTTTTCACAGACGAGGAGACGCAGGCGTCCGCAACGCAACGCTCGGAACGCACGAGCAGAACGCACGCGCCCGCAGTCCGGATACGACACTCGCGCATGTTGGGTTCGAAGCTGTGGCGCCAGCGCGACGTTTACGAGCAGAATCTCATCGACGCAATGTGTTTCCAAGGCATCCAAGACGACGGGGTCCGCGTCGGTCGTGACGAGGAGGTCACGCATGCATGCGTGTTCAGCAGCCACATCGCAAGCGCGAACGGCGCGTCGAAGGGCGCGATGCGTGGCGACGCAACAGGAGCGATACCGGCGTCGAGTCGGTCAAAACGCACCGAAAGGGTGCGGACGTACAACGAGGACCTCTTGGAGAACCCACTCGGCTTCACGGCGTTGGAAGAGGAGGAGTCCACCCCGGCCAAGAAGCGCAACGTGGCAACCCGGCCACCCCCTGCAGGCCTTGATCGCGAGAACACCAAACACCTGCCGGATGGTTGGTCAAGGGCGCCATATCGGAACGGATACCTTCATGTGGCGACCGGGGCCAGATGTCACAGGTGCGAGGAAGCATACAGCATTCAGGATGCCCTGTCGCGCATCAGCGACGTCCCGTTGCCAACCACCAAGCCGACAGGACCGATCCCCGACGGATGGGTGCGGCTTCCGGACAGCAAGAATCCGTACATGCGGGAAGAGGACGGATACAAGTGCCGGAACCTGCAATGCGTGCAGCTGCTCGAGCACATACGCCAGAACACTGCACAGCACCGCGCGGCGCTGGCCTCGCCAGCCGATCCGCCGCCAGCCGATCCACCGCCAGCCGATCCGCCGACAGCCCAGCCAGGCGCGGCACGCGTTGCGTGTGAGAGCGCCGCCTCGCCGACGAGGCCGCCGCTCAGCGGATCCAAACGCAAACGCATGCAGGACGGAACCGATGCAGCCGAACCTCCTGCTCCCGAGCCTGACCCGCCACCCGCGCTGACAAACGGGCGCCCTCGCATCAACCTCAACGATCCATGCCACCGTGCGCTCATGAAGGACTTCGGTATCACGGACAAGCAGCTGGAAAAGGACGTCCCAGACTTGAACGACATCGACCCGTCGCAAGACTTGAAACTCTACGGGGTCAGCGGGATGGTTAAGATCGGCGGCATACCGCCCGTGGTCCTCATTTCGGCGTCGGACCTCATTGGAGTCGGAGTGCCGCTCAAGAGGCTACAAGAGCGAAACCTTCCAGTGCAGTGGATCGAGAACTACCCGGTGGAGTACCAATCGCCAGAGAAACGGAGGTTCAAGTCATTGAACGAGCTCTGTGCCTCCGTTCGTCAACATAAGCGTGTCGCAAAGACCAATGGGGGGTGTAACGCCAAGGTGCAATTCGCAACCAGCCTCACGTCGAAGCGTGTCTCAATTGACTTCATAAAGGTGTACGCCTACCTCACCAGGAACACTGGCTGAGTGTTGGGTGTTGGGTGTTGGGTGTTGGGTGTTGGGTGTTGGGTGTTGAGTGTTGTCCCCGTCGTCTCTGTCCGCACTGCACCTGACGACGCCACGCGACCTTTTACCGTTGTAAAGAGCTCTGTATGAGGACGTGTTAATCGATTTAAACAAACGCACAGACAAACAAACGACGCGAGCTCGTGTCTGATACGCCAGACCCCGCCTTTTCCTTGACGCCTTTTCCTTCAGGCCCCTGTTCCCATGCCCACGCCTAAGGGGTATCCGCCATCAGAAGGGAGGTCGGAAAGGAGTCCTCCAATGCCATCTCCGCGCGTCGCTCAGCGGCGAAGCCATCCGCGGGGGCGCCCGACAAGAGCCCGCCCTGCAGCCCATCTATCTTGTAACAGCAGATGAAGTCTCCGAGCTTCACCGTATCGCGGTTGGCCTGAAACGCGACGCAGTTGGCCGACTGAAAGAGTTTGAGGAGGAAGTCCTGACCTGCCTCCGCAAGCGCGGACATGGCATCGATCGTGAACCCGAACTCGTCCCCGTACATGGTCGTCGCGATGTCTTTCACGGCGCGGTTGAACTCTTTCCGTTGCAGTAACATGCTGGTATCCCGCTGCTGCGCGAGGATCTGTTTGACGCGCGCGTATGCCCGCTCTTCTTCAGTCGTCTTTCGCTTCTTGATGGGTTTCTTGACGGTTGTCATAGCCTCCTTGTAACGCTTCTGCCATAGCCTCCACTTTTCCCATTTTGCCATATTCAATCGCCCCATCACAATACGGGGCTGTCGTGCGGTGCCACGTGTCGTGTGAAGTGTGCGACGCTGTGAAAACGCGCCGACAGGGAGGTGAACACGGGTGGGACGCACACGTGGGAACGTGGGAACAGGGCGACGCGGAGGGGAGTAGGAGGGGGCGAGGGTTCACTTTCCTCCGTGACTGGCGAGTCGCCATCGTCACCCTCACCCCCTCCTCCCTTCGTGACGCTTGCTAGCTCTCAACCTGCAGGTGCAGAACGCGACACGCTCCCGTGACAATGACACCCAAGCAACTGCAAGACAGCGTCGATTGCATGAACAAAAACATCCACGCCCTTGAGACGACGCGTGCGTCCATTTTGGAGAGCCTCGACGCGAGCATCCAAGACCTGAAACGCGCGAGGGCTATGGCCGTGCACGCGTTTAACGACGGCGACGAGGAAGGGGGCGACGCGGACGCGACGCACGCGACGAAGAAGCAGAAGCACGTCACCGAGCGGGCCGACGCCGACGCGAGCGTTCAGTTGATCGCGCACGTGCTCCCAATAGGGGCGCACGTGATTCCGATTGACGTCGAACGCACCAGCCTGCTGTGCCGCGTTGAGCACGCCTACTCGGTGTACAAGGTCGTGGACCAGATCTCAGGGGGCGAGCTGTTCAACGATCACATGCGCCGGGAGGAGCTCACCTTCTCCGAACCGAAGCAGATCTCGGCGAAGGGGCAACGGGTCGTGTACACTCCCCACTCGTCGCACGATTCCTCACTCGTCGACCAGCCGCTGCAGTGGGGGTCCGTGGTGGGAATGGACATCGGTGTCACCCCACGCGTGATCGTGCGCGACGCGAATACGGACGAGTGCGTTGCGGTCCATCCGTCCCAAGCATGCGTCGTTGAGGTCTGAGGTGGAGTGCCCGCGAGCGTCGGCGTTCGCACTCGCGTTCATGTTTGAGCGTCGCGAAAGTGGAGCAGGCGTCTGGTGTACAGTACATCATAAAGCTCTTAAACCTTTTAAACCTTTGGAACTGTTTACACCTTCCCAAATATCTCGACTTCAACACTCGATACCATTAAAGAACACCGACAGGAATCAGAATACTGTACCAACAGGAACGACGTACAGTACACAGTACACAGTACCGCCCCTTCCGCGAGTGTGTAGACAGTGCATTTGCTATCTAGGCAAGCCACTGTCGCCAATTCTCTGCCAACACGCACGCGGCGTCGAAGCTGACGCGATAGCCTTCGGCGCCTTGTTCCTTCAACATCTCCTCGACGATGCGCCGCAGAGAGTCCACAGGCAGCTCCAGCATCATGTCCGCGGTGGTCGCCCGGCGCCAGAAGCGGTTGGAGTCCAACTCCTCGGAAACCCGTTCAACCGGGACGCCTCGTGCATCGAGTCCTTGGACGACGTCCTCTGCGAGCGTGCAAGCCACGCTCGCTTGGATTCGCGCGTCTTCGCAGGGTGTGGCAACCTCTGTGGACGGAGACCGCTTGATCGACGACTGCGCACGCGTAGGGTGGGGGAGGCGGCACTGCTTCGTCCGGACCATCTTTTGTGCGTGTGCGTGCAAGCGGGATTTTTTGCTTTTGCGATTCTTCACGAATGCAGCGGACGAGCTGGCGCGACGCGCGTGAAGTCGAGGGAAGGCGTTCACAACGCGTCCGAGGCCTCGTCCGGGAATGTGAACCCTCGCCCCCTCACCCTTCCGGTTCCCCGCGACGACTTCACACGGTCCGATCAACGCGTGCCGACGACACGTATCATCTCAAGCAGCAAGCGCGTCGCAGAGTTGCACATCACACGCTTCACCTGAAGCAGACATGTCCGACGCACCCAGCGCACAGCAAGCACTGGCGCACTGCCAGATGGGCGCCGTTGCACATCTCCTCAATGCCCGTCGGTATCTGGAGATGTACGATCCTACGGGAGACCCTGCCGCTTACACACAGAGGCTTCAGATGCTCGACGAGCTGCTCGTATCCGTACATGTCCTGTCCCAAGCAACAAACCAGCACGTGAACGATGGCTACTCCTCGCCGTCGCGTTCATTTCTTCACGAGCTCACTTCTCCGTCGTACAGTCCTCACAGCCCCGCCAGTCCAAAGTCGCCGTCTTACAGTCCGCACAGTCCCGCCAGTCCCAAGTCGCCGTCTTACAGTCCTCACAGTCCTCGCAGTCCCGAGTCGCCCTCGCACACTGGCGCGTCACTCCCTGGGTCGTGGGATTAAGAGCAGTCAGCTGCAGCGTGGGCTGTGCAGTAGCGTGTACAGTGCGTACAGTACACCTCAAACATCAAAAAAATAAGAAATCGAAATGATCGGAATCGCAAGAACGAATTTAAGATATCTCTTACCGTCCACAACACCCAACACACCCAACACGCCCAACACACGCAGCAGGTGCTGCCAATCTCGGAACCGGTTCGCTCGATACACAGTGTCACGGGACGACCCCCGGGGCTGCGATCACGACGTTGCCGTGGAACTCGCCCGCGTTCACGGGCGAGAAGTATTGCGTGGCCGTGCGATTCAGGTCGCCGCCGTTGAGCAACCCCTCTTCGTCCAACCACACCTCAACCAAAGGACACGCAGGCATCTGTGTGTGGACAGGCACCATCTGAAACATCGTGCACCCAATCTCCTTGCGGAGGGCGTCGCCGTCGGAAACCTTGACCATGTCGCCGATCCGTCCTTCGGTTGAAATGCGCACTCCGAAGCCTTCTCCTGTTCGTGCCGCCTCTTGCACACGAACCAAGAGCGCCCGCAACCTGCTTCGGTTGTGTTGAGACGACGCCGTCTTCTGGAGGCGCGCTCCGCGACCTGGTGACCACGTCCTCGTATCGGACTTCGAGATGGCGCGTTTGAGGTGCAGCTGCCACGTCATCATTTGCGCAGTGTGTGTTCCTCGAGGGCGCGGAGCGGTGTGAAGTGGACGACGGAGCGGACGCGTCGCTTGCCCGACGCGACGCGACGTCGCGGTGGCTCTGTCGAAGTCGCTGCACCGAGGAGGCATCCGCAGAGGGCGAGGGTTGACTTTTCCGGACGACCCCCCTCGATGCCCTCGTCTGCCTCAGTTGCCTCGCTTGCCGGGCGGTGGTCGTCGTGCGCAGACCCGGGTTGCGTTCACACTCCGAGGCACAGTTCACACGTCACCGATGCCCTTCCTCCGCAAGCGCACTCTACTGCCTGCCGATCTGTGCGAGACGAACGACGACGTCACGAACGCAAAGAGCTCGTCGCAAGCCGAAGCGAAACGGGACAGGACGTCACAGCGTCAACGATCATCGCCCAAGATGTACAGTGACGACGCGCAAACCGATCTTCTGAACGCAATCCGGGCCAACGACGCCGCGTGGACCTCGCGCTCGATCGCGCGTATCTTCGTCAAAGAAAAACAGGATCCTCACGAGCTGCTGTCGTTGCTGTGCAAACAAGACCTAGACCTGGCCCTGGTGAACGAGAGCTGGGAGACGTCCGTCTGCGACGCGGTCCGCAGGGTCACCACAACAGATGTCGTGGTCGATGGGAAGCGTCGCGTGTTCGATCGCATTGCCTACCTGTTCGACGGCGCGTACGAGAGGCCGCGCGCGATGGCCGTCCTCTTCCGCATCTTGTTCGTCATCATCAGGTCGGAAAAAGGGGTCTTTGACAAGAGCATGCACGTCCACGAGAGCGAGCACGGCGTGCTGACGCAGGACACGATGATGAAGCTGCAGGACTGCATTGCATGGTGCATTCGGCGTACGGGTGATTTCATCCCACGTCGTCAAGTCCTTTTAGGTGTCAAATCAGACGCGCTTGATTGCGACGGGTACCGCATGGCGGACCTCCTGGCCGAGGCCCTGCGTCCCACGCAATGTGACGTGACCGCTGTGGCGCAGACACGGAAGCCTCACTTTCTACCCTTCATCGCACGCACTCTGACTTGCTCACAGAAAACGGGAGGGGCTGAGGCTGAGCCCAGGATGGGGTTCTGCTTCAGCACCAAGTTTGCGGACGGCGTAATCGCCGCAGAGGTTTGGCCGGACATCTCCGCTCCAATCAATTTTCACTCGGACCTCTTCACCGGGTGGGGGTATACACGTGCCGACACCCTCAGCGGATACAACACGCTCCTGAATTCTGTTCTTTTCACCACCCTTACCTTCTACTCTGCGTTCACGGCGTTTGCAAAGACCGCGCTCGGCCCCCGTTGGCTTTTGGAACTTCTCAAGGCACTCGGGAGCAAGGGATGCTACCGCATCCATTACCAACATCGCACGCACGGTTCAGTCGGGACCCCCGTGCTCATCAAACACCCCATCATGCACTCGGGACAGCTGTTCTTTTGGATGTATCTCTCCGAAGAGCGCGTGAGGAAATTGCTGGGCGCGGATGTGCAAGACGTATCGCACAGCGTCGCGCACAGCGCACAGGAGTGGGCCCCCCTCTTGCTCGGCATCTACGACCGCAAGTTCGACGACCCGACTGTCGCCCAAGCCATCCGGCGGACGGTGTGGTTTTCGGGAGTGTCAATGTCGCAGTGGAACGACAGCAGCGCGATCGACACGCACGAGACGCTGCAGCGGTCTGTCCGCGTAGGGGGCGCAACGCAGCGTCTCCGATTCTACGAGGCCAGAGAGTACAGGATGAACGTGAAGTCGGCATTGGACAATGCCCGCATGATCCTCGCTGCGACGGCCAACCCGCGTACTGCGAACGTCCCTTTGGCGCCGCTCTGCAAACGCGTGCGAGCAGTCTTCAGGCTCTTGCTTCTGTGCGCGCGACGCCGTGGAGGGAAACACAACGTCTTCGGTATGCTCACAGACGACCTTCTGATAAGGGTTGTTTTCCCACACGCGTTCGCCGACGTCAACCCTGCCGGTGCTCGTTGGTTCAAAACTCTCCCAACGTCGCAAAAGTATGGCTACACCGGCCAATGTGAAGGAGTCGCTCACCGCACGAGTCGCACTGCTTGGCCAAGCGTTCGCCTCGTCTTGAATGGTCTCGACGGGTTCTCAACACGCGGCGACGCGTGCGGCACGTGCGCCAGCTGGTGGTAGGAGGCAAGCAGCACGTCGACGAAGGCGGCATTGAAGTCGTGCGCGGCCCCGGGCGCGAGGAGGTCTGGTGGGTTCGGTGGGTTCGGTGGGTTCGGTGGGTTCGGTGGGTTCGGTGGGTTCGGTGGGTTCGGTGGGTTCGTCGCGCTTGGAACGGAGGTGGTGCAGGAGGTAGTGCAGAGGCAGGGAGACGATAACGCAGGCCGGGTATCGTGGCCGAACGGGAGGTCTTCAGGCGAACGGACAGGGTGTAGTAAGCTCAGCAGCACGTCCTCGAACTCGACCTGGGTCCACGCGTTACATGCGTCCAAAGCAATCCGTTCCATGACGCCCAGGGCGATATATGTGTGTATTTCATACACACAGGGGGCGGGGAGGAGCGGAGTGTGGATGACCGGTGTTGATTGTAAAAGTCGTTTCAACGTTCGCGCGTCAGGTTTAAACGTTCTTGTTGAACACGTAACACGTGTACACGTACCGTTAAACAACAACACATCGCAAGCGTGGCAACCGCGAAACATCGATGCATTTTTTTGACCTTCTGTGCATGCGCCTCTTGCGACGAGCGACGTCACCACCGCTTTCCAGTTCGCGATTTATCCGTACAACGCGACAAGCGAGCGGCGTGGCACACGCAGGGCGTATCCCAACGCGGAGCGCGGTCAGACTTCCTCCACGATGCTGATGACGCCGGAGATTGAAGAGGAGCAGAACGCGCCCGGATTGAGCGTCACGTCGATCGCGTAGGCGTCGTAGCCGCTTCGCCCGCGCATGTCCAACCAATTGGCAAGCGTGCACATGGACGATTCGGAACAGCCGTCCTCCTCGTGCTTGTCGGTATCGTCCATACGCACGAGTCCGTCCGCCGCCTCGGGATCCTCAAACTCGTTGGTGTCGTAGTTGCAGATTGTGAAGGTTTTCTTCGAGTCGACGTTGGAACGCAGATGTGCAATCGCTTCCTCGACAAAGCCGAAGGTGTGCGAGAGGGTTGGAAGCGCCAGCAAATGACACGTTTGCTTGCATGAATCAACGACGAGGACGTACTTGCTGTCAGCAGCTGCGAGGCACGACGAACGACGCGGAAGGTCATTCCGTTGTTTCAGGGGTACGAGAGTGACACTGGCGATGAACTTGTATCGCATCAACTGATCGCCACCGTCGCCACCGTCGCCACCGTCGCCACCGTCGCCACCGTCGCCACCGTCGCCACCGTCGCCACCGTCGCCACCGTCGTCCTCGTCGCGATTCAACAACCATTCCTGGAAGACTTCAAGGTCACCACGACGTCCGCCTCCTAACACCCCGTCCTCGTCGGCGTCCTCGTCGGCGTCCTCGTCG
>Ga0129327_10001781_pt1 | contig 12662 bp, 13 predicted proteins | sample CPBDNA_6_FD_111799 | JGI IMG/M metagenome (GOLD analysis project Ga0129327, IMG submission 111799) | Freshwater to marine salinity gradient microbial communities from Chesapeake Bay, USA - CPBay_Spr_31_0.8_DNA | ecosystem: Environmental > Aquatic > Marine > Coastal | place: USA: Chesapeake Bay... | reverse complement strand
AGCTGCTCGTACTGGGGCAAAAATCCAGCCAGCGCCACCCATAAAATAAAAATACCAAATAACAAGGTAAACGGAAAACCCAATGAAAATATATTCAACTGCGGTGCCGCGCGCGTCATAACGCCAAAAGCAAAGTTAACAATTAAAATGGCTGTCACTGCTGGTAATGCTAGCAATAACGCCGAAGAAAACATCCAACCTCCGGCAGCGGCCAAACTGTAAATCGCACTTTGATGGACAGTGCCACCACCAATGGGGAGTAGCGTAAAGCCCTCTATCATGACTTCAAACACTACCAAGTGCCCATTGAATGAAAGAAATAATAGCGTCACCAGCAGCACGTAAAATTGACTGACTACGGCCACGGATACACCATTAGTCGGATCGACCATTGACGCAAAACCCAAACCCATTTGCATGGCGACCATCTGGCCAGCCAAGACAAAAATATGAAAAAACAATTGCACTAAAAAACCCAGTACTGCGCCAATCATTAACTGCTCAACAATCAGAAAAAACATGGCCAAAGAGAGCGGATCGATAACCGGCAATGTGGGCAAAAGAGGAAAAATTAAAACCGCAGAAGATAACGCCAACAACAAACGCACTCTCACCGCCACTAGTTGATTGCCAAAGACAGGAACAACCATTAAAAAAGCAGCTATACGGAAGAACGGCAAAATAAATTGCACTAACCAACTTATCAGATCAGCGGGATCAAAAATCATAATGATCGCTCATTAATCACGCTTAACGAGTAAGGTAAGAAATGGTTTCAAAGATAAACGCTGATATATCCATCAGCTCCTGCAACACCCAAGGACCTAAAACGATAATCGTTAAGAGCGTGGCCATAAGTCTGGGTAAAAAACTTAAGGTTTGCTCATTAATCTGTGTGGCCGCTTGAAAAACACTGACAACCAGACCTACTAATAAACTCGGTAGAATAATTGCCGCAACCAAGACCACTACTAAAAAGAGTGCCTGTCCAAAAATCTCAATAATCGATTCAGGTGTCATCGCTGCCGTTCACTGTTAGTAGCAGGTGTATAAATACATGTGCAGTTGTCATTAATGAGCTTCGTCATAAGCCATAGCTTGCGGCAAGACTGCCTATCACCATTGCCCAACCATCGACTAAAACAAATAGCATAATTTTAAAGGGCAAAGAAATAATAATCGGCGATAACATCACCATACCCATAGCCATTAAGACGCTGGCAACCACCAAATCGATAATTAAAAAGGGTACGAATAATAAAAAGCCGATTTGAAAAGCGGTTTTTAATTCACTGGTTAAAAACGCGGGTACTAAAACAAAGAACGGAATATCACTGGCCTGGGCTACTGGCTCAGTAGCCGATATTCGCACAAACATATCAACATCTGACTCGCGCGTTTGCGCTCGCATAAAGGCATGAATAGGTTCTGAAGCCAACGCTACCGCTTGGCTAGAAGTGATTTCTTCTTGCATATAGGGTTGTAGTGCTTGCTCATTAACCACTTCAAAGACCGGTCGCATAATAAAAATAGTTAAAAACAATGCCAGCCCCAACATAATTTGGTTAGAGGGTGTTTGCTGCAAACCTAATGCCTGCCGAAGAATGGCAAAGACAATAATAATGCGCGTAAAAGAGGTCATCATTAACAAAAACGATGGCAGCAAAGTCAGTGCCGTCATTAATGCTAGAATTTGTAAGGTGACCGTGTAGTCTTCACCGCCATCATTACGCGGGGTCATGGTAAACGCTGGAATACCCGGTACACCACTGGCTTGCGACTGAAGCGCATCCATAGCTGTGGCAATATCATTACTCGAACTAGACGCATTCGTTAGTGACAATGATTCAGCTGCCGATTGCGCATAAGATAGATGACTGATACTCAATAAGAGAGACAGTAATAGAACCGGTGTCGTGAGTTTAGAAGAACAGAGAGATATAAATAGTTTCATTGGCTAACGGTCGACTCGCCGTCATGATTCGCTGACTTTTTGACATCCGTCGCGGCAGCTGATGACGTTGATTTTTTCGTGTCATTGAGGATGTTAGCGAAACTGCTGCGTAAACCCGAGGTTTTATTTTCGATAGCAACACCATCAAATTGACGTAATAAGTTAACCCTACCCGGCGCTACACCCAGTAATAATTGCTCTTCACCCACTTGTACAAGCACCACTTTTTCACGTGTGCCCACCGACAATGCAGAAACAACGCGCATGCTTTGCCCTGCTCCCGCTGTGGTTAATTGCATGCGTCTAACATACCAAGCCACGGCATAAATTAAGACAATAACAAAGGCTAAACTTAAGATAACTTGAATAACTGAAGTGCCGCTAAATACTGGCGCAACACTGGGTTTGTTTATCAATACATCGGCCGCGCTAGCACCAACCTCGGTCGCGACAGTATTTATCTCGGCCGCCGCAGCTTTAATCGTAGCTATAAGCGCCAGTAGGCTTATGGTATGGCGAGCTATCATTTAAGTTTTTTGATCCGCTCTGAAGGGCTAATCACATCCGTCACTCGAATGCCGAACTTCTCATTAACCACAACCACTTCACCGTGGGCGATTAACGTGCCATTCACTAAAACATCTAAGGGCTCACCCGCTAAACGCTCAAGCTCAATCACCGAGCCTTGATTCAACTGTAATAAGTTTCGGATAGTAATCTGTGTTGAACCCACTTCCATGGCAATTTTTACGGGTATATCCAGAACAACTGCTAAGTCAGGATTATCGGTAATATTGGCGTGGCCATTATTATCGCCACCTAACTCACTTAACACTGCTGCAGTAGGATCATCTGCCATCGCAGATGCAGAAGCCGTTGATTCACTCTTTCCATTTTCATCAGTCATGATTTTCTCTCTTACCGTTTTATTTCACTATTCAGCAAAACACTCTACTGTCTTGCAGCAAGCATCCGCTTATTAATCTGTCTCATCGATTGTCGTACGCTCAACAATTTCCAGCCCTAAATTACCTCGTGAGGTTCCCATACGCGCCTTATAAATAGGCACGCCATTAGCGCGTAAGGTTAGCGCTTCTGGAATATCAACAGGAATAACATCCCCTTGTTTCAAATCAATAATTTCTCGCAGCGACATTTTCTTTTCGACGACCGTGCATTCAAGATCAACACTGGCGCGTAAAATGTCACGTCGCAAGGCCTTTATCCAGCGTTCATCAACCTCGTGGACATCACCCGTCATACCTGAATCAAGAATATCTTTAATCGGCTCAATCATCGAATAAGGCATGGTGATATGCATATCGCCACCACCACCGTCTAATTCAATATGAAATGAGCTAACAATCACTGCTTCGCTTGGGCTAACAATATTAGCCATTGCCGGATTCACTTCAGAACCCACACAGTCAAACTTCATTTCAACCAGCGGCTTCCATGCTTCTTCTAAATCTTTAAATACCTGCTCTAAAAGCATTTGTACTACGCGTAGCTCTGTTGGCGTAAATTCACGACCTTCAATTTTGGCATGATGACCATCACCACCAAAAAAGTTATCGACTAATTTAAAAACCAATTTCGCCTCAAGTACAAACAAGGCCATGCCTCTTAATGGCTGCACGCGCACCATATTTAAACTGGTAGGGACATAAAGCGTTTGAATGTATTCACCAAACTTTTGAACTTGCACACCGCCAATAGATACTTCGGCACTGCGCCTTAACATATTAAATAAGCTGACACGCGTATGCCTAGCAAAGCGCTCATTAATAAGTTCTAGCGTCGGCATACGGCCGCGCACAATACGGTCCTGCGATGTCAGATCGTAGCTAGTAAAATCGCTATTCTCAGAACCATCATCACTTTCAGTCTCAATGTCGCCATCATCTACGCCATGCAATAGCGCATCAATTTCTTCTTGAGACAGGATTTCATCAGCCACAATTTTTGCCTAATCTAATACTCAGTTTATTAATAGGATAAACAACGCCCTTACGCAAAATGCATTAACACTTGTTGCATAACACTTATTGCATAACAAAGTCGGTGAACAGCACTTTTTCAATGCCCGGCTTACCCATTTCTTTATTCATAATATCTTGCACGGCACTCAAGCATTCTGCGCGCAGCGCCTCTCGCCCCTCAGGGCTTTGCAAGTGTTCAACTTGCTGGCCGCTTAACAAAATCACCAAGCGGCTTTTAATACTGGGACCATGCGTTATTAGCGCATCTATAACATCTTGCTCTCGGGTGACTAAAGTCATACCGATTTGAAAAAGACGTGGCCTACCATCAACTTCATAGTTGGTTTTAAACTTTGGCGTTAAAGCAAAGTAAATCGCTTGAGGATCAACCAGCTCGGCAGCAACATCAGTATTCTCGTCATCACTAGCAAACAGAATAAAATAAGCCGCGCCTGCAGATGCCAAAAGAATAAGTACAGCAATAATAATAAACAACTTTATCGGTCGTTTTTTAGCCGACTCATCACTTGCTTCACTCGCCGGATCAGCACCAGCTTGGCCCTTACCGTTTACCGTTCTATCTTCTTGAACTGGAGCATCTTCTTGAACTTGAGCATCATTTTTAGCCATGCCAATATACCGTCGCTTTTGCGTCTATAGGGAGTCAAAGCAAGTCCTGTGCCAGCGAACGCATATCGCAGCAAAGACTTGCAAGTTGGATAAATTTTAGTCTAGATAGCGTCGTATCGGGCAAACAGGCAGAAGATTTTACTTTCTTAGGCTCACAATAGTGGCATAGGGGTTCATGAAAGCGCTTTAAAGGAATAAAAGAGGTAGGGAAAAAAACGCAGAGATAAAAGCGAGTGAAAAGCCAGAGAAAAGCGTTAACAATAAGAGCGATTAAATAAAAGCCAGAAATAAAAACAACATGCCGATAAAAGACTAACGCTGAGACTCTCGATTAAGAGCACGATTAAAAGCGCAATTAAAAGCGCAACTAAGAACGAGATTAAGAACGAGATTAAGAGACATCACAAACAAGCCAATGATTAAGCATAAGCATCAATCAGCCCATAGTGCAGTGCAATAGTCTCCGTTACAGGGGCTAATTCTGACGCGCCATCGGCTAGGCTTACAATTGAGGCATCATCGGCATCACCTTGTGACTCATTTTGTGATTCGGCCTGGTTATCAACATCACTTTGCTGGGCATTGGCTTCTTGCTCACCACTATTAATATCAACATCAATCAGCTCCATACCCTGCTCACTAAACAATTCTCGCAAGCGAGGCAGACTCGCCTCTATGGCTTCTCGCGTGCTGCTATTGTGGCTAGTAAATACAACCGTTGCACTGTCTTGTCGCTGATCAACACGTACTTGCATTGGGCCTAGCTCAGCGGGGTTTAAATGAATCTCGGCAGCGGCTATACCTTGGCCCGTTAACCAAGCGACTCGCTGTAACACTTGGCTACCCCATTGAGAGCTTCCTAATGGCAGTTCAAGCTGAGTATTAAAGGCTTGTGTCAGCGATGGGTTTGTAGCTGACGTAGCAGATTGCACTGCACCGCTACGCATATTACCCGTGACTGCCAGCATGGCATTGTTCGCGGTCGACAAATCTTTTACCGCCAACTCACTTATGCCGACTGTCTGACTATCTAGTGAAAATCGCTCAACAGAAAGCCCTAGTGTTGATAATGGCTTAAGTGACAAATCAGAGCCGCTGGTTTTAAGATTTGATGACGCAGATAAAGCATCCGCAAAAGCTTGGTTCGAAAGCGTCATTGACGAATCATTAGCCGACTGCAAACTTTTAACCACCTGTGACAAAGCGCCAAATAAAGAGCGACCTGCTTCACCCGTATTTGCTACGCCCTCACCCAAACGTGCCAGACTATCGGCAATAGCTGCTAATTGATGCTGAAGGTTTTGCGCACCCGCTAGACCGCTATTGCTTAATAGTGCCACGCCACCAGGGCCAGTAATCGACGATGACCCATCCCTCGATTGTTGAGCTAAGCCTTTAGTAGCTAACAAATCATCGAGATATTGACGAATATTAGCGGCAATTATTGGCAACTCAGTGCCGCCAAGCGGAAAGGCATTGCCTTCTTGGCTCTCTGTACCCTGCGCAGTTATATCGGTTTGCCGCGCCAAATAATCACTGAGCAACGATTCGATTTTTTGTAATTGATCGGCATCTTGTCCAGCATGACGATCAGCAATGGCAGAATCCGTTGTAGCAGAAGCATCTCTGCCGTCAGAAACCTTTTTGAAATCGTTTTTAAACAATGAGTTAGCGTCTTTATCTCGCGTATTATCTACATGATCGGCCGAATTCCTATTGGCCGACTCAGCATCGGGAACAGGTGCCGGCAAAATAGGGGCAGCATTGGCAGAAACATTTAATGACATAACAAAGGGCTCATCCAGTAATCTTACTTAAAGACAATGCACAGCCAGTGCCAAGATGTTAAAACATCGATAAGAATATAAACCGTCGAGGTGGTTGAGATAAGGAATCAATCTGCTTGTGAATCAAGGATCTAATTAAGCACGTTGAAAATCCTTTGATTACGACGTTGCCTTTAAACTAAAAGCAAAGCATTGAGTGCCCAAATAGAGAGTAGTAAAAGTACTTTATAGGCTAAGTGGGTTAATGATCATCCTGATAAGCCCAATGCGCTAATGCAGCTATCACTTCTTTGACTGCCTCACGCACCTGCGCAATACTTTGCTCTAAATCATCAGGCGAAGAAGAAACAGCAGCGGCCTCTAAAACCGCACAATAATCGGCTAATGGTTTAGCGTGCAAACTCAGCGCCGAGCCTTTTAATGAATGCGCAATATCGCGCATGACCGCCCTATCCATATTAGCGATAGCGACCTCAAGCTTTATTAAGTCATTAGTACAATGCTGGTTAAAATCGCGCAGTAATTCAGGAAAATCGGCACCCAAGACTAACTTGAGTGTATCAAGGGCAGAGAAGTTAATTGGTTCAACGGTTTCTATCACGAGAGACTCCATATATGTGATGAGTATACGACAAAAAAATCGTCCATTAGTATACGTTTATTCCCCTGCCTAACTTTTTACAGTCGAGACAGCTAGGCAGTGAAGCTTGCTAAGCGCCGTACAAAAATCAACGCTTAATATCTATCTCTTAATATTTATATCTTAAAATCGAGCGCTTAAAACCAGAGACTTAAAACCGGTCACTTAAAACTAGACACTTAAAACCAGTCACTTAAAACCAGACACTTAAAACGAATAGCGATCGAATAAGAGAGACAAGGAATGCGCTATAGTGTAATCACAAACAAGCAGCAATACACGCGTTAAGCTGTAAAAGTTTTAGTCTACGATGATTAACTTTTAGCGTCTAAACATGCTGCTAGGCCGTCCAATTAAACTCTACTCTTGCGTGATTACCCGCACCTAAGTATTCAACTTTAGAGCAAATAGATTGTAATAACGGAATACCCCTGCCTGATAATACAGGCTGAGACTGCTGCAACGCTTGATCTAATGGCAATGCCAACGCCGCTAATGCCGCATAATCAAAACCCTTCCCCGAATCCACAACATCAATAACCAGCAAGCCTTGTTGATCATCACCTTGATAATCCAAAGTAAACCCAACGCTCCCTTGCTTTAACGCCTGTAACTGCTTATTACGGGCATTGTAGTAAGTCTTAAAGCCTTCCGGCGCTTGCTTAAGAGCCGACGATAAGCCCAATAAACCATGCTCGAGGGCATTATTATAGAGCTCAGTAATAATAGTAAATAGCTGACCGCTGTAGCGGCGCAATGTAGGCACTTCCATTAGCAAATGAAGCAACAAGGGCACTGGATCTTGATAGCGCAAAGAGTCTGGTCTAAGTTCATAACTAAAATGCCATGATACTGGCTCGGCCGTTATTGTCTTTTGAGTCTCTTTATACATGGCAGCAAAATCGCTCGCATTAACCATGCCTAGCTCAACCAATGAAATATCATCGGCACGTGAATGCTCACCAATAAAATCGATAACTTGCTGCTTAATAGCTGCAAACCCTTTTTCGGAGTTCGCATTCACTTGACCACTAATCGCTTCTAGTAAGCGCTCATCACCAAACTGCTCACCTTTATCATTCGTCGCCTCAAGTACGCCGTCTGATAATAAATATAAGCGATCACCGGCCAATAAATTAAAGCGTGTGGGTTTTGGCTGGTACTCACCCGCACCGACAATACCTAACGCTAAGCCATTAGAGCTAATCGCTTCAATCGTTGAGCTGTCTTTACGAAGCACATAGCTATCGGGCAAACCGGCATTCCAAATATCAACAATACCTTCATCAAAATTCAACTGCACAACACTGGCACAGCAGAATACGCTGACAGGTAAAATAGCATGCAGCTTAGCGTTTAATTCCTTAATAATGTCGGGCATAGAAAAGCCCTTTTCAACCATACTATAAAAAGTAGAGGCCAAGGGAATAGCGCCAATTGCGGCAGGTAAACCATGACCCGTAAAATCGCCAAGTAATACAATAAGGCCACCGCTTGGCGTTGGCGCGGCCAATAAAACATCACCATTAAACACGGCAATCGGTGACAACCAATGGCGAATATTCGCCATGTCGATACCGTTATTCTGAGAGACTTTATTAAACACTTCTTCAGCAAGCTGCTGCTCAACCATTAAGTGCTTATGGTGTTGCATGATTTGTGTATTTTGCTGCTGCACCAACGTTTGCATAGCGGCAATACGTACTTGCGAAGCGATTTTTGCAGAAAATAATTTTGCTGTATGAGCCGAAGGCTTAGGTGATATTTCAATATAATCGTGCGCACCTGCTGTCATTGCATCAATCAGTATTGACGATTCATCAATATCGGTCTGCGATAATGAAACATCGATTTGAGATAATAAAATAATAGGCACGTAGCGATCAGCAATTAAGGTTTGCAGATAACGTACCGTATTGGCCGCTTCAGCTCTAACTAAATCGGTAGACAATAAAATAATATCGATAGCATCGATCGAATAACGTTTTTCCTTAGTCGCACTTAAGGACTGAGTAAAATATTCTAATGAATAAACAACGGTGAGATGGTAAAGAGTGGGGTCGAGAAAATGAGCAATAGAAAGATGATGGCTTTGCTGTGGTGTTAAGAGGCAAACATTAACCGGCTGTTGGCTTGTGCATTTTTCGCTGGGTAAATTAGCAGGCATAAGAGAAGTATACCGAGAGTCGGATAGCTGCTGATGTAGGCATCAACCGTATTATTGAATCGTAAATAAGCGGCCAAAGTTAGATATTACTAAAATTTTTCGCACATCATCATTACAGTTGATAATTTTAATTGAAGAGTGATCGCCTCCGGCATAATCTCTAAGCAAAAGCAGCATCCCTAGCGCAGAGCTATCCAGATAAGTCGTCTCTGTCATATCAACTGCAAAATGTTTTGGTAGACCATCAAGATCTTCATACGCGCTGCGAAAATCCTGATGCGCACTAAAGTCAAAACGACCCTCTACATTAATAATCAACTCACTCGTGGCAGCAGACATTGTCGATGAAATAGGCATTACATACTCCGGCTTACTATTATTGGCTGAGCAGTTCGGGCAACTTTTCCTCGTTTACAGTGTAATTGCCACCGGCCGAAACAACTGAAACCATCATGGTTACAGCGCTTTGTTATTTCAGATTAGCGCAAATCTCACAGTACGCCAGAGTAATGGCGCACAAAAACGAATAAATTTTAAACAAATCAGATTGCTATCATCTATAAGGCGAGAAAAATTCGAATAAAAAGCCGCTTAAAAAGGCCTTTTAAAAAAAGAATATAATAAAAAAATGAATAAAAAGAAGAGCATAGGTAAAAATGGATAAAAACCGTTTGCTAGCAATGCATAGATTTTAACTTGCTGGTGGACCACTCTAAGACTAGCGCTATCTAACGCGCCTTTAATGTTTGGTGCAAAGCATTCCAGCGATTGTCATTTTCACGATCAGCTCTAATGGCTTCGCTATGCTGCTCATCTCGTCGACGAACCTCAACCAACTCTTCTAGACGACGTTGCCGCGCATGCAGCTGAGACCAGCGTGCATTATCAAGCTGACAAGCATCATTAGCTCTATCTAACTGCTGCTGCTGCAACGCGGTTGCATAAGAGAGATCATTCATAAAGCGACTAAAGTTTTGTAGATCATTAACCGCTACAGTATTTTTAGCCATACCTTCAGCCATATCTACGCCAACACCTACGCCTTTCGCATAGTCATCTTTATAACTAACAAGGCGATCAAGCGAATGTTGATTTTGTTGCAGCGTTGCCTGGCTTTGCTGCAAGCGAATAAGTTGCTGTCGCTCACGCAATGCCGCTAGCCGCGCAACAACCGCCAGTCGTTTTGATTTAGCGATTGCCAAGTGCAATGCCTCCACGACGAGGCGCTTCAACAACATCACCTTCTACTCGACCTGCCGATATTGACTGGTCGTCCACCGGCTCAACGGGCTCTAATATAGTTAAAAGACGGCTAAGGCTATCGGTTAGATTAATCGGCTCATTTAAGCCTTGCGACAAAAACGCCTGTATTTGAGGTTGTCTTGCTATTGCTAAATCGGTAATAGGATCAATGCCCGAGGTATAAGCTCCCACACTGATAAGATCTTTGCTTTGTTCAAAGCGTGAATACAATTGCTTTACTTGATTGGCTGCTAATAAATGTTCGGGAGGAACAATGCTGGCCATCGAACGACTTATCGATGCTTGAATATCGACAGCAGGATAAATACCTTGGCCGGCAATATCGCGTGATAAAACAATATGACCATCGAGAATAGCTCGCGCAGAATCAGCAACCGGATCGGTTAGATCATCACCTTCAACTAATACGGTATAAAACGCGGTGACTGAACCACCATTGCCTAAACCGTTTCCTGCACGCTCAACCAGCTGCGGTAAACGCGCAAATACTGAAGGCGGATAACCTCTTGTTGCCGGCGGCTCACCGGTTGCTAAAGCAATTTCACGCTGTGCTTGAGCGTAACGCGTTAATGAATCAAAGAGCAATAATGTTCGCTTACCTGCATCGCGAAAATGCTCTGACAAACGCGCGGCATACATTCCAGCACGCAAACGCATGACAGGTGTTTCATCGGCAGGCGCTGCAACTACAATGGTTTTTTCCATGCCGTGTGAGCCAAGATTATTTTCAACAAACTCGCGCACTTCTTTACCGCGTTCGCCAACTAAGGCAACGATAACGACATCAGCTTCGGTGAAGCGAGTCATCATACCGAGCAAAACACTTTTACCTACACCACTACCCGCAAATAAGCCGACACGCTGACCACAGCCAATCGTTAGCGAGGCATTCACCGAACAAACGCCTACATCTAGCGGCTGGCTAATAGGTTCACGAAGCAAGGGGTTTATCGGTTCTGGATGGAATTTAATTTTTTCGCAATGACCAAGAGGCCCTTTCGAATCTAACGATTTACCTGTGCCATCAATAACACGCCCTAAGAGCGCGTCACCGGCTGGCACACTATCACTAGAAGCCGTTGGTGTAACACGTGCACCGGGTTTTACCGAAGAGAAAGGCCGTAAAGGCATTAAATAACTAATATCAGAATCAAAGCCAACGACTTCAACTTCAAAGCTGCCCTGCTCTGCGTCATCAACTAAACAGCGCGCACCCAACGCTAGATTTATGCCGCGCGCTTCTAGGGTTAAGCCTACAACACGAGCAATATAACCGATGGCGATGGGCTTAGCCGGCGCAACACCATCGCTTAGGCAGCGATTAAAATAATCCAACATCACTCAGGCTCATTGAGTGCAAAAGTGGCATCTAGAATCGATGTCATACGTGAAGAGCGAGTAAAATCAACCAGACTATTAGCGCTTTCTATACGGCAATCGCCCAAGCTTAATTGTTCATCACTGCGCAATGGCCAACTGTCTTGAACAAAACCAGGAATCGATTCAAAGACCGCGAGGTCTTTAGGATTAAGATAAATTTTTATATCGGACTCGCCAATAGGCAAGGCATCAATAGCTTCACTGACAACGGCTTGAATACTATTGTTGTCAGTTAATAATTCGCGATAGCAAACGCGCTCGGCAATTTTAGCCACTAACTGCGTTAACACAGTTTGTAAATTGTCATGCTGTTCGCCAAGCGGATGAATAACGGATTCAATAAGCTGCGTTAGCGACGACTGCTGAGCAGCCAACACTGCTTGAGCATGATTCTCTACCGTTTCTTTTGCGCGAGATTCACCTTCGGCATAGCCTTTCTCATAGCCGGCAATACGCCCTTCTTTAAAGCCAGCCTCTCGAGCCTCTCGCGTTAACTGTTCCAGCTGCCCGGCAGTCATGGCTCGGTTAAGCGTTAACAATGACGAAGATTTATTCGACGCAGCCGAACGACGTTGTGCAAAACCAGACAACTGTTTTGGCTCATCAGTACCACTGACGATATGCTTAGCCTTAAACTCGGGTAAAAGCCAAGGCTCTGCTGCTGTTACCTGCTCTACCGGCAAGACATTATCTGTCATACTGCGTCTCTAAAAAAATAGTCATCAAATAAAATAAAATAGCAAAGAAAAAAACCTTTAAGTACAAAAGCTAATGCTAAAGCATCTCTTCGCCTGAACCGCCTAAAATAATCTCTCCCGCTTCGGCCATACGTCTAGCCACAGAGAGTATTTCTTTTTGT
>Ga0129327_10001780_pt1 | contig 12665 bp, 3 predicted proteins | sample CPBDNA_6_FD_111799 | JGI IMG/M metagenome (GOLD analysis project Ga0129327, IMG submission 111799) | Freshwater to marine salinity gradient microbial communities from Chesapeake Bay, USA - CPBay_Spr_31_0.8_DNA | ecosystem: Environmental > Aquatic > Marine > Coastal | place: USA: Chesapeake Bay... | reverse complement strand
TAGTGATCTTATCGTTTTACCTGGCAGTCTCGTCGTGGACTGGCATTCACAACGAGTCCATGGCATCACTGATGCGCGATTGCGACAGTTCGGTCGAACAGCACGCGAAGTCATCTCTCGATTCGTCGATCAAGTCGAGAGTATTAACACAAGACGTACTGTCGCCCACAACGCGGACTATGATGTCAGTGCTATAAATCGAACAATAAACGCGCATAACATTCCAGGTGACGTGTGTAGAACACTTTCGCGTTCGAGTGTATTTTGCACTATGAAAGCAAGCAAGCTCAGGCTAAACTTGTTCGACAAAAGAGGAAGAAGCAAAAATCCCAAGAACACCGAACTCTACTGTGAGATAGTTGGCGATTTGCCTTCTCACATTGCTTTGCATGATGCACTAGCAGATGCGTTGCTGACAGCCTCTTCTTATTATCAAGGAGTACAGAGAGGCTGGTGGCGGTGGTGATTTTCATACTGTGCTTCGAAACGTAATGCAACGTTATATATATTTTACTGAAATTGATTGGCTTTGTAGTCAAGTCGGCATTCCAGGTGACCTCTCGCTTAATGTATCCTCATACCTCGTACTAGGAAGGGATCAGCATATTAAGATAAAAGGTCGCCCGCATCAGTTTTACGTTGAAGATTATGCTGATGCATTCCTATATACATCCACTTGTCTCAGACCAAATCACCAAGCTTCGATTGGGTTTCGACAATCGCGGAGTAAGTGTCACTACACGACTGGTTGTACAGGACGATGCTATGCAAGAGGTGATAGAAATCCGAGATTCAGATGCAAAAGAAAAATCATTCAAAGAGGGCGTTCGGTTCTTTTCTGCGACGAGCATGAGAATCAGTCCAAGATTTTCTGGCTTAAAGAATGAATTTGCGCCAGGGCTTTTCAGTATTGTTATATTTACGCTTTGCGACTACATGACAGCGCGATCGATTGTATCAAGCTTTCCGAGAGTAGTATTAGTTGCTTCTGAGCTCAGATTTGAAGATTGACTACCACAGTTAGCAGTAACTGCATTGGTGTACAGTCCTATGAGTGTTTGAAGAAGTGAACCAATATTCGCGAGCATATTTGAAACGTCTGTTACTTCTTGATCTGTAGCAAGCGGAATTTTAAGTATAGTACGTAAAGCATCCTTGCATTTGTCGTTCAATTGCCAATCCAGTCGCGATTTGAATGACATTAGTATCAACCGTGTGATTTCGATGTTGCTTAGTAGCTTAGTTACAGTTTTTAATATAATGGTGTTGAACACAAGAGGGTCCTCAGATACTATAAACTTTTCGTCTGTCCGGGGTGAATCAGGAACGGCGTTCGTGTCGTTCGTGGGGTTCCGCAACGAGAAGTGTACAATTGCGTCGCGAATTGTTTTTTTGTCGCTTCTATAACCGTTATATGCTTCTCCTCTTTTGGAAGAGAAGAACAAAAAAGCGCTCACAAATAAGGCGTCCAGATCCAGTACTGCAATCGTCTCCGACATCGCGCACATTCCAGTATTAGTTTTATCTTCATCGACTTCCATTCGACCCAGCATCAAAAGTGCACGTATGACCTCAATGCGCTCGGGTTTATTAGAGACCTGCTGTTCATTTTCACACCCGGACAAGGTCGGGCATTCATTGCTTCTCATTGCCCCGATGTAAGGAAAGAATCTTTCCGCGTCTTCGAATGCATTTCTCCGTTTTGTTTTCATGTTGCCAAAAATCAACATGTCACACACTACACGAATCGCTGACGCAGGTGGCAATTGCTCTTGCGGTCCATCCATCATTCCATAGTCCTTCCATTCACCGGGATTTCTTGCGTTGTTTTTCAATTCAGTGATACGACCCTTGGCACTGGAAATCTGCTGCGTCTGTGCCGTTGTTCTTGCATTCGGAAGGCCTTTTCGGAACATTACGGTTCTGTGTAGGAAATTTTTGCGCTCAGTGGCTTCAGTTTCACTGTGCCTCACGAGCACATCATTATCTACATCGGTCCAAAACACAGACTGTCTACCTAATTTCAGGATCTTTCCGCCATCACCAACAACACGCGACGCTGCCAGCTGTTTTTGCGCCTCTTTTTTATGCCCATCGTGCAATGTGATGTTTCTCGTTGGTGCATCTGATGGCTCGCTGTAAGTTACGTGAAGCAGTCGTCTCACCCCCTTTTCACTCCTCACGAAGATCGGTGGATCGGGTAGGATCACCACATTGAAAGTGTCCTTACACTCGCCGACACATTTATAATCTAATTTTGAATTAGTAGACGTGGTTATCCATATTTTGTCTCCAGGTTTGAGTTGCAACATTTTCCCGGAAATAGTGCCGATCTCAACATCTCTTTCAGTATGTCGCATTGCAAGGTGCGTTATAGTAGGAGCGGCATACCTAAAGTATCCTAGCTCTAACTTAAAGTTATGCGCCATGCAGTGCGTGAATCGAACACAATCTTCCTTCACTTCGTTTGGAAATCCTTTAATCGTCGGTGGAAAAATACCGATTGCGAGCTTGAATATAGTCCAGAAATCAAAAAGTATTGGCTGGAGTGGATGTCGATCCGTACTGCCAACATCCGGAAAATCCGGAGTAGCGATAAAAATGTCATTGGCCTTCCAACCTCGTATGTTTTCTTCCCCTGTGACTTTCATTAATGCCCTGTAATCTCTGCCGATCGTAATCGACTCTTCATTCCGTCGCGGGGCCCACTCTGATGAGACACCACTGTGAAGTCGACTTTCGTTGTCAATGATGGTTAGAGCATTCTTTAGAGACCCGTCAGTCATCGCAAGAAGAGTGGCTTCATTCGGTTTCCACACATTAATTCCACTGAGTAGTACGTTTTCGCCGCCAGGCATACGCATCATCATAGCAACAAGAGCAAGACGAATCTGTTGTAGATTTTGATCTCCACTGCTCCATGTGCCAGACGCCTTAGTGAGTACAAATTCCATCCATCGGCTCCATATGCCATTCGAACGAGGAGAGGTAATTAGACTAGGACATGCCCTGGAGAGGTAGTGCTGAACAGTGCAAGGTGACCCTTCGTCCCCCTCCAGATACCCGTTGCCATACGGATCGTTCGTATACTTTTCACGAGATGGTTTCAGTAGACTTAGAATGCCAGTCATAGTCGACCCCGGCGATACCACCTTTATTGTAGTGTTGTGTACTTTCACTTCGGTGATGTTGACCGGGCGATTAAGGCGCATGGTAGCGATTGGAAAACCATCATTTATGCATAGTTGACCCACGTTCATCCCTGCCCCGAATACATTGTATTTCAGCAAATATGTACTTGTATTACCGCTGCCTTGAACACGACCATTAACAGTTTCGGTGATCTTCGAAACTACTAGTGGCTGAAAGCAACTTGCAATAGTTTCTGTCGTCTCGTTTTCAGATAGCAAGAAACACGCGATAGTATAATAAAGACTACGATCGCTAGTAGTCTTCTCAGTCGTCTTTATGTTATCTATACTGGTTGGCTCGTTCGCATCTTCATTTTCCTCGAAAAAAATATATTGGTTGGTGACTGGCAGATATGCAACTATTTTGTCTGCGTTGTGTGCATCAGACGACTTGACGCCATGTACTGGTATCGGTTCATATACTTCGGCATCATCGTCATCATCATCATCATCATCATCCCCACCCCCAGAAAATGTAGCATGAATTGTAGCCCACCGTTTCGCTTGAAGAGCACAGAAACAGGCGTGCCGAATAAAGCCGTTCTTGAAAACGTTATGAAATTCAACAGTCTCATGCGAAGGTACATCCATTTTGAACTTTTTATAATTCAAAAATGGGATAAAGACCTCTATTAAATATCCTTTCACATATTCAAGATACTCTTGGATCCAAGCAGGTAAATCTCTGTTCTTTGACCAGGTTGCGAAACTTTGTAAATAGACAAAAATTTCTGTTTGTGGGTCTCTTGTTTGTGGGTCTCTTGGCCCTTTTTTTTCCAAGTTTTCTGCGATGGTTCTGCAAAATAAAACGCATTTACTTACTTTGTCCATGACATTCATTGCAATCCCAATATTCCCAACATTTTGTTGCGCTTTTAGTTTTCCTTCTACCTCCAATAAATCTGATTGGAACTCAGTTACGGAAGGACCGATTGCCAATAGATCATTAATATTACGACCATCGTAGTCATCATCTGTTCCAGGCATGTGAGTCGCGATCAATTCATAATCGGCCTGTTGCTCCTCCAGCTTTTGCATCTTCATAGTCCACTCATCCATGCTCACCAGAACGGTATCCATGAAATTTGTTTTATTCAATATTATCTTCACACTTTTCCATTTATCTACTGGCGTATTTGTATCTATCGTATCACACACATGAACAATATCGACATATTTTTCAATGACGTCCGTCAAAGACTCAATTATTTCAGAAGCCTCCCGTGCTGCCAGAGTGCTATCTGTTCCCGCAGCATCTTTGCACTTCGTTCTCCACGCATGGAGCACGCACCAGACGGCTGATTTCAAGTGGCATTCCATACTCATCCATTCTGCGCTATACTCTGGTGATGGTTCTTTTTGGGCGAGTGCACTCTGAACGATCTCCGATACAACGTCATACCTCCTATTAGGTTGGGTTTTTTTAAGATATTCGTCGACACTGTCGATAAGTCCGTGACAAAGGATTGGTAACAGGAACAAATGTTCTCCAATGCGGAAATCAGTGTCAAAACTGCCAATACTTCGAGATGCACTTCTGTACCATTCTCTATCTGCAAAGTACCCCTTCGAAGAGAACCACGGAGCAATCACCTTTATTAGGATATTCTGACCACAATTGCTGAATTTATCGAAATACGGCACAAATTGTAGGCATAGCAGGGTTATCGATTCAGCACCACCAGCACCCAGCTTAAAAGCCCCAGCACTTTTATACTCTCTCAGCCATTGATCGACTTCCGCCGTGAGTTCCTTACACCGATTTTCGGCTGCCTCTGCATTCTGGTGGCTGTAGTTGCGTATGAAATCACGGACATTCTCGGTCAGTTCAATGGGAATCCTTCGACCGAAATTTTTCAATTTGTGGTGCAAGTCGATTACAGCTGGACTCAGCGTTCTGTCGTCTATTGAAAACAACCGATGGGAATTGTGACCCACATAAAATGCGGCATCGTACTTTAACATAGACCTTTCGTCACTGTGTGCTATGCTACTTACGTTCTCTATTTGCACTGGAGTCACGAATGCAGAAATGACACGCGCGAGATAATTCATGCCAACGTCCTTACCTGTTTCTTCTAAGTGTGTATACAAGTCTTTGAGAATAATGTCGAAAAACCCAGTAACAACCAATGTTCGGTTTCCACGAGCTGGATGACCACCGTTGTGATAAGTCGTCGATAGTAATGTGCACTGGGGCTCGCCGTCGCAGGCAGTGGTGTCCACTAATACATTGAATTCGTTAAAGTGAGCACATCGCACTTGCTCCAAAGGTAGCTCCCACGAAGGCATCTTATGCTTCACTGCGCGGCCATCGCGAGTGCCATCGAATGATACTGTATCAAACTTTTTGGTGGTATAAACATTTTCCCCATTTTCATCTAAAACATGAGCGATGCGTGGTCCGAGGAAAAGCAGTGCTTGAACATAGTCCGTGTCCCGTTTTGTACTTTGAAATTCGTGCACAAGCAAACGAATCGATTTGCGAATCGTATCCAATCCCGTAATAAGAACGTTCGCGAGCAACTCGTTCACGTTTCTTACCTCTAATTCTAGCTGTTCGTTCCTCTGGTTTGGACGAATACGCGGCTGAATCCCAGAAAGTACGTGCATTAATACAGCTATACTGATTTCCTTTCTTGCACCTCCACCTGTAATATGGGTTTCTGATATGCTCTGAGCGACTGAATTTGTGATGAGGTCATCGTTACCGCGCGAGAACAGTGCGTTCAGCCCTGCGCTATCGAACTTGTCATGCGACGCCCTCCTCCATAGTTCGTAGAATACTTCAGGCGACATAGTAGAATCATTGCATAATCTAGTCAACGATTTGCCGAGGTTCATATCTGCATCGGAGCCTCCCGGGTTTGCCAAAGTGCGACATATCCGTACAAATTTGCGAGCGGTTTCCATGTCATCTGTGTACGTAGGTGAGTTAGCAATTTGGTTCGACGTCCTCATTCCGAATCGACGATGCACCATGTGCTCCGGTGAGTCGAACATCTCGCGTACGTTTCCTACATAGCATTTTCTCTCATCGAGAAATATAAGTTTCCTATGGTCGGATTTTTTATTCTCACGTTTATTGTTTCTCTCCACGGCATTCGCAGGCATTATACCCATCTGTGTGATTTGCACTACTTTCTTGTTTATCACATCGACTGTCATCATTAAGCATTGAGTATCATCATTAGGTTCGGCGCAGTCCAACGCACGATCAGTATTGATAGTACCATCGCGCGTCACGAATAGTCCAGTGGTTTTCCCAGTTGTGTCGATTTCTCTTCCGTAGGAAGAAACGAAAGCCGGCCAATTTGGGAAATCGGATGCGGTATGCGGGTCTAACGTAAGTCGATCATGAATTACAGACGAGTCGTAATAATTGGCCAGTTCCATCTTGGAGTGTGGCTGAAAGACGTCGTCAATAAATTGCGATTTTTCTGATGAGGCCGATATGATTGCGTTCTTCACCTCCGCCGTGCGTGCTGGCGAATCATGGAACAACTTTTCTCCCCACCGTCGGCGTGCTAGTACCTTGTCTTCTTCGCCTTCTCCTACCTTGTCTAGTAAGTCATAAAGGTAGTATCGATTAACAATTCCGAATACCTGTTGCTGTTCTATACTTGTTAGGAGTAACGGTTGATGCCATGCGGTATCACTGGCGGTCATCGGGGTCCATCGGCATATCTCATCCGACACCTCTTCTTTGTGCATCATTGTCTGAACCAGTTCAAAAATGAACTTTCGATAGCTCTGATAATCACGACCGTGCTCCAGCGCACTATTGCAAAACATTGCATAATCAGCGACACCATAGCAACGAGACAAAGTTGAACTATTTACGTCATGTATATCAAACTCGTTTATGCAACATGCAACCTGATCGGAGCGCTTCCTTGCACGCGTGGTAAGCGAGCCCGCGTACGGGCGGTCAAGTCTAGGTGAATATACTACTTGCGATGACAGGGTAAAAACAGTCAATTGTGATACATCGTCGACGATGAAGGCCACCAACGATGTTAATTGCAACTCATCCGTATCAGCACTCGATCCACCAGGCAAGAACATATCCAATGCATTTTGCAAGGTATTTATGAGCGGTACGCCTACACCGTTGATTTCAGCTCCACTTATCTCATTCATGCAAGTCGGGTGAGTTAAGCGCGTATCAACGCCTCGAAATGGCATGAATCTCACAACATGGTTCTCACCGTACTTGTTAATGATTGTGTTCGCTTGACGAATTTTTTGAATTGCATTGTCGATGTGTGTCTGTGTCTTCTTCATAGCGGAAAATACACCTTCACCGCATATTGTATTTCGAACAGATGGTGCTGTTCTGTTTTTCTCCGCGATCGTCTCAATGAGAGCAGCAATCATGTTATTGACATGGACAAGTGCTTCTGCTAGTTTCATATAATATGCAACGCATATGGCCTGGATGACCATGACGTTAGGCATCGTCGTGCTTTTGCTTTCATTACAACAATTCTTATTATAGATCATTTCGATGACATCGTCGATCTTATTCTCTGTGTCGCTCGACACTCCACACAGACCGGCTGCGTGATCGACGTAATGCGCAAATGTTGTTTCCCCCGCCTTCATATCCTTCGTCAGTTCTTCCAAAACAGAAAATTCTTCTCTCATGATGTCTTCGATTTGCTCTGAAATAGATCCTATCTGACATTGAAGTTTGAGAACCCTATTGTAAACTTCGATTGATCTCCGTGGTTCACTCGGCAGGAAGTTAATGAATTCTCCAAAGTGATGATCGAGAGCATCCCCCCCGATCGTACATAAATAATGTAATGACAGCGTATATGGATACCGCAATCTCGCCGTCTCAATGGGAGTCGTGCGAACCTCTAGCGTATCCGTGCCGCTGCCTCGTATACCGTGTCCAAACTTACATTTGATGTACATCTGTGATAGGCGTACGGAGCGCAACGAGTACTCCCGCCATTTCCTCGAGAACCATTCATTCATAAGTGAATGGTCATCCTGAAATTTAGTTCTATCTAAGTATCGATAACCGGGTGGTGCCGAGTGTAGGATTGAGACTGCGAACTCCTCTATTTTATACCAGTCAATGAACAGTTTGAATGCACTAATTTCCTCGTGTCGGCACCTGTATGTTCCCCGAGAAATATCCATGATTTTCAATAGAGTACAATTAAGGTTCGGATATTTCTGTGAGTCGAATTCGAAGCTTATGTCGTTCGCGTACTTGATGTATTCCAACATTGCCGTACAAACGTTTTCACTGCTACCCACGAACGGCACCACGTGTGTACATTGTTTAATTAGATAAGAGACATGTGCATAAGTCTCCTCCCAATGTGCAGCGTTGGTAGTACTCGCGCGCGCTGCGTGTCTGTTTCGTTGACACTGTAGTGCGTGATCGATGCAGCATATACAAGTACAATAGAAGAGGAAACACGACCACACATCAGCTGATCCCGTGTCTTGATGATGATATGACGATAAAATATCACGAATATTGAATCCTATCCTTGCCAGCCCCAGGCTGATTGCGTCACGTGATTGGCCGTCCGGTGAAGCAAGCAAGCTTCGCTGCCATGGAAGAAGAGCGTTCTCGCTCCCCAGCTCCTTGTATAGTAATACACGCAATATTGCATTTTCTTCTATTATGCACTTCGTCCTATTGAACATAGCAACGAGTGCTTCTGTGGCTTCCGTCCATGACGCCATTAGGAGCATCTGGAGATGTGTTTTAATTGGAGACTCTACTGCTCGTGCCAAAATGTCCCCAACCATTGAGAAGTAAATCGATATACATGCATAATTATCATTCCAATAAGGTGTAGATATTTGTTCGTGGTATACCGCAGACTGTCCATCTTGATGTACAATTGCTGGGAGATTAGGATCCGGTATCCAAAAATGCTCGGAAAACAATTCGGTTTCCAGTTTATCTATGTCACTCTCGATAACAATTATTTGCGCCTGTCCTTGTGGAATATTTTCCACGAACGAATCAAGCTGACCCTCTACTTCTTTTATGCCATACGATCCACTGGTTATGGTAGTAACTGCGCCCGACTTCAGTCGTTTTACACCTTGGTATTGTCTTAGCACCAGGATGATGACATGAGCTATGAGCGTGCGTTTTTTTCCATACAGCGTACGCCATATCAGAGCGGCGTCCGCAGTCAAAATCGGTTTGCCTATTCCACTCTTCTCCCGCCCAAATCGATATGTAGACTCTTCCGTAATACCGATGGATGCGTCGTACTCATTGGGAGTGTGGCAATAAGATCGGCAAACGTGAATTGCTTGGGGTCCGGAGCACGGGTGAGTCATTTGAGTGAGATACGTTACGACTGATGTGGGTGGTCTGTATGTGGAGTCGAGGCCAATCAGCATGTGCATTACGTCCTCGGGCGTTCTACTGTGCTCTTCTCTCTCATTGAAAATGCCGTCCAATACTTCCCCGAAATCCGCAACCGACGCAGCTGAAAGCGCCCTCGGTTTTAGTGCGGGGCCTAATATGCGTAGATACGCATCATCTGGGAGAATGTAGCTTTCCTTCCTTGTATTGCGAAACGATAATCTTTCGGCGCCTTCATCTGCTCGATCAGTGATTTCAGGCTGTGTGCTGTTTCCAATGCATATTTGGTGCGATATTCTCCCAAGAAATTTTTTCGCTACTTCTCCCACTCGTTGCGAGAGTTCGTAATGTTCGTCTCGTGGTACGTTGGCACCTCCATTTAAACCACGCTCTGGTTCCTTTTCATTTTCGATGCTTCCAATAACTGGCTTCATAATACTTCTACATTCTATAATCTTGAGCGCTGAAAGTGCGTTCTGTTTTATTACGTCTGTATTTTCACACGTAAGCATGGAAAGAACGAGCGCATCCAGCGATGCGCTTGGACCGACGGCATCACCGTTGATGGCCTCCTGCATCGACCTCGGTCCGTATGTCTCAGTATATCGCGGTGGGGTAAAACAAACGACACAAGTGATAATATTTTAAAGCAAACAGCAAGAGAAAATGCACTATTTCAGAATAAACCGAAAATAACACGCAAATGAACATGAATGGTTCAGTTATCATTTTTTTAGGCCGACTGTCTACATTTCGGTCCACATACGACCATGCACATTATAGAGATAGATCCCAGCTGCGCGTCCACAACCCATGACTTCCTGGCGGGGTAGAGTTCCAGTATAGGTCGTATCTATGCAGCTGGTGGTGGACGTACTTGATTTGCAGCCGCATTATCACTGGTATATGTTGTCCCCTTCAATTTAGGTAGCATCGCACGGCTGTAGTCTGTGCAATACGGTTTGTCTAATTCATTTTCGTCTTTCCAATTGATATATACCCTTCAGTCTTGAGGCAAGCCTCCCACATTTGGTACGGGTACGATACATCAATGTGACGAACCCCGAAATGCATGATCATGAGGAAAATCGATTGGATTATTATCATCAAAACACATTAAAAAGTATATGGCTTTTTATTTTTTTAAAAATAGGAAGGACGAAATGAATAAATAAAACAAAGCATATCGGCGGCGACAACGAATATGACATCTCCACGTTATCTGCACATGCAATGCATGCCTTTGATACGAAGACCCTCACGTCTACACACTACGTTGTACAAATTCGGAACTTTAGAAGATGGCCGTTCAAGGACTAGGATAGACTGTCATGAGGACGGTTTATGTGTAGTCACGTGGTCCAAAAAAGACAAAGAGAACTGCGCTCACGAAGAGTGCTCTGTAAAAAAAAATGAATGTTCGAATGCGGCAGAAACCATTATACACTATGTTGACGAACTTACCGGTTGGACGTATATCGGAGGAGTCAAAAGTGGCATCATTTCTGGATATGGTATATCATTCAACTCCAATGGAGCAGGACGTGAATATTATGACGGTATGTGGAAGAACGGAAAGCGCCACGGTTGTGGTGTCCTGACCACAGCGGACGGTTGTATTTTTGACGGCAACTGGATAGACGATAAAGAGCACGGAAAAGGAACATATGTAATGAAAGCAGGCGGATGCTTTACTACGTTTACTGGCGACTTTCGATCGGGATTGGAGCATGGCAATGGCCTTCTGTTACTGCATGATGGTTCGATGTACAAAGGAAACTGGAGCCAGGGGATGCCCAATGGACAGGGGCATCGTTTATATTCGAATGGCAATATGTACACAGGTAAATGGAAAGATGGGAGGCGGCACGGAACGGGCATTTTCAAATGGAAAGATGCCGACCAACGTTCGTATTCTCACACCAGTCCTTTCTTGAAAGTACTGAATGGTGATGAGGCAAATCAAGAAAATTGTAATATGACGTACAACGGCGATTTTGAGAATGACGTGCCTCATGGAAATGGGGTCTTGACTTATCCTAGCGGAGATATATACGAAGGTTCGTTCGAATATTCGGAATTCCACGGAGTCGGAATCATGACTTACAAAGACGGAAGCGAATACTCTGGTGCATGGAAACATTCAAAGTGCCACGGAGTGGGTGTCTACATTTTTACAGGTGGCAATAACTATGTCGGTGATTTCGAATGTGGGGTGTACCATGGCAATGGTAAGATGGTACATGTAACAGATGATGGGCAGGTGGTGTACGATGGCCAATGGGTGCGTGGCGAAAAAAATGGATACGGAGTCTGTACGTATTCGAATGGAGTCAAGTTTCAAGGTGAATGGAGTAACGGCTTTAAACATGGCCGCGGCACAACCACGTCTTCGGATGGACATACAAGGGAAAGTATATGGGATCGCGATATTGAACTCAACGCCTCTTGTTTCGCGCCAGCGGTAAACCGCGCCCGGAGAATTCTTGTTTCGCGACGAAAGAAGCGATTGCAATATGAGAAACTAGCTGGTGCAGATGTTCAGGTCAATTATACTTGCATGATGACTGAAGAAGCACTGGTCACTTACATAGAAGGAAATTCTGATAAAAAGACGACAAATAATAAAAAGAAGAAGAACAAGAAGAAACAGACTAAAATAAACGGACACAACAAGCATGGGAACGAGAATGGCAGTATGCCATGCAAATTCACCAGTATAATTGGCGGTGATTGCAACATGAAGAGTGGTGAAAAGGAGATCAATGGTCCAGTGCATACTGCCAATACGCCTGCATGGTTTTACGAGGGATTCACTGATATATCCTGATGTCCATGTCCAATTATTCAATGCTCGAACGCACAAGTCGAAGAGATTCTTGGGTGTCTCATTCTAATCAGAAGCACACAATCCCTAAATTGATGAGATGAAATCAGTAAAATACTCCTTGAGTGCTTTCTCTGTTACTGCCGATTCCGAAACTTGTGACATTTTTCGATATTGATATGTTCGGAAAGTGCGAGTATTAAAAACTTAAAAAAAACCGTAGAACGGTAAGAAAATTAAAATCCACAATCGCACCTTCTTCGCACTTTGCTTTTCACCAGTTTGGTAATCG
>Ga0129327_10001779_pt1 | contig 12668 bp, 2 predicted proteins | sample CPBDNA_6_FD_111799 | JGI IMG/M metagenome (GOLD analysis project Ga0129327, IMG submission 111799) | Freshwater to marine salinity gradient microbial communities from Chesapeake Bay, USA - CPBay_Spr_31_0.8_DNA | ecosystem: Environmental > Aquatic > Marine > Coastal | place: USA: Chesapeake Bay... | reverse complement strand
ATTCCTCGCGCTCATTTCGCTTTGTTTCGTCACCGCCGCTCACGCGCAGTGGCAGACCACCACTTATGCGCTCAAAGGCGGGTGGAACTCGATCTACCTGCACGGCGATGCCACGCACGCCACACCGGACGAGCTTTTCGCCGCCAACCCCGAGGTTTTGGAGGTCTGGCGCTGGAATCCAAACCCCTCGCAGGTGCAGTTTATAAGTTCGCCGCTCTTACCCACTTCGGGTTTAGCGGAATGGACCACATGGAAACGCGATGGGTCGGTAACAACGCTCAGCCAGCTGCTTGGGCAAACGGCCTACCTAGTTAAATGCAGCGGGAGCAGTTCGGATAGTCACAGCGTAACGATTACACAACGTATGCTGCCGCCCAGCGCGTCCTGGGTACGTAATGGAGCCAATCTCATGGGCTTCCCCAGTTCTAACGCAGGCGGGAGTTATCCCTCCATCGTCAATTATTTTGCCACCTTCCCGGCAGCGATTGCTTCCGGTGTGAAGATCTACAAATATGTGGGCGGTGAGATTGGCCCTAGTAACCCGATTCAGGTGTTTTCGCCGAGTTTCGAGGCGCTGGACCGCAACCAGTCCTACTGGTTCGACACCGAGGTGGTGGGTAATTTCTACGCGCCATTAGAGGTCAGTCTGAGTAAGGCCGGTGGGCTGGATTTTGGTCGGAGTGGATCTGTCATTACTCTGCATCTGCGTAACCGCAGTGCCGCGGTGAACACGGTGACCCTCGCGCTGGTGGCTTCTGAGTCGGCCCCTGCCGGGCAGACTGCGGTAACGGGTAGCGTGCCACTGACCCTGCGAACATACGATGCCAACAGCTTGTCCTGGACGGTGACCGCTATCAGCGGTTCCTTTACTCAGGCCATCGCACCAAACAGTTCGGTGGAATTAAGCATTGGGATAGATCGCGGAGCAATGAGTACAGATTCAAGTGCCTTTTATGCTTCGCTGCTGCGTTTGACCGACAGTAGTAATTTGATTGATATTTACTTGCCGGCGCAGGCTCAAGTTGCGTCGCTAGCAGGTTTGTGGATCGGTGATGCCACCGTCAGCAAAGTAAACAGCAAAGTAGCGTCCTCACCCGGCAGCACCACGCCCCGTTCATTCCCCCTGCGCTATATTCTGCATTTGGACAATGCCGGAACAGCCCGTTTGTTGTCGCAGGTATATCTGGGGACTCTGGTGGACGAGGGCAATCCCGAGGGGATCTGCACGAAGGAGGCTGGGTTAAAGGCAGGCACCAAGGCAGCAGCTGTGCGAATGAGCGTGGCTCATTTACCCTTGGACTCGGCCATAACTGCAGGCAGTGGCAGTGTCGCTCTTGGCGCGACTTTGGTTCGCAATATAAGCATTCCCTATAACAGCCCAACCAACCCATTTGTACACCAATACCATCCGGATCACGACAACAAGGATGCCCGCCCCGACGGTACTAATATCGGCCTCGCGGATGGGGTCGAGAGTTATGGGATTAGCCGGCAAGTTAGTTTTGAATTTACCAACAGTCCGCCGGAAGGTGTCAGCTCCGTCGGTTGGGGTAGCACCGTCATCGGCGGCAACTACACCGAAGTCTTGAGTGGTCTACACAAGGAAAGCATCCGCACTTCAGGCACCTTTATTTTGCAACGCGCTTCAGAAAACGGCGCGATCACGATTAACTGATCCAATTCTAAACTTTAACATCTAAACCACACTAATCCTATGAAACGCACCCTCCCGCTCCTTATTGCGGCATTAGCCGGACACAGCATTGCTGTCGCAGAATCTCAAGTCCCCACAATAATTAGTTACCAGGGGCACGTCACCACGGCGTCTGGCGTACCAGTTGGTGCCAGTGCGCCGGTGAACCGCAGTATTACTTTTCGTTTTTGGAATCATCCTACCAACACTGCATCTTCGAGTCGCCTATATACCGAAGTACAGACGGTAACCATGCTCGAGGGTAACTTCAGTGTCTTGCTGGGCAACGGTACCGCGGTAGAGGCTGAGCCCAACGCAAGTGTTTTGGCGGAGGTTTTCAGTAGCAAAGATGTCTTCTTGGGAGTCACTGTGGACGATGGCGACCCAACCACCGAGGATCCCGAAATGTTGCCGCGTCAGCAAATTGCGACCACTGCGTTTGCCTTTCGTGCGAAACTGGCTGAGGTCGCCCAAACGACGGCCGCGTCAGCGGTTACAAATTCTATGCTCGCCAGTGATTCTGTAGCTACACTGCAATTACAAAATAATGCCGTTGTTTCAGGAAAAATCGCCGCAGGTGCAGTGACGACGGATCGGATTGCCGCAGGCGCCGTGACGACGGATCAGATTGCCGCTGGTGCTGTGACTTTAGACGACATTGTGGCCTCAGTAAAGCAAGCGCTTTGCCCGGTGGGAACAGTGCTTACCTACACAGGTGATACCGCTCCTGAGGGATGGTTAATGTGCCATGGCGCTGCGATCAGTCGCGCAGATTATTCCGCTCTCTACGCAGTCATCGGTAATCGCTTTGGTTATGGCAATGGCGACACGACTTTTCATATTCCCGATTTTCGAGGAAAGTTCCTGCGCGGGCGTGATGCTGGGGCGGGGTATGATCCCGATCGTAATAGCCGAGGGAATATTCGTACTGGAGGGGCGACAGGGGATTCTGTGGGCAGTTTTCAGTCGGATGAATTCAGGAGCCATACACATTCGGAATATACAATGACAAATAATGGATACGGCACGGATCCCGGGGGCTATCATTGGCATAATTCTGTAACTCCTACAACGACAAGTGCCACCGGCGGCAATGAAACGCGGCCAGTGAACATCTACGTCAATTACATCATCAAGTACTAGGCGCTAGGTAAAAATAAAACGCTACGACCCCGCTTTTAAACTGCGATCCCATCATGAATGCTAGCCGCCTACCTTTAAATTTATTGATTGCTGGTATTTGCTTTGCTGCCAACATGGTAAGCGCGCAGTTAGAATCAAGGGCGACTACAAAATTTAATGCGCTCACCGCAGGTCCTGCCTATGGCAGTACCAATCCAAGCCCGACGAGTCAGTTTTCCGGGGTGGGGGTGACTTCGAGTGCGCCAAATACCCGCACTGCAGAGGAAGTAGCTGCGATCTCGGTAGGCAAAGCCAGTTTGCATCCGGTGAAGCCCGTGACGGCGGCCACTTATCGGAACAGTGCGGGAACCGAAGTGATTAACCTACAGCTGCGCCGAGGGCGAATGGGCTACTCGTTTTCCAGTGCGGTGCCGCGTTACTACCTGGGTGATACGATTCAGGCTCCCTCAACCCTCAGTGAGTCTTTATCAACGCCAGTCGCGGCCGGTTTCTGGCGCAGTAAACCAGTGCGGCCCGGTGAAACCTTTTCCAATCCGGATGGATCACCGTTAATTGATACAGCAGGTGTGGCACTACCCAATATAGTGGACAATGCCGCTGTTGGGACACCCTTGCCGGCACTTACAAGCGGCCAGTATGAGAGCTTTTACTACAGTCCGCATGCAGATCAGGTGTTTGCCTCGCAAGCAGGGTCGGTGGAGATTTGGTGGGTTTCGGCTTCACCGCAGGGAGAGGGCGGCGGTGCCTGGCAATTCAGGCGTGAAAACTTCACCGTTTCGGGTGCATCGGTGGTGCCCGTGCGTAAAATTTATTGGACGGAAAAATCTTTTGATGGACCTCGGGTGAACATTCCAACTGGGCGTATTGAATTAGCAAACCCGATATACACGGCGAATTTCACACCACTCGTGAGTGAGGAATATCGTGTGCCCGGCTTTGTTGAAAATCCGGAGGAAAATGCACAAGTTTCTTCAGAAAAGCGCACGCTGTGGTTTGAGAATTTTGCAGGCAATGCCCAGTTGGCGGCCTTTAACCGTGAGGGTCGCTTAATGATCGAATATCTCGGCCCTGAAATTTCTCCGGGGCGTTTAGAGTTTCTTGGTGCTGACGTGGTGGAAGTGATCAAATCAGCACCGACCCAGACAGTGGATATTGAGTTGGGCAAGCGAGTCATGCCACGAGATGGCGCTGCCAATTTGGTCGCCTCGCCTGCGCTCAACATCGCCTCCGCTTCGCAGTCTAGCTTCTATGCGACTTTGACCGGCGGTAACGGTGACCTCCTGTATTATGCCGAGAAGGAAAATCTCAATCCCGACCGCATTCTTTTTTACTGGATGGAAGATCTCGTGTCTTCGATTCGCTTAGCTGCAGATGCCAATTCTGCCGGTGTCAGTATTCTTTGGCCCATATATAAAGACCGATATCGCTTTGTTTGGCCGACCGATCTTTCCGAGTATGCCTTCATTTCAACAGATGCGGAAGGCAGTGATACTACCACAGGTATTCAGTTCGATTCCAGTTCGCTGCCGGAAGTGATTTTCCAGGATGCTGCCAATCAGGATGAGGCTTCAATTGATAATAGTTCGCAGCGTTTTATAGTGGAGCTGGATGCGGACCAATATAACCGGTCCCTGCTTAAATTTTCGAGCGGTTCCCAGCTTTGGTATAAGCCTATCTACACCCAAAATGAAAACCGCAGTGGCTATGTTGAACCGGATCAGGGTTCTGCATTGACCGCTAATGTAACGGTGGGTGAACGCATTGAGCGCCCCAGTTCCAGCTACGAAATTGCCGGAGCTATTTCGGGAGGCCGCAACTACCATGAGTCCGCCTACATCAACCCGTACAGCTCGGGCATTGAAGCGGCGGCTGCCGGTGCCATTATTCCGGTGAATGCCCGGCCTGCAGACCGCATCCTCACGGTTCGTTGGTTTGAGGAAGTTGTCGCGCCCAATGATGACTTTAAGAGCTTCTATGTGCCCTCCAAGGTGGGGCGCTACACCGTCGATTTCCCGGGTGAGCTTGGGGATTGGAAGTCCAGCGGCAATTTGGTGACCGCCCGCAGTAATCATAGCGCTGTCCTGCTTCAAAATGGCGCGGTCTTAGTAGCCGGCGGCAGGGATAATAATGGCGCAGCGCTGGCCAGTGCCGAGCGCTATGACCTGGCCTCTGAAACATGGAGCGCCACCGGTTCGATGAATGTCAGCCGACTCAGTGGCTTCACCCTGACCACTTTGAACAATGGCAAAGTCCTTGTCACTGGGGGTTACCTCACCGATGGCGGCTACACCGATGGCGGTACTGCCACCGCTGAGCTCTACGACCCGACCTCCGGAACTTGGACCCTTATCCCGAGTATGAGTGTCGTGCGCACCTCCCACCAAGCTACCTTGTTGTCCGATGGGCGTGTTTTAGTAAGCGGCGGCCTGAAATGGGAGTGGTCTGAGCCCAATCCATACGCATCGGCTGAGATTTATGATCCGGAGGCAGGCACTTGGACGCTGATTCAATCGATGGGCTCGCCGCGCTACAACCATAGCGCGACCCTGTTAGCGGATGGCAAAGTAATGGTTGCCGGCGGTATCGTTAATGCCTTGACCCAAGAAGCGGGGGCGACCGTGGAACTCTTTGATCCCCAGACCGGCCTATGGACAGCGGCTGCTTCTATGAGCAAGCGACAAGAGCGCCACAGCGCGACTCTCCTAGAGGACGGTCGTGTGCTTGTGGTCGGTGCCGACCCAGTGGTCTCTTATACCGCGAGCGCTGAAATATATACGCCGTCCTCGAACACCTGGGCATTGGCCACCCCACCCAATACCTTGCATTTATCCCACACGGCCACCCGCTTACTCAATGGCGAAGTACTGATCACCGGAGGTACAACGAACGCTCCCTATACTTCGGAAATCTTCAATCCGGAAACGGGAAGCTGGAATGCCAACCAAGCACTCCTTTCAAAAGGCTCCTATTCAACCGCGACACGACTGCTCGATGGTCAGGTAATCACGGCGGGCGGGATACTGTCTGGTACGGCCCTCGCTTCCAGTGAACTCAGTAAAAAACAGGATATTGTTGTGATGGCTTCCGGTCAGGGCACCACTGGACTGGTCGGAGCGCAGTCAGTCGGTACGCTGTATGTTCAGAATGACTCCAGCAAGATAGGCTACAACCCGAATGAAGAGCACGCGCTTAAGGTCAGCAACAATTTCTATGCTCTGCGTGATGACTTGAACGTAATGGATCCAGAAGATCTCGCCTATACTTCGGAACCTTTCCTTTTAATTGCTTATACCGATGCCAGCGACAATCGGCCTGCAATGCGCGCTTATCGTGTGACTCGCGAAGACCGCCTCAACAGCTTCAGTTATCCTTGGACCGCTGGTACAAAACTACAGGGCCCCATGCCGCTGCCTGTGCTCAGTTTACCCCAGCGCAATGGCAGTGTCGTTAATACCGAAGTGGCAGTCGTGCCCGATCTTGCTCCGGCAGACGATGCTCCGGTAAGCTACGACAGCTTCACCTTCGAAGACCGGCTGGGGTACAAATGGGTCTATCGCGGTCGCCACAACAGTGGTAGTGCTTCCTTTGGAATGCAGTGGTATTATCCCATGGATTCCAGCTTCTTTTTCCCCGGTCTCGCGAGTCAACCCGCCGTCAATACGGCGCTGCCCTTCCTGCGTCCTTTCAATAGCGATGGCGTGCCGCAGGGCGATGCCGTTAGCGGTACCCCGATTACGGTGGTCTATACTCCCGCTTGGCCTGACACCGTGCCCTCCCTGCAGGTGGCGGAAACCCTTACGCTTTCGAAATACGGACTGCCGGATGTGCGCAACCAGAAGAGTGCCGAGGTTCTCTACCAACAAGCCGTGGCTCAAGGTGGCACAAGCCGCAAGAGTGTTGTTTTGCATGACTCCACGCGCATTAAGGCCTTTCCACTGAAAGACTCGGGACTGGAATCCGTTTATAAGGCAGACGATGATAAACTACCCAAAGCACTAAAAACAGCGACCTATCAGGGTAAAACCTACTTCCAGGGACTATCGCCGCACCTGCAGCAACGTTTTTACTATGACCCGCTCGCCAGTGCCAAAGGCAGTCTCATTTTAAAGGGCCAGTTCAATGAGGAAATTGCAGGCGATGATTACCTGGACCTCAACATCTTGAGCACGACCGATATTGCCGAAATCCATGGATTGAAGGAATATCTCGGAGACGACAACAAAGCAAATTGGGAAGCCGCAGTGAACGGTCTATTGACCCGCGTTGAAACCCTGATTGAAAATCCTGCCCAAAAGGGCAATTTCATTGCCTCTACCGATCCCTTACTGACGCATAACATCGGCGTGACCGAGCTGGCAGAAATGCCGGATGCAGACACAGCGCGCGACAGTTACGCATTGACGGCCACAGGGCAGGGGCAGGGCTATGTAACGCTGATGTTCGGCAATGGCCGCAACCCTAACCTGACACCAGCAAGCGATCCGCCGGTGATGAAGATCATCAAGGTAGTCCCGGAGCTTTACAACGGCGACCTCAAGGTGCTGCTGTCCTCAAATCCCCTCGATGAAAAAGTCAGCCTGCGCCACAGTGGGGATTTTGCTGCGGATACGGAGAATTATGAGTTCGAGTGGTACTGGGCACCACCCAGTTCGGACGGCACACAACCCGCCACCTATACCTACAACAATCAGACCTATCTCGGTAACGAAAATCTTGTCGCGAGTCGGCAATGGCGCTTCATCCAAACTCCGGAAAGCGCTCGACCGCAGAGCGATACTTTTTCCCTGGGTCCGATGACCCTGCCTGCCTCGATGAACGTCAAGGCTGCCAATTATACAGCTGGGTCGAATTTGCCTGGAGTAGTTTTCCGCTCAAATGAAGCGGTAGACTTCAGTAGTGGAATTCCGGCACAAGTTGTTTTCAGCGCCAATGTAGGTGACTTGGATGGATTTGCGCTCTATGTGAATGGCAATGCTGCGGTGGTTCATCAGAATGGGATCAACGCACTGAATAACGTCCTGAACAACGCCTATGACTTGCGTTTGGTACGTGTTGATACACTGGCCGATTTGCCGACTCAAGGGAAACGGCTAGTCATCGTTGCCGAAATTGCAGAGGTGTTGCACTTTCGTATTTTTGATGCCGCCGGTGTCCAGACCGTCAATATTGACGAAAGCGAATTAACTTCTAAGGCCACTGAAATTGCAAACCTGCGGAGCCGTTTGAATAACCTTTGGAGCACAACCAATCTGCTCAATAGTGACAAAAATACCGTGGTGGCTTCAGTGAGCACAATTGTCGGTTATGACCAGAATGAAGAGGCAGCCACTGGGTTGAGCGTGACTGGTCTAGCTAAGCAGTTCACGGTCGATGAACGTTTCTTTATCAAGGGCAATAACACCATCGAAGTCGCGGTATACACAAATGCCGACACCGGCGTTCTCAGCTCGCTTGATTTCCGTCTCGAAGGCGCTACGCGTAATGATCAGGTCTTAGCCCTCGGTTCGCCTTGGTCTAAGGCTGTCGGTTCCCCCACGCTTGACAACCGCGCCACCGTCGGTGGTTCACCCTCCGCTCCGCTGGGTAGTCCACTCCTTGTGATGAGCGATAACTTCTTCACCCTGCGCTACCGCGCTAAGGAGAAATTAGACAATGGTTTGGATAATCCGGCCTATACAATGACGAATGGCGCCTGGACCAACTGGACCCGTCCCGCTTTGGTTGAAGGCTGGATCAAGCGGGTGCTCGCCGCGATCAATCCCTTTAATCAACGGATGACCGATCTCTACAACAATGCGGTCAATACCGACGTTAGTCTTTTGACTCAAGCCGGCACACGCTGGGAAGGGGACATCAGTCTCACCCTTGATGCCGTGAATGACTACGGTCTAATTGAGATTTATGAAACCGTCTTGAAACGGGGTAAGGAAATCAGCATTGATTCAGGCTACAATTACGCACCGGCCAATGATGCCTTGTTGCTTGCAGCAGGCTACCTGAATGACCTCTATGCCATCCTTGGTAACGAGGCCTATGCAGATGCTGCCAATCCCACTATTTCAATTGACGGATTGGTTTCTGGTTCCGAGGTCAATACCTCGCGTTTCTCCTTTGAGGGGCAGGTCGCCAGTGTCTTGGATGAGGAACTCGCATTGCTACGTGGACGCGATGATTTCCTCAGTCCACAAGTCACACAGTCGCCCTTCTACAACCGCCTTTTCTGGAATTACACGCGCGGCATCGATTCCGGTGAAGCGCTGTATGCCACCAATTACAACATTAAGGAAAAGGTCGGCAGTAGCACCGAAGATGGCTCGATTGATGCCTTAGACGCGCAACGCATGTTCCCGCAGGGACATGGCGATGCCTATGGCCACTACCTGACTGCGCTCAAGGGCTACTACAAGTTACTCCAGCACAGTGATTTTACCTGGACCCCGCGTACCGAGTCGCTGAACGTCCTCGGTAATACCGTTGCAGTAGACTACAAGGATGAGCGTAAATTTGCCGAGTCTGCGGCAAATATTGCCCGTACTGCGGAGCAAATCGTTGCCCTGAGTTTGCGTCAGCAATATAATGATGATCCAGCCAACGGTTGGACCTCCTACCGCGATGGCAAGGTCAATAGCGCTACCGGCAACACCCGCCGCTGGGGTCTGGACGCATGGACTTCTCGCGCGAATCAGGGCGCGTATTACCACTGGGCTGTGGGTAACGCCATGTTGCCCGACGTCGACGCCGTTAACTCGGGCATTCAGAAAATTGACCGCACCACCGTGCTGGAATTGCAACTCTTGCCCGTGTCCGCAACCGCGATTCAAAGTCAGCTTGACAAGGCCAATGCCCACCTCAATCCGCTGGGGCTAAGTTCCGGAGCCATTGCCTTCGACATCTCACCGGCAGAACTCAAAGCAGGCAAATCGCATTATGAACAGGTCTACGAACGAGCGCTGGCTGCCGTGCTCAATGCCAAGGGTGCCTTCGATCAAGCGGCTAGCATGACCCGACTACTGCGCAATCAGGACAACACTGTTGATGATTATAATACGGCCCTGCAGGAACAGGAGCGGGCCTTTAATTATCAGTTGATTGATCTTTATGGTAAGCCCTACCCGGGGGATTTGGGGGCAGGTAAGACCTATGTTCAGGGCTATGATGGCCCCGATCTTTATAACTGGTTTGTGGTCGATAAAGCTTCTGGCACTCCCGGCTATGTGGATGAGAACTACGATAATCTTCAGGAAATCAAGGCCTATGACTATCAGGCTACTCCTGCCGGGTTAGACCTTGGAGAAATTGACATCGGGCATTTCCCGATCGATGACACTCTCGATTCCAGCTCGGATTCGGGCGCATTGAATACCTACAAGGTATATATCAATCGAGAAGGATTTACCCAATTCAGCGAGGATTACTGGAAGGATCAAGACTATGGAACACGTCCTCAGGTCGGAGCGCTCCAACAGGCGCTCCTCGATGCACAGGATACCTGGATCCAACTGGACGGTGCGGTCGGCGACTACATGGTTAAGCGCGCTAAGCTCAAAAATCAGTGGACTGCCCTCGACGAAGAAATAGATGCCGACGCAGCCAAAATAGACAACGCTACCAGCACTAACCTAAAGAAGATAGGCCTTAAAGCAGCAATGCTAGGTCTCGAAGTGTCTATTGAAGGTATTGACGAAAGTCAGGACACCACTGAGGAAGTGGCGGCAGCCATTGCTGAATTTTTCCCACGGGTCGTTGGTCTGGCAAATGACGTGTCATCGGCGGGTCGTGGTGGCGCTAAAACCGGGGCAGCCATATCCTCGACTGCGATGAGTGCCATCAAAGTAGGTTTGATCGGGGCAAAAGGCGCTCTCGATATTGCAATTGATGGCTTAGAGGATGAAGTCGATCGGCAAGAAGATATTTTGGATTTTCGTTCTTCAAAGGCGCAACTTTATTACGAGTATATTGAGAATTGGCGCGATTTGCACAACTCACAATATGGCATCGGGCAAATTGCAATCGCGCACCAGCGCAACCTGCAGGCCATTTTGGATCTTATGGCACAAGGGGATCGTATTCTTCTTGAGCGTGAGATATTCCGTAAGCGGGCCGCCACCACGGTGCAGGGCTATCGTACCAACGACCTCGCCTTCCGCGCCTTCCGTGATGAATCACTGGAGCAATATCGAACCCTCTTCGACCTTGCCGCCCGTTATACTTACCTCGCCGCTAAAAGCTATGATTATGAAACCGGGCTCCTCGGCACCACCGCAGGGCAGGCCGTTATTTCTAGAATTGTCAGCGCTCGTGCCCTCGGTGATCTGACTGGCGGGCAACCACAAGCCACCGTCAGTAGTCTCGGTGATTCCGGTCTTGCCGGAACCATGGCGCAACTCAACGCCGACTTCTCCGTCGCCAAAGGCCGTCTCGGGATCAATAATCCGGATACAAACGGAACCTTATTCTCCCTGCGGCAGGAACTCTTCCGTCTTTTGAATGACCCCGCTTCAAGCGATGACGATGCCGCCTGGCAGCAAACCCTTCAGCAATACATGGTTAGTAACTTGATGAGTGACGCCGATGTCGCCGCCAAGTGTATGAATATTCGCAAGGCCGACGGCTCCGCGGTGCCCGGAATTATCATTCCCTTTACCTCGACTATTCAGCAGGGCAAGAACTTCTTCGGTCTGCCGCTTGCTGGGGGTGACCACGCCTTCTCTGCTTCCAACTTCGCCACCAAAATTTATTCCGTCGGGGTGGTCTTCCCGGGCTATGTCGGTATGGATCCCTATGCGGAACTCAATTCAGGTGCCGGTGCTGCTAATACCAATGACCCGAACGTCCTGAGCGCGACCCCGTATGTCTACCTCATTCCGGCGGGAACCGATAAGATGCTGGCGCCTGCGCTGGGTGACAGCGGATTGGAACGCTCATGGTTGGTTGAGGATCAGGCTTTGCCCTTGCCGTATAACCTCGGTGCCAATGATTTTTCAGACACTCAATTCTTTAAAGCAGACGGCACGCTCACCGAGCAGCCGTGGATTACGCGTAAGCACCAAGCCTTCCGGGCGGTGGACGACCCGGCCTTCTTCTACGGCCTGCAGCCCGCCGAGTTTAGTAGTTCGCGTTTAATTGGGCGCAGCGCTTGGAACACCCAGTGGAAACTTGTCATCCCTGCCTATGGCTTGCTCAATGATGAACAAGAAGGGCTCGATCGCTTTGCTGCTACTGTTGAGGATATCAAACTCTTCCTGCGTACCTATTCGAATTCAGGCAACTGATGAACGGACGGATTGCGACCCTTCTGCTGTGTCTGTGCCTGGGCATCGTTGCATGGCAGTGGCAGTTATGGCAGGGGGAACAGGGGGCGTCGCCTGCTGCGCCATCAGCCGATGTGGTAACAGCGGAGATCGAATGGGTGTCCGAGCCCCCTGCTAGCATTGAGAACGTGGGGGAGGAAGTGTTCAAGCGTGCCTTTTGGCGCCGACCTTCGGCCGAGGATCGCATTCTGCAAGCCGAGCGCCACGAATGGCACGATGCCGAGGGTGTCAGCCGCTGGCAGTGGTTTTTAATTGTCGATCCGTCGCCAGCGCTGCTGCAGTACTTGCGCGATGAAAATGCCTTCGGTCTGGTGGCCGGCAGTGGTGAGCCGCTGCGTGAGGCGCCGGCGTGGTTCCGCTTTGATCCACAAGCGGTGCAGACGTTGCGCGCTCACAGTGGGGGGATGCAAGTCTCGTTCCGCGCGTCCGACGACCGAATTTTTGCCTGTGCCAGTGGCGCTGGGTTTACCAAGGGCGCCGCGGCGCCAAGCATCGCACCAGCGCCGATCTCTGCTAGCAGT
>Ga0129327_10001778_pt1 | contig 12679 bp, 11 predicted proteins | sample CPBDNA_6_FD_111799 | JGI IMG/M metagenome (GOLD analysis project Ga0129327, IMG submission 111799) | Freshwater to marine salinity gradient microbial communities from Chesapeake Bay, USA - CPBay_Spr_31_0.8_DNA | ecosystem: Environmental > Aquatic > Marine > Coastal | place: USA: Chesapeake Bay... | reverse complement strand
TGTAATGGAAATTTGTCAGATGTTTAAGATTTCTAAACCGACACTATATAAATATATAAGGCAGGTTAAAGAAGAGAAAAATCAGAAATAGTATGTAATTGTATTGCTAACCGTAACTTTCTGCACGAATGCCCCCGCTAGTCCTATGAAGCATCCTAAATCGACCAACTGCCATAGAAGCCTATGACAATGAAGGCACAATCATGGATGTGCAATTAACCTTCACAGACCCGATAGTAACGGAAGCGTTTGAATTATTACAGAATCAACCAAATCCATTCAAAGATAGAACAATGATTGGATTCTATCTCCCTGGTGATTCAGAAGTACAATTGATATTAAGAGACGAAACAGGCCGATTATTGAAGTCTATTAAGACGGAGAGAAAAGCTGGATATAATACCATTGAAATAGAAGAAGATGCTTTAATAAGCGGCTTTATTTACTATCAATTATCAACTAAGTTTGGCACTAAAGCTAAGAAGATGTTGAAGTTGAAATAAGCGTATAGAGATAATACCGATACCATATTAACCAGTAACAGAAATGTTACTGGTTAATATTTTTTGTCTAAAATCCGTTGCTGAAAAAAATCAGATTATATTTAGTAAACGATTGTAGCCTTAGAAATAGGATATGTCCTGTGTCAGAAAAAAATAAATTGTTCTATTTTGGAAAGCTCATTAAATCGTGATAATCCCCTTAGGACATTGAATAATTGCCTTAATACTTATCGTTTCTCCAACTACTAAATCTAAATCAAGCGCTAATTTTGTCAAAGTTGGCACAAGTAAATTAGGTGTTGGATGGATAAATTGCATGTCTATTAATTGACATTGTTGAGGCATTGAATCTGTTGGATGGACAGCCGAATTTTGCCAATCCGTCATAAAAGGCATTACTTCCAATTGTGGTGCAGCCAAGGGCATAATCATTTCCCAAGTCAGCAAATTACCGCTAGTTGTTTTTCGTTGTCCTCCTTGGATACGGCCCATTTCTTTATGATAATTTTTTAAAATGGCACTATCATTTGGCAAATCATTTGATTTTAAAGACCAACGAGTCATTTGTGCCTTTTCTAAAAAATCTACACCCATCCATCTTGGGGGTTGAATAGCCGTATTCTCCTCATCGGCTGCTAGTATTTCTAGATATCGTTGATTGCCTAAATTGACCACTGCATTTTTAGTGCCTTGTGTGGTATGGTAGCCACCAAAAGTAGGCCGAATGCCTGAAATTTCTTCAAACCAATCCATCGCTGCTGCTAAGTCGGGAACGGTATAAACAATATGGTCTATTTGTCTCATAATTTTTGAATTGCTTGATGAATAAAATAGGCACTTCTAACCGCACCATCCATATATCCTGGATATTGAGCCGCAGTTTCTGAACCTGCTACAAAAAAACGACCATCCAAAAAGCCTTGTCTATAAATAGTATGCCCATTATTTTGATGGGGCATGATATAGCCTGGATAAGGTGTAAAGGTAAAGGGTTCTTTTCGCCAAACCGTTTCTTCGTAGCTTAAATAATCGGCAGCAGGCTCGCCAAAATATTTTTGTAATTGTCGAATAACTACTTGTTGTCGTTGTGCTTTAGTAGCTGTGAAATAAGCGCCGTTAATAAAACCCTTTAAGCCATAAAGGCCCAATTCTTCATTAGAATGGTCATACATTTCATTGATTGGACCAGCATTACTAAAAATAGTGCCTGTACCATTGATGGTTCGCCAAAATGGTTTTTTATAAGCTATAGCCACTTTGATAGACTCCCCCATCCAAGTATGCGTTTGGTCAGCAATCCCTAATAAATCAGCAGGTAATGCTGGTGTAATGTCGATGCTGTGCTTTAATAAAAATGGTGGTAAAGTAGAAATAACGATATTAGCTTGATACGTTTGAGTAGTTGATTTAACCGTAAAAGTTGTGTATTCTTTATGGATAGATTGAACAATCTGATTTAAATCAATTTGCTGCTTTTCTAAATGACCCGCTAAGGCATTAATTAAGTTCGAACTACCGCCTTCAATTCTATGACTTGGTTCTGGATTAGGCGGAATAGGAATCAATTGTGCAGCATTGCTTGCATCTGCTTCATATATGGCCTTATCACTCATTTCTTGCTCATAAATCCCAATATTTAGGGTTTCCAATAACTGGACTAAAGCCGAATGTTTTTTTCCTAACCAAGTAGCGCCCATCTCTAAGGAAGGAATTGTATTGCTATATAAAGTATGGATTCGACCACCTATTCGGTCTCTAGCTTCGACAATTTTTACTTTTAATTTTGAATCCCGTAAAAGGTAAGCCAACGTTAATCCCGTCAATCCTCCTCCAATAATCAGTATGTCCGTATTTACGGTTTTCATAAATTGTTGTTTGTTGTGAGATTAATATTAATTAGCTTTTAAATATTTGTGGTTAACGTAAAAAGTACCAAATGGAAGCAATGATGCAATTAGGACAATAAAGGTAGTTTTACCATCCCATTTCATCTGACTCCGAATCAATAAGGCTAGGACTACATAAGCAAGGAATAACATCCCATGAGGCATGCCTAATGATTTTACCAAAATATCATTATTCCCAAAATATTTGAGCGGAACTCCGACCATTAATAATAAAATGTAGGATACGCCTTCTAGAAAACTTGTAATTTTAAATATATTTATCATATTTTTTTGTTTGAGTATATTATAATATTTTTAACAAACGACTCACTTGCTGACTAGTTTGAGTCGCACTAACAACCGCCCCATCCATATATCCTGAATGAATAGCCGATGTTTCTGCCCCTTAGTTTTGATTCGCCCCCCTAGCCTATCTCTAGCTTCCACGACTTTTACCGCAATATTTTCTTTTTGTAATAAATAAGCAATCGTTAATCCTGTTAGACCTCCGCCGATAATTAATACCTCTGTCTGGACAATTTTCATTGCTGTATTTTAGCTATTAAAAAAGTGCAAATATGAGTAAAAAATAAATGCAAATAATTATTCGGAAGCATAACAAGTTGAGTGGGATAAAAGATTTGGAGAAATACATCTTTCTGGATGTGGAAAATACTATTTGCTTAGAGAGTCAGATTAAAAATTGATATTACAAAAAATATTCTTCTTACTTAATAACGCCTAAAATCCGTGTCCCTTCAATACCACAGATTATTGAAGGGACACGGATTTTTATTAGGATGGTCTCTACGCTCCCTAAGCCAATAAATCCTTCACCACCTTCCCATGCACATCCGTCAATCGAAACCGTCGCCCCTGAAATTTATGCGTAAATTTTTCGTGGTCAATGCCCATTAAATGCAGTAAAGTGGCTTGGAAATCATGGACATGAACAGGGTCACTCACGATATTATATCCGAAGTCATCTGTTTGCCCAATAGTAATTCCTTTTTTAATACCAGCTCCTGCCATCCAGATAGTAAAGCAACGTGGATGATGGTCTCGACCATAGACTTCTTTGGTCAATTTCCCTTGGGAATAAGCCCCTCTTCCAAATTCACCACCCCAAATAACTAAGGTATCATCCAACATCCCTCTTTGCTTTAAATCTTGGACTAAGGCGGCAGAAGGTTGGTCTACGGTCTTGGCAATTTTGCGAATAGAATTAGGTAAGTTGCCATGAAAATCCCAACCCATCTGGTATAATTGCACAAAACGAACGCCATTTTCAGCTAACTTTCGAGCTAGAATACAGTTGTAGGCAAAAGACCCAGGCGTTCTAGAATCTGGGCCATATTGGTCAAAAATATAATCAGGCTCTTTGGAAATGTCTAAAGTGCCAGGCACCGACATTTGCATCCGAAACGCCATTTCATATTGTTCAATTCTAGATTTCAGTCCATCATCTTGCGTTTTTTCAAATTGATGATGGTGCAATTTTTCCAAATAATTCAACATCCTTCGACGACTATCTCGATTGATGCCTTTCGGGTCGTTTAAATATAAAACAGGGTCATCACCCGAGCGAAATAAGACGCCTTGGTGTTGGGAAGGTAAAAAGCCATTGCCCCATAGTTTAGCATATAAAGGTTGTCCTCCTGGATAGCCTCTTGATAATAGCACCACAAAATCTGGTAGGTTTTTATTCTCGCTTCCCAATCCATAACTTAGCCAAGAACCAATACTAGGTCGTCCTGCTTGTTGCGACCCTGTTTGTACAAATGTAACGGCAGGGTCATGGTTTATCGCCTCAGTATGCATGGTTTTAATAAAAGCAATATCATCCACAATTTTCTGATGATGTGGTAAAATATCACTTAGCCAAGCTCCACTTTGCCCATATTGTTTAAAGGTGAAATCCCCCATCGCTAATGGAAAAGACCGCTGATTAGAAGTCATGCCAGTCACTCGTTGATTCCCTCTAATAGAAGCAGGTAATTCTTGCCCAAACATTTCTTTTAACTTCGGCTTATTTTCAAATAACTCCAATTGAGAAGGTGCACCACTCTGAAATAAATAAATGACTCGTTTTACTTTTGGAGAAAAATGAGGCAAGCCTGACTCATTTTTCATCAGACTCTCAATACTATTTCCGCCTAATAAAGAAGTCAAGGCGGCTGAACCTACACTATATAGACTATTTTTCATGAACACTCGACGGTTCATGTCTGCTACTATTTTATCGAATTTATCGATCATATTAATGGTTGTTATTTCAAACTACGGATAACTGGTAGTAAAGAATTCTATGATAAAAGCAAATCGAATTACCGCTTCATCACAAATTCATCAAAGTTCATAATCGTAGAAGCCACCATGGTATAAGCGGCCAATTCTGTACGAACCAATTTGGGATTAACAGGATGTGCTCCTGCGGTCAGTAATTCGGCAGCACTTTTTTTATTTTGTTGAAAATGAACTAATTCTTCTTCTAAAAGCGCCGTGACAGCCGCTAATTCTTTCGCATCTGCATTTCTACCAATCAAAGATTTAAAGACATAATGCAGCTTATTCGTTGTAGTTGATCCACCTGCTTGCAGCGTTCGTTCCGCTAACATTCGAGCCGCCTCTACATATTGTGGGTCATTCATTAGTACTAGCGATTGCAAAGGTGTCGCTGTTTTTTGCCGACTTACGGTGCAATAATAGCGGTCAGGTGCATCAAAATTCATCATAGCTGGTGGTGGTGCACTTCTTTTCCATACGGTGTACATACTTCTCCGATAAAGGTCAGCGCCTTTGCCTTCTTCATAAACGGTCGCATTTCTAGTCGCCAAAGCTTTCCAAATTCCTTTTGGTTGATAAGGATAAACACTTGGCCCGCCAATTTTGTCCGTTAATAAACCACTTGCAGCTAAAGCATTATCCCGAATCATTTCTGCGGATAATCGATAGGCTGGAAAATGGGCATACCAAGCATTGGTTGGGTCTTTTTCTTTGGTCAATTGATTAATAATAGATTGTTGTTGATAGGTGGCGGATAAGAGAATTTTTTTAATAAACGCTTTCATATCCCAGCCATTTTCCATGAAGTCTACTGCTAGCCAATCTAATAATTCGGGATGACTTGGTAAATTGCCTTGATTGCCAAAATCTTCCTGAGTTGCGACTAAGCCTTTACCAAATAACATCATCCAAAGTCGATTGACTTGTACTCTGGCAGTCAATGGATTTTCTTTCGAAACCAACCATTTAGCTAGACCTAACCGATTAGGTGGTAAATTATCGGGAAGCTCGGCAAAAACTGTTGGTGTATTCGCTTGCACTTCTTCTTTTGGGGCATCATACATCCCTCTATCCAAAATAAAAGTAGGTCGCACAATTTCTTTATCGCTCATCACCATGACCTCTAAAAAATTGGTCGTTAAGGTATTTTCAACGGCTCGAAGTTTTGTTAACTGATTTAGTTGTTTGTTATAAGTTCGATTCTTTCCGCTTAGTACATAATAGTCCAATAATTGGTTTTCTGTCGGTGTATCTGCTACGGATTTATCGTGTAGTCGAACTACCTCAATATCGGATAATTGTCTATCATATACCAGCATTTCATCCATTACGATATTTTCAATGGAAGAAGCATTTTCCTTTCCTAATACAAATGGGTAGTTGGTCCAATTTTTACCTTCCGCAGCGTGCAATACACTTTTTTGTAAATTATCTTCTAAAAGTTCCGCCGTAGGTTTTTTCCCATTTATATAAAAATGCAGCCCTTTGGCTTGACTACTTCCATCATAAGCCATTGTGATATGTGTCCACTCCCCTACTGAAATTTTTTCTTTTGTTTTATAAATAATGGCATTATCAGGATAAGTATGTATCATTTGAAAATTCAAAGTACCGTCCTCATTTAATAAACAACCCCAACCTCGATAGCCTTCAAAATCACCATTGGCATTTAAGAAAATGGGCCCTTTCTCCCCTTCCTTCAATACCTTTACCCATATTGACAAGGAAAACGGTTGATGTCTATCCAAATCTAAATCTCGACTAAATCGAATACCACAATCACCTTTAAAAGACAAGCCTTTTCCATTTTTACCATCTACTAAAACAGGACGACTATCATAGTTGCCAAAAACGGCTGCATCTGGTTTTTTTAGGACTTGATTGATATAGCTAATCGTTTTTCCTTTTTCACCGATTCCTCCCCAACCACCAGTCGTTTTGCGGTCTAAATTCAAGCGACGCTTCGGTATCTCTAATTCTTTATCAAAATCAAAAGCAGCTATTAATCCTTCTTTCAAATCAATGGAAGGTTCTTGCTTAGCTAACCAAGTTGCAAAGGCTGCTTTATAATTATCAGTAACCAATGCGGTCTCTAAAGGCTGCATGGCAGCTCGTAAACTATCTAATGTTTTCTCTTCTGCGGGGGTGGGCAATAGTACGGTAGGTGTAGCTTCGCCAATGTAAGGAACAACGCCGTTATCGTTATTATTATTAAAAAAAGCAGACAAGGCATAGTAATCTTTTTGGGAAATAGGGTCATATTTATGATCGTGACAACGAGCACATTCCATGGTCATTCCCATTAATGCTTTTCCAAAAGTATTGGTTCTATCCGATACATATTCCACTCGGTATTCTTCTGCTACTACCCCACCCTCTTGTGATTGCGGATGATTTCGATTAAAGCAAGTCGCTAATATTTGTTCCCTAGTTGGATTGGGTAATAAATCACCAGCTATTTGTTCTGTAATAAATTGGTCATAAGGCATATTTTCATTAAAAGCCTTAATAACCCAATCTCGCCAAGGCCAAGTGGTACGCATCCCATCATCTTGGTAGCCATGAGAATCCGCATATCGTGCTACGTCCAGCCATTCTACCCCTAGTCGTTCCCCAAATTGAGGGCTTGCTAATAAACGGTCAACCGCTTTTTCATAAGCGTCAGGAGCGTCGTCTTTTAAAAAAGCATCTATTGCTGCTGGGGATGGTGGGAGTCCAGTCAAATCAAGAGTTATTCTTCTGAATAGCGTTGTTTTATTTGCGATTGGTGAAGCTACCAAGTTATTTTCTTCTATTTTATTCAAGATGAAATAATCTAAAGGCTGTTTTGCCCAAGTCTCATTTTTTACTTTAGGTAAAGCTTCTTTTTTGGGAGGGACGAATGACCAATGTTGTTTGTATTCCGCACCTTGCTCTATCCAACGAATGATTAAGGCTTTTTCTCGATTACTTAAAGCTAAATTAGCTGCTGGCGGCGGCATCATATATTCTTCATCATCAGAAATAAGTCTATGAAAAACTTCGCTTTTAGAAAGATTATTAGCGGATAAATTATAAGTCGTTTGACTATGTTCTCCATTGGTTGTAGAAAACGCACCTTCTGCTAAATCTATTCTATAATCGGCTTGCCTTTGATTCGCATCAGGGCCATGACATTTGTAGCAGCGGTCAGATAAAATGGGTTTGATATGATAATTGAAATCTACTTGTTCAGGTAAATCAATACTAGCCTGTTGGATAGTTTCTGGAAGAGATGTTGAGCAGGCGGCTAATGATAGAAGGAGAACGCCTACAATAAAAATGGGAAATTTATTCATTTTAAAAATAATTCAATGCTACTAGATGCTCTAAAAATAGTAATAAAAAAAATAGGATTAATGATTTTTATAGAATTATTTGAATATAGACTTTTGCATTATTTTGTATTAGCCAATTCCTTCGACCTGTAATGATTTAGGAAGTACTCTAGAAGTAACTACTAGTCTAAAATCAATAAAATGCGATTTGGTTTTTGTTGAAAATTTTTTAAGAGAAAAAAGGATGTGTATTCTTAAATTTATTTTACTCAGTTAAAATTTCTTACTAATAAAAAACTATATTAGTAAAATAGAATACCCCCTAAAGAATTTTTGTTTGGTAACTATAAAAATTAATTCTGTTTGATTTTGAAATCAATTACGAAAAATAGTCTAAAGAAAGAGAATAGTGTTTTTTGTTAGAATTCTAAAGTTTCTTTACGGACATGTTTTTACTCTAGATAAAAAACCTAGAATAAAAGAAAAATACCTTAGGTTTATTACTTTTATTCTTAAGTTTCTTTTAACCTGATATTTCTAAGAGGTTTATAATCACTTGTTAACCAGCAGTTTAGGGCACTATCTAGCGTCAATAAAGTACCGATAGCGTCAAAAAGGTATTTAAATAGCGTCAGATTAGGTCACTACTGCGTCAAGGAAGTATCAAATTTATCAACCTCTTTTTTTTCCTGTGTCTATTACGTCGGATTAGTAAATACACTTATCGGAGAAGGTCTATTGCGTCAAATTAGTATATTTGTACTGAATAAATGATTTCTCAAGTACTCTATTGCGTCAAAATAGTTTCATTTTATATAAAGAAGCGCTCTTATCTATCCTATTGCGTCAAATTAGCACCTATTTATTATTAACTATTACGTCAAATTAGTATAAAATATAAATAATCAGGCTATAATCGAACTATTTAGACGCTTTTCATGGTCAAATTTTACAAAGAGCTCTTTTTTTAGCAAAATCGGCTAAATTCTTATTGTTTATATATGGAAAATTTGTAGAGGAACTCAGAATTGCAAGTCAAGTAAATAGCATAACCTTATTATTACGCCTTAATAGTACCATTAAATCTTTTAGATATTCCCTATTGCGTCTAATTAGTACTCAAAAGGTTAGAATGTTGATAAAAAAATATTATTTGATTTGGTTAGCTACATAAATAGATTAAAATTTATACATTAATTTGACGCAATAATGTCAAAACGACTATGAGATTTATTTTAAAATGTTGATTTTATTCAACGATACTACACAAAAATGTTACGATGTCAAAGCCAATGGAGCTACAGCGCCTTGTAGCCTTATCTAACGAAGCAGCGGAATATCCACCCGTTGATTTAAGTAAATTGCAATATCAGGCATTACTTGTTTTGGTCTCTTGTATTGATAGTACAGAGAAGCCCGTTTATGGCATTGATGACATCAAAGATGAAATTATAGAATTAGGGATCACCAATAAGCGGGATCAAATGACTTACTTAGAGCAAAAAGTAGTTGAGCAAAATACTTACCGAATTCCCTACAAAGAATATGTTAGATACTTTACTGGAGGAGAAACACCAAGAGGCGGTGTTATCAAAAGAGCAATGGATGCTGTTTTATCGCTAAAAGACCGCCCTATAAAAGTAAATAGCCCACAATTAGAAGGAAGCTTTGCTTGGTTTCAGGCAGTATTACACGAAAAAAAATCAGGTGATTTAATTTTTGTGATTACTTCTTTTGCCAAGCCTTTTTTGATGGGGTTAAAGCGAAATTTTTTGCAGATGCTTGCGAAGAGTACGATGGAATTTGATGGTAAATATTCGGTACCGATTTTTCTTTATATGAAAAGTAAAATATATGATGGTCGAGCTGAATTTCATGGTGCAGAACCAATAATGACCTTCCGTCAAAGATTTGGCTTAGATACGGTAAAGACTTATAATCGCTTTTATGATTTTCAACGACGAATTTTAGATGTAGCAACAGAAGATTCTAAAAAAAGTGGAGATATAAAATTTTTCTTTACAGGTATTTCAAAGTCTGGTACTAAAAAAATTACAGAAATAAAATATAGTATTTATCGAACAGGAGATATCAAAAGAAGTTTGGGGGCTAAAAAAGGTAGTTCTAATCACGGTGGTAAAGTAGCCCAATTAACGCATGCTCAGTACTACGCCTATAAATTTTTAGCAGATAATGGAATTAATAAATCGTTTATCATTGAAAATATTTTGTCTGACCCGAAGTTGAAATATGAATTAGTCGTTGGGCATGAAGATTTATATGCTAAGACGGTTTGGCAATATTTTTTAAAGGCCACGAAATCTAAATCTAAAGCGGGTGCTTTTGTTTCTTGGTGGAAAAATGGTCGATTGACTAAAGATAGTGTCCATGCCGTAATTATAGAACGATTATGGGAGACGACTAAAAAATTACCTGATAATATCAAAGGTTTACGCAAAGTAGCCAAAACAATGACGCATTCGGAATACCTCGATTATATCGAAAAACATAAGGCGGTGGAAAATAATGCTTTCGTAAAAAAACAAGATGCCCAACCTATTTCTTTTGAACAATCTATAGAAAAATTAGTCAGACCTACTGGCAGTATCCGCACTAAAAAGATATTTGATTATCATCAATTTAAAATAGATTATAAGGAAGAGTATCAACGTATTAGGAAAGAGCGCACTAACGCTTTCAATTCATTTAAAGATATACCCAATTATGAAGCCCAATTGGAAAATAGTATTAAGGGATATTGCGAGCAATGGTTTAAGACAATTTATAAGTAACGTCCCTGCTCTATCAGGTGCGACGTCTTGTAGTTAAAATTAAAAAATATTTGATGCACTGTGAAAACTTTAAATCGCCTAGCTAATGAGGTAGATTAAACAGTAATAAAAAATATTGACAAATCTATTCCTTCCTATAATTACTAGTATTGAAAGTATCTAGTATAGATTATTAGCTTTTTAATGGATGACTATCTTTTAAATTCTTATTGATAATCAATGAGTTATCGTTTTTTTAATAGTAACATACCTTGAAAAAGGATGGTTTTATTAAAATTTTTGATTACGGTATATTGATTAATGAGAATCTTTTACTATCAATTCTATAACTCTGCAAGCTATTCTTCACCACTTCTATTATTTTAGCATAGCCGACTTTTCTAGCCTTACTCCCCCACCCTCTTAACTAAGAGAAAGTATTTTATAGTCAGTAAACAAGGAAATACTGACTATTTTATTTTGATAATATTTTTTAGAACTTAGGTCTTAGGAGAACAAACAGGGGTTTTGTCTCACATGGAATAAGCAACATTCCTTGTGTTTATTGACTTAACAGTATGTTTAACACCTCCCATTTTGCTACCTACTTAGGGTATTAAAGAGATTGGTGCGTAAACTTACGCTAAGGAATTTTTATAATATGTTTTTAAGTGTCATTTATTTACGAAGTAAATCCGAGGCAAAGGCTGCAGCTTGATTTCCTTGAAATTGTTGGATTTGATAAAGTAAGTCCTTTACCGATTGTGTTGTAACTTCATCAAATCTTTTTCTTAAAGTAGCAGTATTCATTACTGCATATAATTGGGTAGTGGCAATATCCTCATGGCCAAGAAACTTTTGAACCTCTGCAATTCCCATACCTAAGTTTAATAATTTGGTGGCAACGGTATGTCTTAATAAATGTGGGTAGATTCTTTTATTGATATCGGCTTTTCGAGCAACAGCTTTAACGATTTGACCAATCCGTTGGCGAGTATATTTATAAGGCTTTTGGCGTGATTTGAAAAGTGGACCAGCCTTTTGGTTTTTAATATGGATTTTCAATTGCTTGGCCAAATCTTCTCGAATAGGTACTTCTCTTCTTTTTCCACCTTTACCTTTATGAATAGTGATAAGCCTTTCGGCAAAACTAACATCTTCAATACGTAATTCTATAAACTCACTCACTCGACAGCCTGTTTCTAAAAGTGTTTGCATCATCAATCCAACTCGACCACTTTCCTGATAGGCGTGATTGATAAATTTCAATTCTTCTTCCAGGTTTAATCGCTCTACCGTACTTGCTAATTTCTTTTCTGGTTTTAGACCTGCTTTGTATCTGGCCTCCTTAAAAACAGCCTTGGTTTGGTTATAATCTAAGCCTTCCTTGATTATTATTTTAGCAATTTTATCAGATACCTTCTCAATATACCCCATTATTTTAGTTTTCCTTTTTAGAAATGGATAACAAACTCAGTTGGAAACCCTTATTAAAATCCCTTGTAAAATTATGAATAAGCACTTTTAGCTTTCCTCTCTTAGCCTTCTGGAAAACTGAAAAATAATCTTATTTTGTGCTTTTTCCAAAATAAATGTACTATGAGATATTCAAAAGAAGCCCTTGTAAAGTTGGCTAAATTTACAGAGAAAGATTTAGAGCTAATCCGTAATCGTAGAAGAAAACATAATCAATTGGGGTTTGCCTACCAGTTAGCTTTTGTAAAATTACATAATCGACTTCCTATTCAAGAACCATTTGAGTTAATTGAAGAATTGATTGGATACGTTAGCATCCAATTAGAAATTAATGTAGTTGCTATAGAAAAATATAGCAAACGAGAAGCAACTATTTCAGAGCACCAACGCCAAATTCGGACTTATTTAAAGCTGACCAAGTTTAGCGATGCTGCTCCCCAACTCATTGAACAATTTATTTT
>Ga0129327_10001776_pt1 | contig 12696 bp, 17 predicted proteins | sample CPBDNA_6_FD_111799 | JGI IMG/M metagenome (GOLD analysis project Ga0129327, IMG submission 111799) | Freshwater to marine salinity gradient microbial communities from Chesapeake Bay, USA - CPBay_Spr_31_0.8_DNA | ecosystem: Environmental > Aquatic > Marine > Coastal | place: USA: Chesapeake Bay... | reverse complement strand
AGTTCATTATGAAGAGTATGAATTAGCAAACTTTCAAAAACAATATAGGTTTACTAATATTGAAATCATAGAACAAAGGAGCGGACAAAATACGCCTTATTATTTGAAACCATTTTTTGATAATTCACGGTATCCTTTGAATTCTTTTCCATTAAATTATATTCCAAATAACTTGAACGAATTAACAGATCTCGCTTTCGCTAAAATTACTGGTTCATTTGGAGCGTCACAGCGGCCAGCCTCAAGACATATTATAGGATTCATGGGAAATGTTAATGATAGATTAACTTTAAAAAATGAAAATAATCAAAGATTAAACAATCAATATGATAGAGAGATAAGAACATCAAAACGAAATATTAATTTAAATATTAGAGATATATCTGAAGCTGATAAGGATATTCCAAAAATTGAGGAAAAACTAGATTATATGGAAGAAATCACCGACCCTAGTTATTCATTATTTGAACCAAGCTTACAAAGAGATAAAAAAACAATATTTTTAGACAAATTTAAAGGGGGTTCGGAAGAAATCAAAAAAAAACAAGTATTAATTGACCAAATTATAGAACAGGATAAATTATTACTATCAAACACTGAAGACGTATTAACTATATCAAAAATAAAAACACATACACATATAATAGATACATTTATAGATATTTTATGGAGATTTCCTGATGCTAGTGATGCTGATTTAATCAAGAAAATTGAGAACTTTCCAATTGATAAAACACTTAAAGAAAATGTTAATGAAATATACGGTTCACAATCTAGAACTCTAAAATCATATTTGGACGTTTATAAATCACCATTAGAAATAGTTAGAAAAGTATTTCCAATACGTAAAATATACGGAACGCCAGATATTAAACGGATTGACAGAGTAAGGGTTAATATATTTCCAAGTGACCAATTAAGAAATAAATTTAAGGATTTGGGTGTTAAAAAACGATTGAAAATACTACAAGGAGAGGGTCATTCTAAAAAATTCAAAGAGGTCACGGGTCAATATGTTGGACAGGGTAACACAGGTCATATAGAGAAATATTTACAACATCTTGACAATACAGGTACTCAATTAAAAAGAAATATACCAAATGAACAAGTTAGGATTCTTGATTTAAATAAAGATTTACCGGATAATGAAATTTTATTGGATAGTAATCAACCATTGGACGAGAGGCGAAAGATATTGACGACTCGTGGATTACAAAAAGATTTTAACACACGGACTAATACATATTTGTCACAATCAAAACATATAGATATAGATAATTACATATCTAAAAAGTTTAAAGAGCGTTCAATAAATACTATTCTTGATCCGCAGGTAACCGAATTGGTTAATTCAAAAATACGAAGCAATTTACAGAAAGAAATGAAAAATATAGATAATCAAGAGAAACAATTAGAAAGAAGAAGAAATCAATTAAATAATATAGATCAAGGAGACGAACAATATATAGAAGTTATATCACGAATTGAAAAATTGGCAGAGAGAAAAAGAAAATCTCAAACCATTATTAGAAAAATAATGAATAGACTTGATCCTAACAAAATAGAACAAGAAAAAAGTAAAATAATAAAACAAGAACAAACTAAAGTAATAACTAGTGTTGTAGATAATGTAATGGAAGACCTAGAAGAACAGATTAGAAGTATAACCGGACAGATGGGTTTAAGAGATGTTGAATTTGAAGTTCCTATAATAGATACAGAAAGATTACAATACGCTAACCAGGGGTTAAGAAACGCTGTTGATTATGAGAGATTATCGAATGAACGAAAAGAACTTGTAGAAAGAAGAAATTTTTTAATTGAAAAAAATAGACAAGATAAAGAAGATTTAAGAAGAGCAGAAGCGGCAAAAAGAAATTTATTAAGACCTGATAGAGTTGAAACAGCTTTGAACAACGCTGACCGATTCGTAGAAGGGGTGAGCGGGGGTTTAATTGGGCATAAATTTTCTAAAAATTTCATAACACCTGTATTATATCCCCTATTAAATCTAGGATATGAAAACATATTTCCAACTATGGTAGATCCTGAAATTGAAAAATTACGAGCAAAAAGTAATATGAATTTTGATATTAATGATTATGAACCTAACAGACCGACGCCGCCGCCAAGTCAAGTAGTGACAGACGAACCGACAGTTGATCCATTTGATAAATATCAAAATTTAACAGTACCACCAAGCACAGAACAACCAAGCACAGAACAACCAACCAAAAAACCAAGTGAGGAGAGGCAACCTCAAATTGATATAGCCCTAGCACCAACAACCAAACCGACTAAAGAAAGGCAACCTCAAATTGATATAGCATTAGCACCAACCGCTCAATTTATTGGACCAACACCTCAACCAACCAAACCACAAAAAACAGATATGGAAAACAGAATAGAAAGAGCAAAAGAACTAAAACAGATTGAAACTGAAAGAATGATAGACGATGATAGATTAGATATAGCATCGTCACAGAATACATTTTTATCAAATATGTTTTTTAAGATTGAATCACAGATAGAATCATTATTTGATAAATCATCAAAAACATCATCAAATACATCATCAAATACATCATCAAATACATCATCAAATACATCATTAAAGAATGATTTTAAAAAGATTAAAAATAAAATTAAAAATAGAGTTGAGGGTGTTAATCAAAGTGATATAGGTATTTCAAAAGCCCTTTTGTTTCAATTACAAGAAGAAGAAGAATTAAAGAAAAAATTAAAAAAACCGATTCTGTCAAATATATATGATGTAGATAAACAATTCACACAAGAACCAATTATAAAAAATAGAGGAATTAATAAAAAATATAATCAAAGAAAATTAGATTTCTTTAAAAACAATACTGGAGGCAAGACTAGATCATATAGAAGTATCATGAAAGAAATAGGCACATCAGATGAGAAAAGTAAGGCACAGAGAAAATATCCAATATTCAGGCAGGATCAAGCATTTCAAGAAGATAAAATTTTAATGGAAAGATATAAATATAATAGAATTCAATAAAAATAAAATATGTATAATAATATATATAAATGGTTTCAAGAAAAGAATTAATGGATCAAGCAAAAATTGTAAAAAAAAACTGTTCTTGTAATAAAGGAATATCAAAATATAATAAAACACAATTAGAAAAATATATAAAAGAGAATAAACAAAAACAAAAAAAGAATAAAGGAGCATTTGATAAAGTAAAATTTGTTAATAAAGATAGTAAAGAAAAATATGAAAGATTTAAGAATAGAAATAAAAAATAAATAAAATAATATATATATAATATATATAAAATGGTTTCTAAAAAAGAATTAATGGATAAAGCACGTATATTAAAAAAAAAATGCTATTGTAATAAACCAATAAGTGGATATAATAAAGGACAATTAGCAAAATATATATTATCTAAAGAAACACAAAGGGCTAAAATTAAAAAAGAACCAAAAGCCAAACCAATTAAAAAAACAAAAATTAGTGTTTTGTTAAAAAGAACACAGAGAGAATTACAAGAATTAAAGGATAAGGTAAAAAAGAAAGAGAAAGATGCTGAAGATGAATATAATGAATATTTTGAGAGTAATAATGACAATAAAGAAACTATAAATGAATATAGAAAAAATAGAAATAAATAGAAATAAATAAATAATATTGAAAAAAGATATGGAAAGAGATTAACAAAATAAAATAAATAAATAATATAAATGATTATATTACATATGATTAAACTTAAATTCTATCCAGGAACAGGAAAGAAAAAATATAAAGTTCAAATTATAGAAAAAGGTAAAAAAACCAAAACGGTTCAATTTGGAGCAAAAGGTTACGCTCAGTTCAAAGACACAACACCATTAAAATTATATTCTAAATTAGATCATAATGATAAAAAGAGAAGAGATAATTATTTTAAAAGACATAAAATAAATTATCCTAAATATTCTAGTGATTTTTTTAGTAAAAAATATCTATGGGGTAAAAGATAAAAATATCTATAATATATATATATATGAGTAGTTCATTTATAATTAATGATATACACGATGAAATTAAAAATATCAAAGATAATTCAATTGATTTAATCTATACAAATCCACCATTTGGAACAACTCAAAAAAAATGGGATAAACAATTAGATTTTAATATGTTATTTTTAGAAATGGATAGAATTTTAAAACCAAATGGAACAATATTATTACACTGTTCTATTCCATTCACATATAATCTAATAAGCATTCGGAAACCTAAATATCATTATACTTGGAAAAAAAACAATCCAACAGGATTCTTTCAAGCAAAGATTCAACCATTGAGAGATATTGAAGAAATATTAGTATATTATAAATCAAAACCAACATATAACCCTCAAATGGACGGAATAGAAGAAATATCATATAATAGACGAAACAAATATGATGGTTACTATGGAAAACAAATAGCAAATAAAACAAATCAAAAAGGTAAATATCCAAAAACATTTTTAGGTAATTTTAAAAGAATATTACAAAAAAATAATCCTAAATCTATTAACGAATTAATCACACGAAAAATGATATTAACTCATTCTAATGAAAATGATTTAATATTAGATATGACTTGTTGTAGTAAGAATAATAGTATTATATCAAATCAATTAAATAGAAATTATATTGGAATAGATATATCTGATGAATTTTTATAATTATTATTAAAAACCAAATTGGTTTATTATAATTATTAATAATATGAAACAAAAGAAATTAACAGAATATAAATGTATGAAAGAACACACTAAAAGACAAATTTTATTAGAAACCAAATTTGTTTATTTACCTGTTGAACCAAATATAAAAGATAAAAACCAAAAATGTTTTTATAAGGTATTAATAATATGAAACAAAAGAAATTAACAGAATATAATAAATATATTATATAATATTATAAAAAACATGGCGAATTTAAAAGATTGTTCTAAATTCAATATTCACGATGATTTTTACACTAGAAAAAAAACTTGGGAACAAATAAAAGATTATATTCCAAAAGATAAAATAATATGGGAATTTTGTTTATTAAATAGCAACGAACAATCTAAAAAATATTTACAAGAATTAAATTTTAATGTTGTAGGTGATAGAACAATAGATTTTTTTAATAATAATTTAGGTGAAATATTAATATCTAATATTCCTTTTAGTTCTGAAATAAAAAAAAAAATGTTAAAAAGATTAGTAGAACTTGATAAACCATTTATTATAATAATGAATAGTATGAATTTATTCACAAAATATTTTAAAGAAATTTTTAAAGATAAAGATTTATATTTTATTTATCCTTCTACTAAAATTCATTATGATAAATATATTGATGGAAAATTGATAGAATCTAAAAATAATACTTCATTCTATTCAGTTTATGTTTGTTATAAAGTTATTGATAAAAATATATGGATATAAACCAAAAATGTTTTTTCAATATCTACAAAAAGATATTTAAAATGTAAATTATAATTAATATTCATATATATAAATGAATTTTAATGATAATTTAGAAAATAGTATATATAGAGATATACCTGATTACCCTGACTATAAAATTAACTATAATGGTGATGTTTTAAGTTTGAAAAATGGTAGATCATTAGTATTAAAACAGACGATGCAAACGTGTGGATATTATAGAGTGTGTTTATCTAAAAATAAAGAACGAAATGCGGTTGATGTACATAGATTAATGAAAACTTGTTTTTTAAATAATATGTATCCTATATCTGACGTGGTACATAAAGATGGAAATAGAAAGAATAATTGTTTATGGAATTTGAAGGCGGTGTATGGTAAATTTAGAAAAAAAAGAAAGAAAAACGTATTGTGGTATATAAAAAAATCAAAACCAAAATTAACAATAACAAAAAGAGAGGATAAACAATGGAGCGGAATAAGAGATATACGTTATGAGAATGATATTTGGATAGTTGATAAAGAAATACAAATTTTAAAAAGATTTGTAAATTTACAAGATGCTATTAATTATAAATTAAATTATAAAGAACATTTATTATCAGAAACATCATAAACCAGTTGATCCAAAACATTTTTGGTTTCTATCTGTTAATCTAAAGAATTAACAATTTCTATTTTTATTGGTAATAATGTAGGAGCCAGAAGTTGAAAACATATTTGATTTTTCTGTATCTTATAATTATTATTTGATATGTTATCTACATAAGATAATAAATGACCTCTATATCTTGAGTAGATAATACCTAATGAATTAGATAATCTTATTCCTGTTTTACCTAAACTTGATCTAGGACATAAATAAAACCCTGTTGGATAACCTTGGGGATTTAACATTTTACATTTAACTTTTAAATCAATCTTATTACTACTTGATTTACAATTTATATTTTCATCTTTACAACAAAATAAATCAAAACCAGAATCAGAATTATAATTTAAATTATCATTAATAGATTGAATCTTATGTATATATAATTGTTTAGTTTCTTGATTAACATCTGATAAATCTATTAGTAATTTGTAAAAAGTCATGTAATTATAATATATATATATATAATATAAATGTAATATAAATGTAGAAAAATATCAACAAAATAAAATAATTGTATAAATTATATATAATATAAATGACTAAATATTTTAATAAAGATTGTTTTGATATTCTACCTACTATTCCTGATAAAAGTGTTGATTTGATATTTTGTGATTTACCTTATAAACAAACAAATTGTAAGTGGGATTCAGATGTAGATATAGATAAATTATGGATTGAATTTAAAAGAATTAGAAAAGATACAACACCTATTATATTTACATGTACGACAAAATTTGGATATGAATTAATCACAGCAAATCCAAAAGAGTTCAAATTCGATATGGTATGGTTCAAGAGTAGAAAGTGTGGCTTCCTGCAGGCACGACGACGTCCACTTACAAATCATGAAATGGTTTATTTTTTTTATAAGAAACAACCTAAATATAACTATTTGAAATATCATAAATATACAAAAAAAGAAAGTAAAAAAGAAGAAGCACGACCAGTAGCAATATATGGCGATGGTATAAAACCGAATAACTGTGGAAAATATATACCAACACTACCAGCATCTGTTATAGAAGAAGATAAACATATATTAACAGGTGTCAGGAACAACAACGATTGTTATGGTGTAATAAAAGATAAAAAAGACCATGGAAAACAATACGATCCAGCATTACCAGCATCTGTTATAGAAAATGGTGATATAAGATATCACAAAGGCGGCGGCGAATGTTGTTATGGAAAAAAAAATGATAAAATAAATGATAATAAAAAAATTGGTGGATTATCATATACACCAGCATTACCAGCATCTGTTATAGAAGGTGGTAGTGAAATTTATACAAATGTTAAATATGAACCAGCACTACCAGCATCAATACAACCATTTAAAAGCACAAAACCATCAAAACATCAAACAGGTAAACCAGTAGATTTAATGGAATTTCTATTAAAATATTGGACTGATGAAAATGATATAGTATTTGATCCTACTTTTGGTGGTGGTAGTATGCCGATAGCGTGTAAGAAACTAAACAGAAAATTTATAGGGTGTGAATTAGATAAAAAATTTTATGATGAGTTTATGATAAATATAGAAAAATATTAAAAACCATAAATGTTTTTTTTAAAGATATTTTAAGATACAATAATTTTTAGAATTGTTTTTTTAATATATTCTTGTTCATGAATTGTTATATCTTGTTCTAATAATTTCATTAAATAAGATAAATATCTGTGTTTTATTTTCAATGTATCAAGTTTCATATATATATATATGTTAATATTAAAATATATAAAATATATAATATAATTAAGAATTAATAGTAGTGGAGATCAATTATGATATAACAACACCATCTGCTACATTATAGCTCTGTAGAACGTTTTGTACTGAATCAAGATCAAAACTAAAATACAAATTTATTCCATGATCTATAGGACTTGGACCTGACCCTGGTATAGCTGGATCACTTACAGAATCATCTGTAATAGCACCGAACGCCTGATTGTTTGTTAGTTGATTTGGAACTAACTTATGAATCTGGAATAATGTTATTGATATCTCTTTACCAACTTCCCACACTTGTGATCTATCAATCAATGGTAAATTAAATTCACAGTAATTACCTTCATCTACTTGACCCTCACGTATCCCACCAAGCGGTATAGCATTATCTAGTTCAATAGTACTAGATTCAGCAGATCTAATGGTTTGATTTTTACCCTGTAGAAATAAAACCTCATTATCACCTAAAAAATCACAGCTCATATATACAGGTAATTCGGAATTAGTAGCAGGAGCAAGACCCTCATTAGCAGCCAAATTATCACATCGTTCCCATGAGTAACCTTTAAAGGTTAGTTTATTAAATCTAATTTCTTTTGGTATGGTATATTTGACAGAACTTGTTGTATCTTTGGTTAATCTAATAATCAATAACATTTTTTTATATATTATATAAATATATTTTAATTTATTTATATAATATATAAAAATCATGCCGTTATTAACAATATCATTAAGAGGATTTGAATTACAGAACAAAACAACGATTAAATTAGAAAGAGGATATAAATTTTCTAAGTTAACATTACAGCACGTATATCATAATATAGATTCTAAAAACTTTAAGGGTGCATCAGACAAAGCGAACGCCGTTCAATTATATATAAAGTTAGGTGGATTGGTTGATAATCACAAAAGCATAATTAATTATATTGGAAATTTTAATTCAAGTGTAGCACATGTTGTTCCTGGTAATTATAATAGTAATGATTATGTATTAGGTGGATCAACACAAGTCAATAACCCTAATAGTGTTTCACAAGAAAGAAGCACAACAAGAATAGAACCTGATATATTAATTAATCATATTATACCAATAGGAGCCTCAAAATGTGGAGGAACTGATTATATTAGCAGAGATTTATTTAAGAAATTAGAAACACACGGCGTATTAAACTTTAACGGTCAGATTAATTTTGAGTTACATTTCATGGATTATGCAGGAGTAATAGAACCAATCACAGCTACTACTGGTGGAATTCAAGGATCATTAACCGCAGGAATACCTTTATCTCAAATGACGCTCGTATTCGAATATGAGGAAGTTCCTGATATGTAAAAAAAAATACATAAAATAAAAATAATAAAAATAATAAAAATATTTGTAAAATTATAAATCTAATTATAAATGAAATATAATTTTATAAATCAAAAAAATGAAAAAGGTATTTTAAAAACAGAGAAAGAGAAAGAAGAAGAATTAGAATTAATATTAAATATGTATAGAAGAAATAACATATTATTACAAGATAAATTATTTAATTTAGAAAATAACTTAATTCCTATTAAAGATAATTGTATATCAAAACTAAAAGAAAGAATATTTAAATTAGAAAAAGAAAATAAAGAATATTTAAATAAAAAATGGTGGGGAATATAAAAAAGAATTTGTAAGATATAAAAAGTATGACTACAATAAGAGATATTAATTAAATAAAAAATAATATTGTTATACAATACAATAATATATATAAATAAAATAGAATAAAATAAAATAAAAAGAGAAAAAAGAAAGAATAATTAATATTTAGGTAATTTCAAATAAAAATAAAAAACCTTGTCATCAAATAGTTTATATTTCAAAAGTAAGTAATTTACTTTTTTTAATATTTCATTAAATATATTTTATATTATATGTTTCAATCTTAATATATAATAAAACATTATTATTTTTATTACTGACTTTTTTTATCTTTTTTTTAAAAGTATATATTCTTTTTTTATTAAGATCCTATTTTTTCTTGTGTCATTTTATGTGAATTTGTAAAAGTATTACCTTGTTTTAATTTCTTTATCATATATGCAATATGTTTTTTAGTATGGTGTATTCCATGAGAAAGTAATTTTTTTTTATTATATGAAGGAAGATTAGATTTATTTATAATATTTCTTTTAATCGTAGATAATGTTTTATCTGTTTTATCCTTTGTTTTTTGTTTTGGTTTTTGTTTTGGTTGATTATACATTATATATATATATATTAATATATTAAAAAAATTAATTAAATATTAAAATAAAATCACCTTTAATTAATTTAAATTCTTTTGGTAAAGTAGCTTTATTTAATTTTGTATTTTTTTTAATAATAAATTTGTTTTCTTGATAATAATTTTTACAATATTTTTGTTTTAGGTGTTTATTTTTCATATAGTAATCACGAGCATATTTTTTTTTATCCTCTGTTTTTAATTTTTTTTTAATTTTCATTATTATATATATATTATATATATATATTATTTAATGGCTGGACAACAAGCACAAATGAACGCTATGAGAAATCAAGATTTTTACGGTTATGGAGTAATCACTCAATCAATCCAAGCAAATTTAAATCAACCGCAGAACGCTATGTTAAAAGGAGGAAATCAAATTATTAAAGAACCTATATCATATCCCCCTCATGAAAAGGTTAATAAAAATTATAAAAACTATCTGGAAGAATATTTATCTGAAAGTGTAGATACACCAAATTTAATGAAAAAAGAACAAAATATATTAGAAAGGGGTGTTTCTTTTGTTGAAAATTCTGTTAGAATGAATAAGGATTTTGATGGAGATGGACGACCTGATTTGGATTTATCTATATATAATGATGCTGGTAATAAAAAAGAGGCTGTTATATTAGATGAAGTTGTTGAGGATCTAAATGATGAAAATCCTGAATTTAATAAAACAGTAGATTCTGAACTTGATGATCACGATATTAAATCTAAACAGAAAGAAACAGTTATTAAAGAAAAACAACTTGATTTAAAAGAACAAGAGGACGATTTAAAAAAAAAGGAACCAATACAAATTAACAATAAAAAAGATACAGATTTATCAAGAGATAAACCAATTTCACAAATGAGTTTATCAGATGGAATAACCATAGGAGCAGGAGGATTAGCATTAGCATCTATGTTATTTGGTAGATATTAAATTTAAACATTATTATTATTTTCATCATTATCAGTTAATTTTCTTTTACATTTTATCCCGCATATTGAAATATCAGTACAACGTGATTTAAAAATGATGAGGCATAGCCCACCCACCGAGGTAATAACAGAACAAATACCGATAAATAGCTCATTTATTGTGAATTCTTGAACCATATATTTAAATTATATTTTTTTTTGAATAATAAAAAAATATATTATTATATTATATATATATACTAATGAGCTCAAACGCAGGAACTGTAATTAATAGAACAAACCAACATTCACCATTTTTTAACGCCCTTTCAAGTAGAAATTCAAAATCTATCGCCGAATTGTACTCAGCAGAAAATAACTCGGAACCAATAGCATTTTCAAAGGTTGAGGTTGAAACTTCTTCTAGTGTAGGATATTCACGAACTGTTCGTACGGTTTTACCTCGTTACGGCGTACTTAATAGACTTTATGTTCGTAGTGTATTTGGTCCCGGATCATTCACGGTTACTGGTTCTACTAATAGTATTTCAGCAGTACCCTTTTTAGGCGCTATGTTCTGTTCTGAATACAGATTGATGTATGGCGGATCTGTACTAGCACGACTACACCCTGAAACGATCGTAGCACAGCTTTGGAAACACTCAACCGATAGAGAGAAATCAAAATTAGTTGAGTTGTTAGGAGCATTTGACAGAACGACAGGTGATATGAGTACGGCTGCATTACTTGGAAAATTCGTAGCTGCACAATCAGGACGATGGACTCCTGTGAATTCTGCAAAACCTGGAATTTGTGAGTTTTACTGCCCCTTGGATTTTTGGTTTAGTTCAAAATTTTCAAACAATAGAGGTTTAGATCTTTCAATCCTAGCAGGTGAAGTAACTCTTGAAATGGACATTCAAGCACAAAGCAATTGTTTTATTACACAAGGAACGACTGTTTTCCCACCGATTAGTAATGTTTCGGCGGTTTGTTACATGTCAGAGATGGAAGCATCTACCGAAGCTGCCTATCGAAGTTTAACATATAACATGAGTAGCCCTCTAACGCAAATAGCCTATGATACAGACCATATCGTAGCATTAGGATCAGCTTTAAACACGATAGGACAAAACACAGTTTTTGATGTTAAATTAAACGCTTTTCAAGGATTGGTACAGAAACTTGTTATATATGTAACAGAAGAAGATGATCTAGCAACTAATCATCACAGAATGAGACCATTAGGAATTAAGGAAATTCAACTTAAATCAACTGGATCAAATATCGTCAATTTGGATAATCTAGATACGAAAGAAGATATTCTTGAATCTTATCATAATGGAGGAGATTTCAGACCTGTGAATGTAGCAGATTATGTTGGAGATAGTGTAACATTTAACCCAAACAACATTCACGAATTAGTATTCAAACGACCATATGACTTTTCACCTGTTTCTAACACAGGAGCAATTTCTCTTGGTCAAATGAGTGTTCCTACCCTACGCATCGTGATGAACGGCGGATCACAAATTGGTCACGTAGATACCAACAACGGTTATACAGCATCAAGCGGAGATAAAAAACTTGATGTTCATGTCATAGCATATTACACGACTCTAATTAGTTATAACACCAACTCGGCAGGATCTACCTCTATCAGACAGATAATGAGT